>Ga0116171_10004846_pt1 | contig 11966 bp, 12 predicted proteins | sample AD_JPNHW2_MetaG_FD_89798 | JGI IMG/M metagenome (GOLD analysis project Ga0116171, IMG submission 89798) | Active sludge microbial communities of municipal wastewater-treating anaerobic digesters from Japan - AD_JPNHW2_MetaG | ecosystem: Engineered > Bioreactor > Anaerobic > Digestate | place...
AGCAATACAATTTATGAAAACTCGTTCGAATGGCGCTTTGAATTTCCCGAAGTATTAGATGACAACGGCGATTTCGTTGGATTCGATGTGGTAATTGGGAATCCGCCGTACGGAGTGAAATTTAGTGAAAGAGAAAAACAATATTTTGATTTGACATTTAATGCTACTGACGATATTTATACTTTGTTTATTGAACTTGGACTTAAGATTGTTCGACTTGAATCAAATATTTGCTTGATAAATCCAATTACTTGGTTGACAGGAGAAAAGTATAAAAAAACAAGAAGTCTATTTATAACTAAAAGTTCATTAACAAAAGCAATAAACCTACCTTACAATATTTTTGTTGATGCTTTTGTAGATACAGGCATCTATTTTTTTCAACGAAAGGATAATGATGAAAGTTTAGTATTTGAATTTAATCCAAAGCAAAAAATTCAAGATGGAGACTTGAGAAAAATTTCCTTTAAGGTTTTAGAAAAAAGAAATTGGATTCAAAGATCAGATTTAAGAATTAATGTCAATGAATCAGACAATTTAATTTTTTCAAAACTCGATAGTATTCCAACAAGGCTTTATGGTTTTACAGAAACTACAAGAGGAATATTGGCAAACAAGGTAGACTATTGCTATGAATTTTCATCAGGTCTAAAAAGAGTTTTTATTGGCAATTTAAATCGTTATTATATTGACAACAGTTTTTCATTCATAGAATATGGTGACAATTTAAAAGAAAAGCCTAGAACTTATGATTTTTTCATTGGAGAAAAAATTTTGGTAAGACGAATAATCAGTCGCCAATTTAGAATAATGGCAACATATTGTAATGAAGAATTTGTTTGTAAAAAAGATATTTATATCATAAAAATTAACTCTGATATTATAAGCTACAAATATCTTCTAGCAATAATCAATTCAAAATTGATTTCTTATTATAAAACTAAAAATTCTGGTTCGGCAAAGAAAGATGACTTTACTCAAATAACGCTTAATGATATTAGGCAACTACCAATTCCTCAAATTGATAGACCACATCAAGAACCTTTTATACAATTAGTTGATGAGATTCTGTTTGCAAAGAAAAATGAACAAAATACAAGCGGATTTGAAAGCCAAGTAGACCAATTGGTTTATAAACTCTATGATTTAACCGAGGAAGAAATAGCGATTGTAGAAAATGGAGTAAAAAGTTGTTAAGAACAGACAAGCCTAACTAATATGATTTATTCAGTTCAAAAAGAATTTGGTGAAAAGATTGAAGAAATTTGGAATAATTCAAAACGTTTTACAATTGATACCTAATAAATGCAAAGATTAACATCAGCGACCACGCTAATGCGGGTTCGTAATTTGTAATTTTTCCTTTTTTAAAGAATAATAATCAATCAAAAAATCCATGATAATGCTGGAAAAAAGAAACGTAGCAAACCTTATTTACTCGATGATAGCGCTGTTTTTTATTGCGTGGTTTTTTACGCTGCTAACGAAATGGGGGAACTTCCATTCGGGTTATGAACTGGGACTGGCAACCGGGCAAACATTCAGGCATCTGCTTAAAGATTTTGTTTATATCGCCCTTATTTACTCGGCGATACTACGGCGCAGAGAACAACGCGCATGAGATAAATGAAGGCGCTTAAGTAAAAACCGCAGAAAATAGAAATGATATTAACTCTGTGGTTCTTGTGCGTAACCCAAATCAATTACACGGAGAACCACGGAGAATACACGGAGAACCACAAAAAATAAAATGATGGAATTAAGAATACAAAATGATATAAAAGGCATTAACTGGCAGCGAGTTCCTGAAATACTGAAAGAAGTGGGCATGAATTTTCATTCGGCCGAAAAACACGAGCGCGCATTTGCCAAAAGTCATTCAGTCGTTTTTATTTTCGACGGCGAAAACCTTATTGCTTTTGGTCGTGCCATCTCGGATGGAGAATGTCAGGCCGCAATATACGATGTGGCTGTTTTACCAACCTACCAGGGAAAAGGAATTGGGCGGATGATTGTGCAAAATCTCGTTCAGCAAACGCCTCAATGCAATTTTATTTTGTATGCCTCGCCCGGAAAGGAGCAGTTTTACGAGAAAGAGAACTTCAGGAGAATGAAAACCGGCATGGCTCTTTTTGCAAATGCAGAACGAATGCGTGAACGGGGATTTATAGAATAAAGCGAGGCGAAACAAGCTCGGAAAATAAACGAACAACAACCTAACAACAACGATATGAAAGCAATCAGGCTTGAGTTTTCGAAACTTCAGATATTAAAAGGGAAAGAACGTTGGCGCTTGTATTTCATTGTGGTAGCCGAACATCCCGACGACAACGATAAAATGGTGGTTACAACCTTCCCCGATCCATACATCAGGTTAAAACCCACGCAGGACAACTTTATTTCGTTTGAACCCGAAGGAAACGGCGGAGCAGATGGTCTTTTTGTGATTGAACGCGCTATGCCTACTGACAAACAAATAAAAGTGCATGTGTATTTGCGCCATAGCCGCCAGAAGGTTCGCGATTTGGGTAAGTCGTTAAGCGATTTGAAAACTGCATTGGGAGGCGATGCCTTTGAAATTGTAGGCGAATTGTTCGGAACAGCCAATCCGTGGCTGGTAGTTGCCAAAAAAGCCTTGCCTATGCTCGGTACTGTTTTATCGGGTTTGGGCGATCGCGACCTTGGTTTCATTACGATGGACGAATCGTTCGATAAAGCCGAAGAACAAATGCCGGTATTGGAGCGAACCAACAATTTTTCGACCGGCGAAGCCAAAATCTGGTGGAAATGGAAGATTGAAGAATAACAAATTTGTTTTCAACTGTTAAGTAATAGAAACTATTAATTGCCGTATTTAAGAAGTACTCACCCCGCCCCCGAGTACTCGGGGTTCCGCCCCTCTCTCGCGAGAGAGGGGCAAAGCATCGCAGATGCGTGGGGTGAGTCAGGATAAAAACGGAAATTAAAGTGCGACATTATTTTATCCTCATTACTTATATTATTGCATACCCATGAAATTAAAAGCAATGATAAACCAATTTGAAAAAAACAAATGAAGACACACAACTATATCTTTTTGTTAGTTTTCAATATCCTGTTTGTGCTGAATCTAAATGCGCAAACATTTGTTGTTCGGGCCGGATTAAATCTGTCAACAATGCTATCGAAAGACGACAGGGGCACATACAGTAAGGATTACAGCTTAACTCCCGGTTTGTTGATAGGTGTTTCGAAAGATTTGCGGATGACTGAGTCTCTTTCATTTGAGGCAAGTGTAAATTATTCGCAGAAAGGTTTTTTACTTGATAAGGATTACCAGTTATATGCTAGTCAAGAGCCAACTCATTCCTATTATAAAGCAGTTTTAAGCTACCTTGAATTGCCTTTGGCTCTAAAATACAACACTACGGTTGCCAAACTTCCGGTTTATGGTTTGCTGGGGACGTATTTGGGTTTTGGCCTTGGCGGAAAAACAACATCAGATGTATATTCTGGAAATAGTTCGGAGCGCAAAACATTTTATGGTGAGATGAATAAAGACGGTTACTGGAAGAAATTTGATGGAGGTATTGTAGCAGGGCTTGGCGTAAGTATAAAAAAGTTTGATTGTCGGTTAACATACAGCTATGGCCTGGTCAATTTCTCACGACGCGATCCGCTGATTCAGAAAAACAGGGTTGCAGGTATATCGGTTGGATATCGATTTTCTTTGAATTGAAGAAAAGAACAACCAGCTCTCATTATAAACACATCAACAAGACCAAATAAACTTCAACACTTTAAAACAAACAACATGGACGAACTTGAAAACAACACAGTACAGGAGAAATCGGTGGTAGGCAACGCCGCCATTGAGAACTACATTAAGGAAACCGCCCGATGGGGAAAATTTCTAGCTATTGTTGGGTATGTTGTACTCGGAATTCTGCTATTGCTCGCCTTTGTAATGATGTTTGGTTTGTCGGCCTTAAGTAAATTTGGCGGACAAAAACTTTTCCCGATCGGAATAGGACTGGTTTACATTCTGCTTGCCGGTCTTTATTACATTCCCGTTACTTACTTGTATCGTTTTTCGGTGAAAGCGGCGCAGGCAGTTGAAAACAACGACGAAGAAGAGTATATGGCGGCATTTCAGAATCTAAAATCATTGTTTAAGTTTCTTGGGATTTTCACAATAGTACTATTTTCGGTTTATGCACTAATGCTTGTCATTGCGTTGCCGGTAGCCATGTTGCTGAAATAGAAAACCTGCCCGGAATTCGATCATTTACTGAAGTATGGTAGCCAAAAACTTTAGCAGAAATGGCTTTCAATCCGCACAAGCATCATCAGCAATCCGGCAAAACGGAACGATGATCGGTTGACATCATAAACCGGCCGGCAGTAACTGTTTACCGACCGGTTTGGAAGGCATTGAATTTCTGAAGAAAGCGTAATCTTGTGCCAATAATTCATACCAATCGTTAAAACAGCATTTTAAAGGAATTTATAACGCAAAATCAATCGTGAGAAACCGCATAAATGAACGAAGACCAGGACGAAACCGAAGTGGAGTAGGGATTGGAATGGCAATAGGCGTTGCTTTAGGAGTAGCATTAGGCAGTGCAACGCAAAATATAGGTTTATGGCTTCCGATTGGAATTGCGATTGGCCTGTCGCTCGGAGCAGCATTCAGCGTAAAACGCGAACAAAAAGACAAGAATCCATTCGATAAGCAAAAATAAATTTAGGCTGTTTTGATAAAGTCATTTAAAGGCGACTCATTTCACTTTCACGCCGTAACTGGCAAATAACGAAGGGATAAGATGCATCAGGAATTTATAGATAAGGCCATAAAAGCAGCAAAAGCCGATCCTTTAATTGTTGGATTAGCAGTTGGAGGTTCGTGGATTGGCAAACAGACCGATGAATTTTCAGACATCGATCTTGTGCTGGTTACCAGCGAACCCGTTTCGGACAGTTTTGATAAAATGCACAGCTATGCCAAACGATTTGGCGACTTGCTGAATGCGTTTACCGGCGAACATGTTGGCGAAAGGCGGCTTTTAATCTGCATGTACGACAATCCATTGTTGCATGTCGATATCAAATTTGTTACTCCCCTCGAATTTGAGCAAAGAGTTGAAGATCCGGTGATTGTATGGGACAAAAACGGAACGCTTGCCCGCATTATGGAAAACACAAAAGCGGTTTGGCCCGAATTGAATTACCAGTGGATTGAAGATCGTTTCTGGACATGGATTCACTATGGAGCTCTAAAAATCGGAAGAGGCGAGTTATTCGAAACAATCGATTTCCTTTCGGCCTTACGTTCGATGGTACTCGCTCCTTTGATGCAGATAAAGAACGGACAGCTGCCCCGCGGACTTCGCCGTGTGGAACAAAATTTTCCGGAGACCGATCTTGAGCAGCTTAAGCAAACCATTCCTGAATATTCGGTTAAATCTATCTGTGAGTCAGTAACTAAAACCATAGAAATATACCGATCTTTACGCCAGATTCTTTACACCGACGAAATAATCCTCAGAAAAGACACTGAAGCAAAATGCGTGGCTTATTTGAATCAGGTAATTGCACGTGTTGAAGGGAAATAACGAACTATTGGAGAATTCGCGGGTTATTGAAGTAAAAAACCGGACAAAATGGAAGACAACAATATAACTGCAGGGACGAATGGCGCTGAATCGGATAACGAAAGCGACAAGACACAAAACGTAAGGGAGCCGCAAACCGAAGAAACGGCAAATTTACCTGAACGGATCCAGGAACAAACTGAACCGCATGCCGATGCTCAGGAAGAAGAACTGGCTGAAGACGAAGATTTTGAGGAAGAAGAACTGCCCGTTTTATATTCCGACAGGGTTATTTTTAGCTTCAGTATTTTATTTTCGGTTGTTTTCGGCGGAATATTGTTCGCACGAAACCTGAAGGAAGTGGATCGTCGCGAAGGAATTGCACCGGTTGTAATTTTTTCAGTTGTCTATTCGCTTTTTTCAATTTATGTGCTTGATGTTGCCAAAACAGGTATGATCGGAACCATTACACTGGCCATCATCGGATCGACAATCATCAATACTTTCTTTTGGGATCGGTACATCGGTCGCCGCACACCCTATTACCGGAAAAGTTACCGCAAACCTCTGCTAATTGCCCTGGCTATTTTTGTACCGCTGGCTATTCTGGCGTTCTGCACCGCAATGCTTGCAACTCAGCCACAGGGCACACCCGGTTTGCGCATCAGCTAATACAAAAAATGACGGTTAAATTCAGCAAGCTTACAGAAACTGGCGGAGCGCTTTTTGAAGAAGTTGCATCCATTTACGAGGAATTATTTCCGGAAAATGAACGCCAGCCTCTTGAAACAATAAAAGCGCGTATTGATTCGCGAAAAACTGAATTGCTGCTTGCCCTGAATGAAGATAAGGTAGTTGGTTTCGCCATTACATGGAGTTTTGAGCAGTCTGCTTTTGCTTTGCTCGATTACCTCGCCGTACATCGCGACTGGCAAGGAAAAGGTGTTGGCCCCGCTTTGATGGATGAGGTAAGGCAGTCCGCAAAAGAGCAAAACAAAGACTTGATTTTGGAGATCGAACGTCCGGGCGAGGGTGAAAATCAGCAGCAAAGGGCTGCGCGACTCCGGTTCTACCTTCGTTGCGGTGCATTTATTCTTCGTGACGTGCCATACCTATTGCCTGCTCTTCAGGGAACTGTTCCAACACCGATGATACTGATGACTATACCAGCAAACACTTTGGCTGAATATTCAGGACAGACCGTTAAACAACTCATCCGTCAAATTTACCTTGAGGTTTACAACAGAAACGGCGATGACAAATTGCTCCACTCGTTTATACATTCGGTTCCGGAGATTGTTGAGCTGACAAAATCCTGGACCTAATTCATTGCATTTTAAAGAATTTCGGCCCAATATGAACTTTGATGAATGACCCGACGAACAGTCGATTTTCAGATTAACACTATGGCAACAGTATTCGAATCAGGCGATAGGGATTTTCAGGAAGACAAGAATAAAGCCGATAATTTTCGGTTGGTGACGGATGTGTCGAGAATCAGTAAAGGTGTTAAGCCGCAAAACCTCAATTTTGATCTGAGGCAGCTAAACCCCGGATAATTAATTTCAAAAAAAATACATAAAATTTTAGGGTAAGAATAAATTCATGCGGAATAGAGTTGTTCCTGATTAATCAGGACACCTGTTTTGATGCTGAACTGTTTTAACAAATCAAAAAAGAATTGATATGTTGAAGAAATTTACCCTATTGATGTTTCTTCTGTTTGCAGCGTTTGTTTCGGTGCAATCACAAAGCCTGTATATAAAAACCATTGACGGAGTAATTACTACGAAATCGCTCTCGGCGCTCGAACGATTCACTTTTTCGAACAATAATTTGCTCATCAATTATTTGAGCGGACCGGTAGAAACATACAGCTTAGGAAACATTAGCAAACTGTCGTTTCAGTCGGCTGTGACTGGAGTTGACGAGCTGAATTTATCGGGAAATGATTTGATGAAAGTTTATCCGAATCCGGTTCGTGATATCATCTACATTCAAAATGCACCTGCATTTTCATACGAGGTTTCCATTTACCGGATAACCGGATCATTGATCTTAAACACGCAAATCAGTTCAGGAGAAAAAACAATTAATGTCGGTTTCCTGCAGAGCGGGCTTTACCTGCTAAATGTAAACGGACGTACTTTTAAATTTGTTAAACTATGAGAAAGTATTTGCTCATTTGCATCTGCATGCTGCTTGGAATAAGTCTGTTTGCGCAGAAAAGCCTGTACGTCTATAAAAAAGATAAATCGTCAACCGAATATAAAATTTCGAACATCGATAGCATCTATTTCAGTACGGATGGTGCTAAGGCGTACTTCAGGGTATCAGGCACTTTAGCCGAGTACCAGGTTTCTGAAATCGACAGTGTTTCATTTTTAAGTTCGAACACCGTTTATGTCACGTATAACGGGAACTCTGCATCGGTTGTTAACCCGCTTTCGTCGAACGGAGTTACTGTTAGCGTGAGCAATGCTGATGTAACAGTTAATTCCACCTATACCGGTAGCGATGTAACTTATGTATTGAAAGGAACATCAGGCGATGGGATGTTTAAAATATACAGCTCAGCAAAGTTTAATCTTTACCTCGATGGCTTGACCCTGACTAACGGTGATGGTCCGGCAATTAACATACAGTCGAGTAAAAAAACAAGTTTATCTCTGGTTGGCGGAACAAGCAATACTTTAAACGACGGCTCATCGTATGCAAAATCTTCGGAAGATCAAAAAGGAACGATATTCAGTGAAGGGCAGATCGTTTTCGATGGAACCGGCGCTTTGAGCTTGAAAAGCAATTCGAAACATGCAATTTGTTCCGACGACTACATTGAAATCCAGAATGGATCAATAACCATTCCGTCATCGTCGAAAGATGGAATTCATTCGAATGACTTTTTTAAAATGAGTGGTGGAACACTGAGCATAACTGCAACCGGCGACGGTGTGGAATGCGAAAGCGGTTATATCCAGATTTCAGGCGGAAACCTGACTGCGAATAATGCATCGGCAGATGTGAAAGGTTTGGTTTGCGACAGCACTTTGACCATTAGCGGCGGAACGATCAATCTTAATATTTCAGGAAACCAGTCGAAAGGAATTAAGTCGTCACAAGGCATGCTGTTAAGCGGTGGAACAATTACCATTGCCAATTCAGGTGCGGCTGTTCTTACTGCCTCCGGTTCGGGCTACGATCCTTCGTATGCTACGGCTATAAAATGCGACAGCACCATAACTGTTTCCGGAGCAAACATTGCGATTACAAGTAGCGGCACTGGCGGTAAAGGATTGTCTTCGGATAAGAATGTCAATATATCAGGTGGAACGATAGTGATCAATACATCAGGAAATGCTGCTGCATATACGACCGCGAGCGGAACAACTGACTCTTACTCAGCAGCAGCTATCGATGCCGATGGCAATATCAATGTTTTAGGCGGAAATATTACCATCAGCCAATCAGGAACGGGCTGTAAAGGCATTACTGCCGACGGAAAAGTGACTTTCGGAGACGCCAGTAATTCGCCAACCGTGAAAATAACTACAACAGGAAGTCGGTTCCTGGTTTCAGGAACCAGCGGATATGCAACAGCCAACTATGCCAAACCCAAATGTATAAAAGCCGATGGCGCGTTAACTGTTAATAACGGAACGTTCACTTTATCTACTTCCAATCCAAGCAGTGCATGTTTCGACAGCGGGAATACGATTACGCTATCCGGAGGAACAGGCGAGCTAACAGTGGGTGGAAATCAGTCAAAAGGTTTTACATCAACAGCCGCAATGAAACTAAACGGAGGAACTTATGTGATTAATACAACAGGAGGCGTTGAATTGGAGACATCAGGGTCGGGCTACGATCCGGCTTATTGCAAAGCGATAACCTGTGACGCAGACGTAAACATCGGAGGAAGCAACATTACCATAACTAGTTCGGGTGCAGCCGGGAAAGGAGTATCAAGTGAAACCAGTATCAATATGACAAGTGGCTCGCTGAAAATCACATCGTCGGGTTCAGGAGCGACCTATAAAAATACAAAAGGTACGACCGACTCTTACAGCGCTGCCTGTCTGTCGGCTGCAAATATCAGCATATTAGGTGGTAATGTAACAACTTCAAGCTCGGGCAATGGTGGAAAAGGATTTAAAGCCGACACTTCGGTTACGATAGGCGACGCGACTAACTCGCCAACCATCGGGATTACCACAACCGGATCTAAATTTATCGTTTCAGGCTCAGATTATTGTCACCCTAAAGCAATTGTTTCTGACGGAAGCGTAACCGTAAACAACGGAAATACAACTATTTCGTCGGCGGATGATGGAATTCATGCTGAAAAATCATATACACAAAATGGCGGAACAGTGACCATAAATAATTCCTACGAAGGAGTTGAAAGCTACTTGATTACCCTGAATGACGGTAATCTGACACTTAGTGCAACCAACGACGGAATAAACGCCACTGCCGGGACCGTAAGCGGTGGAACAGAATCGAATGATGGCAGTTATCTGTATGTGAAAGGTGGCACTTTGATTACAAGTTGCAGCAACGGCGATGCTATCGACAGCAATGGGAATATAGAAATTTCAGGAGGTGTGACTGTGGCAAATGGTCCAAATACCGGTGTGGAAGAAGCAGCAGATTTTAACGGTACATTCAATATGAAAGGCGGTTTGTTTATTGGAGCAGGCTCGAATTCAAATATGACCAAAGCAATGAGTACAAGCTCGACTCAGCCCAACATGTTTATCTCGTCATCATCATCGATCTCATCCGCAACGTTCCTGCATATTCAGGATTCGAACGGTAAAGATGTTTTGAGTTTTAAACCGCAAAACGGCGGTTATAAATTTCTGTTTTCTTCAACTTCACTGACAAAAGGTAGCTCATACTCGATATATACCGGAGGATCTTATACCGGAGGAAGCTCGCTTAATGGCTTGTACACCGGCGGTACCTATTCGAGTTCAGGAGCAACATTGAAGAAAACAGTTTCGTTGTCGAGTTCATCAACTGTTAATTCGATAACATTTTAAGAGAGGTCTTTTTTATTTAAATATGGTTTTTTTGAGTGGTTACTACCCAGAGGGGTGTTTCTGCTCGGTGGATAGTTAAACGTTAATTAGAAAAGTAAGAGCAACGATACCGAAAGGTAAAGTTGCTCTTCTGTTTTTTTCTCCACCAGATTGACCTCTCAATACAGATGGTCTTACCGCTTAGCGAACAAACTATTTCACGTAATCAGCTTTTTGCAGAAATTCGAGCGATTGTTTTACGCCGTCGATTGGGTTTGAGTTAAATTCTTCAACTTCTACAACGTATTTCTTCATGCCGGCAAGTTTTGCATTTTCAAAAATCGGTTTGAAGTTCATAACAGCATCACTTCCGCCCAATTCTCTTTTATCTTTCACATGCCATAATTCGAAGCGACCTGGATAGGCTTTGAAATAGTCAACCGGATTTTTACCGCCTTCGGTGATCCAGTATAAGTCCATCTGGAACATCACTTTTTTAGGATCGGTATTTTTTAACATGTAGTCGTAAATAGTTTGCCCGTCAATGGCTTTAAATTCGCCGCTGTGGTTGTGGTATCCGAAACGGATTCCGGCAGCATTACATTTTGCACCAACAGCATTGAAATAATCGCAATAACGTTTAAGTCCTTCCAGACTTGAATAGCCAACTTTGTCCATGAACGGCTGAACAATGTATTTTACACCGGCAGCTTTATGTGCGGCAATACAAGTGTCCCACCATTTCATACAAGCATCCCATCCTGCCTTATCTGGAACGGCCTGTCCACAGTGTGATGAGTAAAAATTGAGCCCGTTGGCTTCGCACAATGCTTTAAAAGCAGCGGGTTCCATTCCATAGAATTTGCCATCGGCATAGCCGGCAGCTTCCACAATTTTATAACCCATTGCTCCCACCTGCTGAACAACTGTTTTGATGTCGGTTTTTTTAATGGCTTCGCGAACCGAATATAACTGAAGTCCCACTTCTTTGCCGCCTTTTTGTGCAGCCATCGAAGTAATTCCAATTCCAACGAAAACCGTCAGGATAAACAGGCTTACTAACCTCGAAAAATTCAATCTCGAATTCATAATAGATTTTTAAGTTGATTTAGAAAATTTGTTTGTCTTTGTCTTGTTTAGACTCAAACAAAAATAGTTTCTTAAAATCAAACCTAAAAAGGAAACCGCATATTTGTTGGAGCGAAATGTTTAGCGAAGTTCGTCGGTTTTATATTTCCAGCCTAAATTGCTTGCAATAACTGGAATAACATGCGCTGCCATTTTCCGCTGACCAGAATAATTTGGGTGGTAGTCAGAACCGAGATCTTGTTCCGGGTTCATCAAATAAGTTGGAATACCAACAAAATAA
>Ga0116171_10004847_pt1 | contig 11966 bp, 10 predicted proteins | sample AD_JPNHW2_MetaG_FD_89798 | JGI IMG/M metagenome (GOLD analysis project Ga0116171, IMG submission 89798) | Active sludge microbial communities of municipal wastewater-treating anaerobic digesters from Japan - AD_JPNHW2_MetaG | ecosystem: Engineered > Bioreactor > Anaerobic > Digestate | place...
AAGAGTTTTGAAGGAGGAGGTATATACCCGCATAATTCTTTCCTGCAGATGTCGGCAGAAACCGGCTTATTGGGGTTAGGCTCTTTTCTTTGGTTGCTGATCGTATTTTTTAGAAACGGTTTAAAAACCTTTAATTTAAAAAAAGATTATTTAACGCTGGGACTTTTATCCGGTATTTTGGCATTTTTAGTGCATGCTTTTTTTGATACTCACCTTTATTCGCTGCAGCTGATAGTTTTATTTTGGTATATGCTCGGTTTGACGGTTGCGGTGATTAATTTAAGTTCCGAAAAACCGGCTATTTAGGTTTGCGGGTTGTTCCGGCGGCTATTTTCAGAATATTATCTTGATTGAAGTTCCTGAAACTCCTCCCCAGTTAAGTTAAGCAAATGAATTATTAACAGCTTAGAACTACTTGAATTACAACAACTTGGCGAAATTTATCTTTTCAATCCGTTTTACTTTTCCCTCCTTTAAATTTACACAAAACAATAAATAATTAATTGAAGTTGCTGTGAAGAAGCGGTATAATAAAACTTCAATATTTGCCATAAATTGCGGAGGGATCAATGAAAGTTATAATTTTGGCCGGCGGTAGAGGGACCAGGATCAGCGAAGAGACTGAAGTTCTTCCTAAACCGATGATTGAAATCGGAGGTAAACCGGTAATCTGGCATATTATGAAGCTGTATTCGCATTATGGCTTCAATGATTTTATCATCTGCTTGGGTTACCGAGGCTACATGATCAAAGAATATTTTTCGCACTATTTTATGCATATGAGCGATGTCACGATCGATTTATCCAAGAATAAAACCAGGATTCATACCACTGCTTCCGAACCTTGGAAAATTACTTTAGTCGATACAGGCTTAGAAACGATGACCGGGGGCAGGCTTAAAAGGGTGAAGAAATATGTCGGCAATCAGCCTTTTATGTTGACTTATGGCGACGGCCTGGCGGATGTGAATATTAAAAAATTGGTGGAATTCCATAAAAAAAGCAAAAAACTGGCGACCTTAACGGCAATTCAGAATGCCGGAAGGTTCGGGGTGTTAAATATAAATTCCGGCAGCCAAATTTCATCTTTTCTGGAAAAGCCAAAAGGGGAAAGCGGCTGGATCAACGGGGGTTTTTTTGTCCTTGAGCCGGGAGTATTTAATTTTATCGAGAATGACGATACGGTGTGGGAGAAAGAACCTCTGGAGAATTTAGCTAAATTGGGTAAATTAAATGCTTATAAGCATACCGGTTTTTGGGGATGCATGGATACTTTAAGGGATAAAATAAGTTTTGAGAGGGTATGGCAATCCGGCAATATCCCTTGGAAAGTTTGGAGATGATTTCTGCCGATAAAAAATTCTGGGAACAGAAAAGAGTCCTGGTAACCGGTTTTGAAGGTTTCCTGGGGTCGAATTTGACTAAAGCTTTGCTTCAGGAAAAAGCAAAAGTTATCGGTTTAGATATTAAAACTTTCCGTAAGGAGACTATTCTTGACATTCGGGATTATAAAAGAATAGCTGTTTATAAAGGCAATGTCGCCAACCGTAATCTGATTAGAAGCATTTTACGCAGACATTCCATTGACGTGGTCTTTCATTTAGCGGCGGAGGCGATTGTCAGCCGGAGTTATAAAAATCCCTTGAAAGCTTTCGAGTCGAATATCGCCGGTACCTGGGAGCTCCTGGAGGCTGTCCGCCAGCACCCGAAAATAGAGGCGGTTGTGGTTGCTTCCAGCGATAAGGCTTACGGCAGCCATCAAAAGCTTCCTTACCGTGAAAACGCCCCCCTGATCGCCAATCATCCTTATGATGTTTCTAAAAGCTGCGCGGATTTGATCGCCCATACTTATGCTACGACTTATAATTTACCGGTTGCGGTCACCCGTTGCGGTAATATTTATGGCCCGGGAGATTTTAATTTTAGCCGCTTGGTGCCGGATGCGCTGAGGTGTTTGTTTCTGAATAAAAGGTTAAAGATCCGTAGTGACGGCAAGTTTGTCCGGGATTATGTTTATGTCGATGATATTGTAAGCGGCTACCTTAAAATTGCCCAGCAGCTGCAAAAACTCCACCTTTGCGGAGAAGTCTTTAATTTAAGCGATGAAAATCCGCTTTCGGTGCTGACTTTACTTAAAGAGATGGAAAAATTAAATTTTACCGATGATAAGCTGGATTATCAAATTATGAATACCGCTAAATATGAAATTAAGAAGCAGTATCTTTGTTCTTCGAAAGCCAGGAGTGTTTTGAGCTGGAAGCCGGCTTTTAATTTGAGTGGCGGCCTCAAAGAGACGGCTAAATGGTATAAGGAATATTTCTATCGTCGATGAAGGCATATTTTCTAGGGACAAATGGCTGGTACGATACTAATACCGGAAATACGGTTTGCACGTTATTAGATACTAAAGACAGCTATATAATTTTCGATGCCGGGAATGGTTTTTATAAAATTGACCGGTATATCAAAACCGACAAGCCAATCAATTTATTTTTAAGCCATTTTCATCTGGATCATGTAAGCGGTCTGCATATCTTGGCCAAATTTAATTTCAAGCAGGGTTTAGATATCTATGGGCCGGCCGGATTAAAAAGATTATTTAAAGAAGTCATCAATGCTCCATATTCGATGCCGATTAAGCAGTTAAAGATGCCGGTCAGGTTACACGAAGTAAACAGCCGCAGCCTTTTACCTGCGGGGATAGAGTATAAACCGCTTAAGCATTCTTCGGTTTGTTATGGGTATCGGGTCGAAAAAGAAGGTAAAACAGTAGCTTATTGCACGGATACCGGGGTTTGCCGGAATCTTTTATCTTTAGCGTGCGCAGCGGATCTTTTAATCGCGGAATGTTCCTTTAAACAGGGGCAGAAAAATTTAGCCTGGCCGCATCTTAATCCGGAAAGCGCGGGAAAAATTGCTAAAGATGCCAAAGCAAAAAAACTGGTTTTAGTGCATTTTGACGCAGAGATCTACCGTGATTTAGCGCAAAGGAAACAAGCAGCACAGCTGGCCAGGAAGTTTTTTCGTGAAGCCATTTTTGGATACGACAATCTACAATTAAAAATATAAATTAACGAGGATGTGGTGGCCAATTTAAAGAAGTTAACCGGAATTAAATGTTTAATACTTGCTCCGCAGGATAATCTAGGCATATTTATTGTGTCGGGCGGCCGGTCAGGGCAGAGGGTTGAATGTCTGGGGCAATTAAAAGGCGCATTTAGATTGAAGATGCCAATCCCCAAAGGCCATAAGGCAGCGGTTAGGAAAATTATAAAAAATGAGCCGATCCTTAAAGGCGGCCAGATTATCGGTATTGCCAAAAGGAATATTTTGGCCGGTGAGCACGTGCATGTTCATAATGTTAAATTTTCGGATCGGATAAATTTTTCCACGAAATATCCGGCTAAACTGCAGACAATTTTGAATGACCCAAAAAAAGATTTGCCGGTTTCTTTTCAGGGGTATTTAAGGGCAGATGGAAGAGCCGGGGTTAGAAATTATATTGCTGTAGCCTCAACCGTAAATTGTTCAGCTACGGTCGTAAAAGAAGTAGTTAATTATTTTAAGCATAAAAATTTATCAAAACTGGGCCTTGATGGAGTAGTTCCGATTACGCATCAAAGCGGATGCGCGCAATCAGCCAATGGCTACGGTTACAAATTATTAAACCGGTCGCTGGCGGGTTTCCTGGATCATCCTAATGTCGTGGGGAGTGTAATTATCGGTTTGGGATGTGAAATGGTAACTCGGGAAAGTCTCACCTGCGTTTTAGGGGATAAATATGGTTTAGTTAAAAAGCGCCAGGAATGCCTGAATATCCAGGAGGCGGGAGGTACTAAAAAAAGTATTAAATTAGGGATTGAGAAAGTCGAGAATTTATTATCAAGACTTCCGGTATTTAAGCGTACTGAATTGCCGGTTTCTTTATTAAGCCTGGCTCTTAAATGCGGAGGCAGTGACGCGTTTTCCGCAATTACGGCAAACCCCGCATTAGGCAGGGCTAGCGATATCTTAATATCATTGGGCGCTACGGCAGTGATCGGGGAACTGCCGGAATGCTACGGAGGGGAAAAGATCCTATTGCAGCGGTGCCTGCGTAAAGACGATCAGAGAAGGCTAAAACAGTTTTTTGCCTGGTGGAATGATTATACAAAAAAAAATAATGTAAGTATGAATGATAATATTTCTTTGGGTAATATCAGGGGAGGCATCAGCACGATTTTGGAAAAAAGTCTGGGCGCGATCGCTAAATGCGGATTTTCACCGATCAGCGAAGTGGTTGATTATGCTCAGCAGAACAAAAGAAAAGGCCTGATTTTTATGAATACGCCCGGGTTTGATCCGGTGGCGGTAACCGGATTAGTCGCCGGAGGATGTAATTTAGTAGCGTTTACAACCGGCCGCGGGTCAGTTTTCGGCTGTTCAATATCGCCGACTATTAAGATCGCTACGAACTCAGAGCTTTATAAAAGAATGAAAGATGACCTGGATTTGGATGGGGGTTTAGTTTTGGCTGACGGTAATCTTGATCGGATGGGTGAAGATATCTACCGCTTTTTACTCAAGGTTGCCAGCGGCACTAGAACCGCCAGTGAAAAGAATAGGTTAGGCAATGAGGAATTTGTCGCATGGCAAACAGGGGAAGTTTTATGAAAGAAATTGTGATCATGGGCGCCGGAGCCATCGGCAGGGGATTTTTACCTTGGATGTTAAATTTAAATAAATATGAGCTCATTTTTGTTGATACTAACCGAAAACTGGTCAGTCTTTTTAATCAGCAAAAGCAGTATAGGACCTACCGGGTAAAATCAGGAAAATTAGAGGAAAAGATCGTGGCAGTAAAGAAAGCATATTGCAGCCCGGATTTTTCTATAGCTAAATTAAATAATGTCGCTGCTGTTTTTATGAATGTCGGGCCCCGGAATTGCCGGCAGGCTGCGCAATGTTTGCAGGGGATAACCTGTCCGATCATTCTGTGTGAAAATGATCCGGAGACGGTAAATATCGTGCAAAAATCTTTGAATTATAAACGGGCCTATTTTGCGATCCCTGATGTAATTACTTCCAATACTGCCTCGCCGGATAATTTGGCCAAAGATCTCCTGGCAGTACATACCGAGGACGGTACGCTTTTTATTGATCAAGCCGCGGATGGATTTGAAGGGAGCATTTCTTTCTGCAGCAAAGAGGAGCTTGATAAACAGTGGGCGGCTAAACTTTATTTACACAATACTACTCATTGTATTGCTGCTTATTTAGGGTCACTGGTTGGCGTAAAATACCTGCATGAATCTATGGAATTTCCCGAAATTAGAAAAATTGTTACGGGGGCAATGTCAGAAATGCTGACCGCTTTAAAATTAAGATGGGAGATTCCCCATTCATTCCTCGACTGGTATGCCGATAAAGAAATTCAAAGGTTTTCCAATAAGCTGCTTTATGATCCTATCTCAAGGGTCGCCCGGGAGCCTTTAAGAAAGCTGGAGCTGGAAGGCCGCCTGATCGGAGCGGCGCAGATTTGTTTATCTTTAGGCTTTATCCCTTATAATATATTAACGGGCATAGTAAGTGCCATGCTTTTTGAAGATCCCAAGGATTCTGATAATCACTTGGCTTTTATGCGGGAAACCCTCTCCCCCCAGATATTATCCAGTTACATTCTGGGTTTGCGCAAAGGAGAAGTTTTGGATTTAGTGATGAAAGAACAGTTCCCTAAACTAACATTAAAATTAGAGTCGTTAATCCATAACCTCAGAAAAGAGAAAAAATGACCATACGCTGGATTCCGGAATCAAAATTAGCGCTTAAAGCGGTTTCTGCCGGAGCTGAAATACTGGATCGCGAATTTAAAGAAATCCCGTTTAAGAAAAAAGAGAGCTCCGGTGATATCGTTACCGGATTGGATATCGCTATTGAAGAGAAGATCCGCGCTATTTTAAAGGAATCTAAATATCCGGTAGTCGGTGAAGAATTAAAAAATTCCGGCGCCGGTTTTACCGGAAAGGGCGGGGTTTGGGTAGTGGATCCGATTGACGGAACCAGTAATTTTGTGTCTTCTTTGCCGTTTTATGCGGTTTCGGTGGGTTTTATGCATAACGCTAAATTTAGCGCCGGAGCGGTAATCATTCCGGCTCAAAAAGAATTATTCTTTACGATGGGAAATCAGCGTTCTTTTATGAATAACAAGCCTTTAAAAGCCGGCGCGGCGGAATTAGAAAGATCCTTGATCGTTGCTTCTTTTTCGAGTAGATCTTGCGGCAGCAAAACCAGGATAAAGGAATACGCGGTTTTTGGTAAATTTAATGATATGAGCCGGGGCTGTTTGAGGCTGGGATCGGCTGCGATTAATATCTGTTATGTTGCTGCCGGGCGCCTGCAATGCGCCTATGGAATAGGCAATAAGATCTGGGATGTCGCGGGGGCTCTGGCGGTGGCCATCCGGGCAGGTTGTAAAACCTATATCGAGTTTACTAAAGAATCCAATACTGTAAATTATGCTGTCGGGGTTACCGGGGTAGTGGAAAAGATTGCCAGGATACTTAAGCAGGAAAAATTAGCTAATTTAAAGCCGACGATTTAATATTTTAATTTGTGCGAGAGGAGTAGAAGAATGAGCCAGGCTGTAAAAAATGATCTTAAGAACATTCCGGTGGTTATTTTGGCTGGAGGCAAAGGGATCAATTTGGGCCCGCAAGGCCGCTGTATTGCAAAACCTTTAGTGGAGATAAACGGCATTCCACTTTTGCTTTATATTATGGATCATTATGGAAAAGCCGGGTTTGGCAAGTTTATTATCTGCGGCGGGTTTGGCATAGATTCGGTTAAGGCTTTTGTCGCCAATATTCCCGCACTAGGGGCCAGATTAAAGCCTGCTGTTGACCGGAGTAAATGGTCGATATCGGTGGCGGATACGGGAATGGATAATATGACAGGTTCGCGTCTTGCCCAAATAAGTTCAATGCTTAAATCTTCTCCATTATTTTGCCTGACTTACGGCGACACGGTAGCTGGTGTGGGCCTGGAAGAGCTTTTATCTTTTCATTTGAGCCATCAGAAAACCGGGACATTATTGGCGGTCCATAATCCGACCCGTTTTAGAATATTAGGCTTATGCGGGGATGAAGACTTAATCAAAGGTTTTGCGGAAAAACCGGTTTTGGAAAAAGATTATATTAACGGAGGATTCTATATTTTCAATTCCTCAATTTTTAACCTTAAAAGCCTCTTTCCTGATCCGGCTTGCGTATTAGAGACAACGGTTTTAGAGGAGCTTATTCTCCAGAAGCAGCTTTGTGCATATAGATTTAATGGTTTTTGGCAGCACTTGGATACGGAAAGAGATAAGCAAAAGATAATTCAACATTACTCCGGAGTATTAAAATAAGGAATCTATGAAAGTAAGCGATTATATCGTTGATTTTATTTATCGCCAGGGTGTTAAAGAAGTCTTTATGGTTACCGGCGGAGGGATGATGTTTTTATCTGACAGTGTCTGCTGCCATCCTAAATTAAAAGCCGTATTTAACCATCATGAACAGGCTTCGGCAATGGCCGCGGTTGCTTATGCTAAATATACCGGAAACCTTGGCGCGGCGATGGTTACTACCGGTTGCGGCGGAACGAATACTATAACCGGCCTGCTGAATGCCTGGCAGGATAGTACTCCCTGTATTTTTATCTCTGGGCAAAGCAAGAGGAAAGAAACGGTTAAGAACTCCGGGTTAGGTTTGAGGCAATTTGGTGTGCAGGAGGCTGATATTGTAAGTATTGTGAAGCCAATTACCAAATACGCGGTCATGGTTAATAATCCCGCGCAGATTGCCTACCATTTGGAAAAGGCAGTTTATTTGGCTAAATCTGGAAGGCCGGGACCGGTTTGGCTTGATATCCCTCTGGATGTTCAAGGAGCTTTAATCAGCAAAAAGGATTTGGTGCATTTTCATTCCGGTGAATTAAAATACAAGATTAAACCTAGCCAGGCGGAAATTGCTAAATTTAAAAATTATTTAAGTAAATCCAGCCGGCCGGTTATAATCTGCGGTCAGGGAGTGCGTTTATCTGCTGCGATACAAGTTTTCAAAAATTTTATCGCCAAGTATAAAATTCCTGTCGTCGCCTCTCATTTAGGGATAGATATTTTGCCAACTGCTCACCATTTATTTATCGGCCGGATCGGGAATAAAGGGGACCGGGCCGGTAACTTTGCTTTGCAGAATTCGGATTTGGTTATTGTTTTGGGCAGCAGGTTGAGTGTCAGTTCTACCGGGCATGAATATCATCTGTTCGCCCGTAAGGCTAAAGTAATTGTGGTTGATATTGATCCGGTCGAACATAAAAAGAATACCGTAAAAATAGATCTTTTGATTAACGCCGATATTGATAATTTTTTAAAGTCTTTGCCTAAATTGAGCGTTAAGCCTATCGGTGATTGGGTAGGAAAATGCAAACGCTGGAAAAAAATTTGGCCGGTCTGCCTGCCTCAATATAGGAGTGATAAAAAAGGAATCAACCTTTACTATTTCGTCAATCAACTTTCTAAAGTTTTAAAGAATAATTCCGTGGTGATTGCCGATGCCGGTTCGTCTTTTTATGTTCTGGCTCAATCTATACAGTTGTCAGGGCGGCAGCGGTATATCACATCCGGCGGCCAGGCGGAAATGGGTTTTACCGTGCCGGCCTCAATCGGTGTATGTTTTGCCAAAGATAAGAAAGAAACCATCGGGATTACCGGAGACGGTTCTTTCCAAATGAATTTGCAGGAGCTGCAGACGATCGTGCACAACAGGCTTCCGGTTAAATTATTTATTTGGAATAATAACGGATATCTTTCGATCCGGTCTACCCAGGCAAGGTTTTTTAACGGCAGGACATTTGGGACGGATCAGAGTTGCGGTGTTTCATTCCCCGAAATTAAGAAGATCGCCGCAGCTTACGGCATCCAGTATTATTGTATCAGACAGGCTGATAAAATCCGTAAAGTGATGAGGCAGGTTTTAAAACAGAAGGGCCCGGTTATTTGCGAGGTGATTTGCCAGAAAAACCAGCAGATTATTCCGACGGCTTCTTCCATGCGCCGTCCGGATGGATCTATGGTTTCTAAACCGTTAGAAGACATGTATCCTTTTTTAGACCGGAAAACATTTTTTTCGGAAATGATCGTTAAGCCGGTTGAGGAATAGAATGAATAAAAAAATTGCCATCTTAGGGGCAAGCAGCCATATTGCTAAAGGATTGATCTTTAATTTTAACCGCCAAAAGAAGGGGGTTGAACTCTGCTTATTTGCCAGGTCCTCCGGAAAGGTGCGTAAATTTTTAAAAGAAAACAACTTAAAATTAAATTGCCGGATTGGCCGGTTTAAAGGTTTCTCCAGCGGAAAATATGACGTGATTATTAATTGCGTGGGGTTAGGAACTCCGCTCAAGGTAAAGAAGGCGGGCGGGGAGGTTTTTGGCCTGACTGAAAAATTTGATAATTTGATTTTGAGATATTTGCAACGGCACCCTGATACCTGCTATATTAATTTTAGCAGCGGGGCGATTTATAATGTATCCGTAAACGATATAAAACCGGAATATTACTACGGGATCGCCAAATTAAATCAGGAAGCAAAACACCGGTCTTGGCCTAAATTATGGATCGTTGATTTAAGGATTTTTTCCTATTTTAGCCGTTTTATCGAACTGGACTCCGGGTATTTCTTGACCGAACTGCTTGAGTGTTTAAAGGCTAAAAAGACTTTTGTTACCAATAACTGTGATTTTACGCGTGATTACCTGGCGCCGGAGGATCTTTTTGATTTAATTTGTTTAATTATCAAGCGGAAATATTTTAACGGTGCGATCGATGTTTATAGCGCCCGCCCGGTCAGTAAATCTAAATTGCTTGAATATTTTGTTAAAAATTACTCTTTGAAATATATGATTAGGCGCAAGCTTAAACTTATTTGTCCGACCGGAGTAAAAGTCCGCTATTATTCAAATTCCAGAAAAGCGGCAAGTTTAGGATATCAACCGAAATTTTCTTCACTTGATACGGTGGCGCAGGAAACAAAGTATATGCTTGGTGAGGCCAATGGATAAACAGTATAGCTTAAGAAAAATAATATTAGAACAAGTGGCAGATTATTTTGACTGCCGGATAAAAGAAGAATTTATCCCCGGTAAAACCGCTATTCCTTATGCCGGCAGAGTCTATGATGAAAAAGAGCTGGTTTCTTTAGTGGATGCTGCGCTTGATTTTTGGCTTACTGCCGGCCGGTACGCTGAAAAATTCGAAACCGATCTTGCCGGTTTTCTGGGAGCCAAATTCTGCCTGTTGGTTAATTCCGGTTCTTCGGCAAACCTTCTGGCGGTCTCGGCCCTAACCTCACCCTTATTAAAAAACCGGCAACTAAAGCCCGGCGATGAAGTTATCACTACCGCTTGCGGATTTCCCACTACACTTAATCCTATTTTACAAAATAATCTTATACCGGTATTTGTCGATGTGGAACTGGGGACATATAATATTCAAGCGGAAAAAATAGAAAAAGCGATTACTAAAAAAACCAAAGCCATTTTTACCGCGCACACCTTAGGCAATCCGGTAGAGATAGATAAGATCGGCAAGCTGGTTAAGAAGTATAAATTATGGTGGTTAGAAGATAACTGCGATAGTCTGGGGTCTAAATACCGGGGTAAATATACCGGGACATTCGGCGACATATCTACTTGTAGTTTTTACCCTCCGCATCACATTACGATGGGCGAAGGGGGCGCAGTAATCACCAGTAACCAGCTTTTAAAAAGGATTATTATGTCTTTCAGGGATTGGGGCAGGGATTGCTGGTGTGAATCCGGGCATGATGATACCTGTAAAAGAAGGTTTAGCCAGAAATTCGGGGATTTACCTTATGGCTATGACCATAAGTATGTGTATTCTCATATCGGTTATAATCTTAAAGCCACCGATTTGCAGGCGGCGATCGGCGTAGCGCAGCTAAAGAAATTAACCGGATTTATCCAAGCGCGCCAAAGAAACTTTTCCGTTTTAAAAGAATATTTTAAGCCTTATGCTCAATACCTGGTTTTACCTGTCGCCACTAAGCAGGCTCATCCCAGTTGGTTTGGTTTTCCGGTTTTGGTAAAAGAAAATGCGCCTTTTACCAGAAATGATATCGTCGGCTATCTGGAAAAAAACAGGATTGCTACCCGCATGCTTTTTGGCGGTAATTTAATCAAACAGCCTGCCTACCGTAACGTAAAATACAGGATCTCCGGGGTGCTTAAGAATACGGATTTAGTGATGGATAATCTTTTTTGGATCGGAGTTTATCCCGGGATTGAGCGTTTACGGTTGGCCTATATCGGCAATACTTTGAGGGATTTTTTTAAAAAATGAAATTGACTATCCTGATCTTGTGCTTTAATGAAAAAGTTGAAATTGCAAAAACTATCCAGCAGGCCAAACTGATTAATGCGGATAAAGAAATTATCATTATTGATAATTTCTCGGCTGACGGGACCCGGGAGATTTTAAAGACTTTTCAGCAAGATAGCAGCTTGAAGATAATTCTACATGACAAGAATATGGGGGTCGGTTTTTCAGTCTGTGAAGGAATACGCCTGGCCCAAGGTGATTATCTTTATTCTCCGGGAGCGGATCAGGAGTACAGGATGGAAGATGTTTATAAAATGATCGAAAAGATCGAAGTTGAAAAACTGGATGGAGTTTTTGGCTCCAGGCTTCTGGAGAGAAAAGGTGAATCCAGGTTTAAGCTGATCAAGGAAAGGCCGTATTGGCTGGGCTCGATTATCGGCACCGCGCTGATAAATTTATTTTATGGCAGGAAATTTACGGATATCATCGCGACAAAATTACTCAAAACCGGTATTTTGAAAGAACTGGGATGCCAAGTCAGGAGCCAGGCTTTTGAGTTTGAGCTGGTGAGCAGGCTTTGTAAGCAAGGGTATAGAATTGAAGAAGT
>Ga0116171_10004848_pt1 | contig 11965 bp, 9 predicted proteins | sample AD_JPNHW2_MetaG_FD_89798 | JGI IMG/M metagenome (GOLD analysis project Ga0116171, IMG submission 89798) | Active sludge microbial communities of municipal wastewater-treating anaerobic digesters from Japan - AD_JPNHW2_MetaG | ecosystem: Engineered > Bioreactor > Anaerobic > Digestate | place...
AAAGTATAAGAAAATACATTTTCATAGTTCTATTGCGGAATAATATTTCGTATGAATTTTTTTCTGCCATCGTCGATTCTTCTTTTTTTTAATTTTTTAATAAACTATACATCTCTCCTGGAGAGATGTATAGTTTATCTGATCAGGCATGCAAACGCCAAAGGCGTAAGCAATTACATTGTTTCTTCATTTGGTAAGATAGTGAGATAGATCAGTGGCAAGTTTTGATATTGCATGATCAAGATATTTTTCATCAGAGATCCTTTTTTTAAATTCATCAACCTTTTCAGTATCTCCTGAAATTTTACCCTGCCGTATCTCACGATCCTCCATTTTCATGAGATTATTCATTGAGACCCTCCCGGTCACCTGTTCCTCCCTGAACAGGAATTGAGACCTGCTATTCTAATCGACATTTGATTTAATTTAATAAGTCAAATTTCATAAATCAAGTTTACTTTTAAAAAAATATCCCTCTGATGCAGTAATATTTCCGGCACAAATAATGCATATTATGACAAAACTGCTGATTTTCTTCAGAAATTCTTAATTTTTCCTTCTACGAAAAGTAATGCGGCTTTAAAAAATATTAAAATGCTGTTTTTTTATTAATTCTCCGTTATAATATAATGAATCGTTTTTGATAAATTTTAATACAATGCTATTAATTCGTTTAATATAGGAGATGTTATTATGAAAGTGATCATTATTGGCGGAGTGGCCGGCGGAGCTTCCTGTGCTGCACGTCTTAGAAGACTTGATGAAAATGCTGAAATACTGATGGTTGAACGCGGACCTTATGTTTCATATGCAAACTGCGGGCTCCCATATCATATAGGCGGAGTGATAGAAAAAGAATCGAGCCTGCTGGTTGCTAATGAAAATACATTCCGTTCACAATTCGCTATTGATGTACGTTCAAATTGCGAAGCCACCGACATATCTCCTGCAGATAAAACAGTCCAACTGAAGAACCTGGTGACAGGTGAAATAACAACACATCCTTACGACAGACTGGTATTGTCGCCCGGAGCAGTTTCAGTACGGCCTCCACTGCCAGGAATAGACCTGCCTGGAATTTTCCATGTAAGGACAATACCGGATTCCAGGGAAATCAGGAGATGGATAGGAGAAAAAACCCGGACAGTAAAATCTGAACCCAAAGCTGTAGTTATAGGAGGAGGATTTATAGGCCTTGAGACGGCTGAAAACCTTGTTCATCGAGGTTTTGCAGTTACACTTATAGAATTATCTGATCAGGTACTGCCCCCGATTGATATAGAAAATGCCCGTGTGGTTGAGGCTCACCTTAAAAAACACGGAGTGGATGTAATACTTAACGATGGTGTAGCCGGGTTTAAACAGGGAGCAAACGGTTCTTTAAATGTATCTACCAGATCAGAAAAAAATTATCAGGCTGATATTGTAATTCTTGCTCTCGGTGTCCGTCCGGACACGGCACTTGCAAAAAAAGCAGGACTGGAAACCGGAGAGCGGGGAGGAATCCGCATTGACGAACAGATGCGTACAAGCAATCCGGATATCTTCGCTGTTGGAGATGCCGTAGAAATAAAAGATTTTATCACAGGTGAATGGACCCTCATGGCCCTGGCCGGACCTGCAAACCGCCAGGGACGTATAGCCGCAGATGTAATTGCAGGAAGAAATTCAAAATTCCGCGGAACTCAGGGTACAGCAATTATCGGACTTTTCGGGACTGTGGCCGCATGGACAGGTGTAAACGAAAAAACATTGAAACGCATGGGGAATACCGATTATGAAAAAATTTATTTTTATCCGAACTCTCATGCCAGTTATTATCCAGGCGCCAAACCTATTACAATGAAAGTCATCTTCCGCAAGTCAGACGGTCTGGTACTGGGAGCTCAGGCCATAGGAGAGGATGGTGTAGATAAACGGATCAGTGCCCTGGCCGCCATGATTCAGATGAGAGCAACAATTTATGATCTTGAAGAGATAGAATTATGTTATGCCCCGGCTTTCGGCAGCGCAAAGGACCCGCTCAATTTTGCAGGAATGATTGCAGCCAATATATTGAACAATGATATGCCTATAAGTCACTGGGATACTGCCAGAAAAGGATTTATGCTGGATGTACGCGAACCGATGGAGCTTGCAGCAGAGAATATTCCTGAGGCCATTAACATCCCGATCGGACAGCTCCGCGGCCGTTTGAACGAGCTTCCCCGCGACCGGGAGATAAATGTTTTCTGCCGGTCAGGACAGCGCGCCTACTTTGCAACGCGAATTCTTTTACAGAATGGATTCAAAGCTAAAAATGTAACAGGCGGGATGCTCTCTTCTGCACTCAGTTCTCAGCCCGATACAAAAAAGTAACCATACTGACACTGGAAGAATAAGTCAGAGTAACTAAAAGAACAGGAACACACCAAAAATGATATGAGAAATCTGCTTTAAAGAAAAATCTATAAAATTTCAGCTGATGCTGATGCAAAACTCAATCGCGGTATAAAGTATCTCTATATCATCAAAATATTCTATCTGCCGGTACAGTTTATCTCTCTTGGGGAGAATTATTTCATTTATGGATGTATTCTCCTCATCCCGCACCCTGCTATATTCAAGCTCTGTATTGCTTTTATTCACCTCTCTCTCAATATCATCCCTTAGATTCCTGCTCAGATCAAGCAGTGACCTGAACGGGATACTGTATTTCTGCAGGATTCCCGGGGGAATATTCCGGATTAAACCATACTTATCAATCTCCCTCCGGAAAGATTTTACCAGAGCAGTTGAGCCGCTCTGGAAGGCTGTGTATTGAGAAGATAGATTACTTATTACCGCATTCTCATCAGAATGGATGTTTGACAGATGAAGATTAGATTTCATTTCGATTACCATATATCCTGTTTTTAAAAAATAATAAATAAGAACAGAAACTGCAAATTCAGATATTAATACGATGATATAGAAATTTTGTTATAAAAAAAACATCCGGCTCAAAAAATTATTACGCTTGCTGCAGCCGGATTATATCCCTCATTTGGGCATATATGAATTCAAAATAATTCGATACTTTCCTAAAAAGCATTGACTGAGAGACTTTTATAAATTATCATTTTAATATAATACTTGATTTTAAAGCATAATTAAGAAATATTCGTAGTACTATATAAGACTATGAAAGGAAAAGATGAAAAATGGCCGGAGAACTGAACAATTTTCAGGTTAATACTCTTAGGATTATATCTATGCTGCTTGAAAAAGATGCAGTTGAGGATTCAATTCTGGAAGAATTATGGAAAAATGAGCTTGAATATTTTGCTCTTCTCGAAAAATACAAGATCCTTAGTGAAAAAGTAAATATCGATGAAAAAACCGGTCTTTTAAAATATAATGATCATTATCTCACAGACATAGTAAAAACCGCATCGCGTATTATGCACAATAATAAATTCCCTCATCTTGAAATAGGATTTGTAAGATTTGATATAGACGATTTTTCTAAATTCAACAATAAATACGGACATGATCTTGGAGATGAGGTTCTAAAAAAAGTAAGCACTATCATACAGGAACTATCCCGCCCTACAGATTATGTAATAAGATTCGGAGGTGAGGAAATCGACGTAATCCTCCCTTCAACCGATATTTACGGAACTGAAGTATATGTGAATAAAATTCTGGATAAAACACGGAAAGCTCATTTTCATTACCTGAATGAAAAAAAGATAAGAACCACAATGAGTGCGGGATTATCATCCTGCCAGTTAAAAATAACTTCTTCAGCCAAGAAAGATGAAATAGTGAAGGAATATAAAAATCTTCAGAAAAAGGCTGATGACGCTCTTTACGAAGCAAAATTTCTTGGTAAAAACAGGTTATCAATTTACTCTGAATCCAGACATGATGAATATTCAAAAATCAGAAGTCAGTATACTAAAAACCGATAAACATGTATGCCTGAATTATTCGGATGGACCGGCAAGGTTCTTTGTATTAATCTCACAGATAAATCATCCGCAATCCTGAATCCCCCCGACATAATATATCGCGAATTCATAGGTGGTAAAGGCATGGCGGGATGGTACCTTCGTCCCCATTGCACAAAACCATGGGACTCTCCTGAAATGCCGCTGATCTTTTTTACAGGTCCTCTTGTAGACACCGAATCGCCCACTTCCGGACGATTCACCGTTATGTCCATGTCGCCTCTCACTGGTACAGTAGGAGATTCATCTGCTGGAGGAAAATTCGGCACTGAAATGAAACGTGCCGGCTGGGATGGAATTATAATCACCGGCAGAAGTTCTTCTTTATGCGGGTTATCAGTCATGGATGGCAACGTTGAATTTTCAGATGTGCCTCATCTTAAAAAAAAAGTAATCTCGGAAATTTTTTCAACTCAGCCGTCAAAAGGATCAACTGCTGCTGTGGGTCCCGCTGCAGAAAACGGTGTGCTCTTTGCAAACATATCATTTGACGGCCATTCATTCGCAAGCCGTAACGGTCTTGGACTTGTCATGGCAGCAAAAGGGCTTAAGTACATTCATATTGAAGGTTCAGGAAAAACAAAAGTATTCAATAGTGAAGAACTCTCTGCAGCACGGGAGGATATATTCAGACTGGTTGCGGCCTCTCCTGTCTTAAAAGGTGAACAGGGAATCTCGGAATACGGGACAGGGGCTTTCTACGATCTGATTCACAGCAGGAGAATGATGCCGACAGAGAACTTCAGAAAGACACAGTTCTCTCATGCTGAAGGGATGAATGCATGGAACTACAAACAGAAATATGGAACTGAAAAAACCGGCTGCAGCGGATGTCATATACTCTGTAAAAAAAACAGCAACAACGGCGAACCGATCCCTGAATTTGATGAAATGTCTCATTTCAGCGCGCTTATCGGAAATACTGAAATAGGAAAAGTAATAGAAGCCTCTCATATATGCAGAGAAACAGGAATGGACCCGGTCAGTGCCGCATCAACTATTGCCTGTTATATGGAAATAAACAATTTAACATGTGAAACCACAGATTTTATAAACATACTTGAAGATATTTCACAATCACGCGGAGAGGGAAATACTCTTAAACTCGGTTCCTTCAAATACGCCTCCCTTTCCGGAAACAGCGGTTACTCCATGTCGGTTAAAGGACTTGAACTGCCGGCATATGATCCGAGAGGCGCATACGGAATGGCTCTTGCATATGCTGTTTCAACACGCGGTGGCTGTCATATGAGAGCAAATCCTGTTTCACATGAAATTCTCCGCAAACCTGTAGCTACAGACAGATTCACCTTCAGCGGTAAAGCACGGATAATTAAGCTCGCAGAAGATATGTATGCTGCTGCGGATTCACTCACTGCATGTAAATTTATCTTCTTCGGAGCATCTCTTGAAGAGTATTCCAGGGTTTTCCGCGCCGTAACAGGAGTTGAACTATATGGTGCCGACCTGATTGCTGCCGGGGAAAAAATTTATTACAATGAACGAGTCATGAATTACCTGAACGGATTTTCCTCCGAAGAGGACGACCTCCCGGAAAGATTTTTTATATCAGAAGGTACTTCCGGTGACGGACTATCTATTCCTCCTTTAAACAGAGAGGAATTTCTTGAAGCAAGAAAAAAATATTACAAAGTAAGAGGCCTCACCCCTGACGGAAAACCTACGAAAGAAAAATGCGACGAGCTGGGTCTTGAATGGATAAACTGATTATAAAATATTCAAACAAACTGGTTTCTGCCGGCCTCTGCGCTGAGGGTGAACCTTTATTCGGAACTTACGACGATGAAGTAATCTGGAACGACCGCCGACCGGAGAGGGAATCCCTTGACACAGTAATCCGAGGACTGAATACCATCAGTGTATTATTCGCAAATCCGGTGGAACCGTACAGATCTATTATCAATTACCTGGCGCAGGAAGCTCTCAAAGGTAAAGGATTTGTACGTCCCGACGATACAGAAACAAGAACATTTCTTCACGATATCCCTGTTGCGAAAAGCCTCCATGCTGGAGAGATTATCAAATCGCTTAAAAAAAGAAAAGGTGTAATTATACCGGGAAGAGGGATTGTCACGTACGGAACTGTAAGCCCTGAACAGGCATTCATCTTTTTCAGTTCAATATGCTTTTCATGCTATGTAAAGTTTATGACCGATTACTATTATCATAGAAAAGGACTGTTCAGGATGTCTGGCGACGCGGATAAGATATATCAAACTGCTGTTGCTGCATATCAGAAATCATTGTCTAATATATCCGATCTTCCCTCGATTAGAGCACCTTTCCAATCAAGTGAAGACGTAATTGCGGCTATTATTGAAACAGGTAAACTTACAATTGAAAGCAGAATGGTGGATTCATTTTTCGGAAATATCTCGGTAAAATACGGCAATAAAATTTTTATCAGCCAGACCGGCAGTTCAATGGACGAACTCTCCGGATGTATTGACCCATGCCCGCTGGATAACTCAACAACCAACGCTATAACTTCATCAAGTGAATTCTCAGCTCATAGAGGAGTTTATAACCTTACCGATAAAAAAACAATACTGCACGGACATCCCAGATATTCAGTAATAATGTCTATGCTTTGCGACAAAATGGATTGCGGGAACAGAGGCTCATGCCATCTGAAATGCAGCTCCATGCGTACGATTGATGATATCCCGATTATTACCGGTGAAATCGGCACAGGCCCTGATGGAATATCCCGAACATTACCTCCGGCAATGTCAGGCCGCGGAGCAATAGTTTTCGGACACGGCCTGTTTGTCTCAGGCAGGGAGGATTTCAGTGATGCATTCGGGAATCTCCTCGATATTGAAAAAACATGTTACAATAAATATATTGAAGCAGTGAATCCTTCGCCCGGGTTCAGGGACCGGAGTTAAGTCCGGCTTATACTGTTTCCACCACATTAATAAATTCTTTTCAACTAAGATTCCACGCGAGTGCAATCTGTTCCCATACAGGCTGAACGAAGCCGAAGTCTTATTCAGTTATAAGAAAAAACACCTTTATTAATCACAGTTTTCCCATTCCCTGCATAAACATTAAAATTAATTCCATGCATGCCATCCCTCTCTGTTCTGTATCCTATAAGTGTAAGAGTATCTCCGGGCATTACAGGATATGAAAACCGGCCCGAGACTTCGCGGAACCTCAGAATATCTTTACCGGCAACTCCGTCTATTAGAGAATTAGTACACATTGCCATTACGCACACGCCATGAAGTATTCTACCCGGCAGCCCGGCAGCTCTTGCAAACAGCGTACTTATGTGTATCGGATTCGTATCATTCGAAACTTCCGCGTATTTAAGTTCCTGCCCCTTTTCAGTTTTTATCAGAAATTTTACTTCATCTTCCTGGGCAAATTCAGGAAGCGCATACTTTTCTCTCTTCGCTTTTCCGTCTTTAGTATTTTCGTGATGTCTTACAACAAAACCGGTTTCTGCTTCAAGTATCAGTTTACCTTTCACTGTGCCGTTTGTTTTCACAAGAAGAAGTTCTCCTGCCGGAGTATCGGTAATATCCGCAATAATCACCTCTATGCTGATAATCTCGTCATGCGGCACCGCTGCATATGATTTGAGGCTCTGCTGCCCGTGAACCATTCTTAAAAGATTAAGCTTCAGGTCCTTGTGAGTAATTATCCCTTTGAACAACGGATAAAGTTCCTTTGAAAAGAAAAACGGGGGAGCTGGAGATTCCGCCCCCGTGTATTTCATGAAATCGTCCCTCGTGGCATCTGCATACTCATGTATCTCATTCAGTCCGAAAGGCCCGTAATCTTTTTTTATTGTATAGCCAATCATATTTCTATTCATGGCTTTAGAGTTTATATTATGGACCATTGACCGGATTGTAGGAATATAATTCATAAACATAATTATCACCTCCTACTCTGAACTGTCCACACTACGGTCCCAGCGGCCATTCTCCCGCAGTTCATCAATAATTTTTACCGCTTTATTCTTTAAACTCATATAATCCACTTTCGCCACACGGTTGAGCGGCATATTCCCAGGTTCCAGAATTACCGCATGTGAAGGCCTTGAGTAGGATGAAATATCACTGCATGATTCAATAACCTCTTCCGGAGTTATACCTGCACCCGGAGCAGGTTCTACAAAAGCCATGATGGCTTCAATGTAAACATCATGCGGAACACCGACACATGCGATAGAAGATGCCCGTGCACCGAGTTTCTGAGATATATGATTTACAACATCCTGAGGATATACATTATATCCCTTCGGCTTTATTACAAATTTTGCCCTTCCTACGAAATGCAGCCCCTCATTGTCATAGTAGCCCAGGTCCCCGGTATAACACACCCTGTCTTTTGAAACTGCCTTCGCCGTGCTCTCCTCATCTTTATAATAGCCTGGAAATATCTGAGGTCCTGAAAAGCATATCTCACCTATCTCCCCTGAAGGGAGCTCTTTACCGGCAAAGCCCTCCCTTGTCATTGGCTCTCTTATGCTTAGCGGAGTGAGCTTCATGTCTGAACCGATACTTCTCGCTATCTCTGTGATCATTGCATCAGTATCAGTATATGTACAGAAACCGGCAGTTTCAGTAAGCCCGAGACCTGTACCGATCTTTGGAGCCATCGCCTGCATTTTTCGTAGAAACTCAACAGGCACCTCCTGCCCTCCGTAAAGAATAAAACGCAGAGAGGATAGATCATACCTGGAATAATCCGGTAGCTGCCACTCCAGGTTAAACAGGGCCGGTATCTGTCCGATAACAGTTACTTTCTCCTGCTCAATAGCCTTGAGGCTTTTTTCAGCATTGAATATATGAAGAATTACCGATATACATCCACCGAATATTGAAGTCGCAAGCTGTTCCGTTACACAGCCCACATGTGACGGTGGAAGATTAACGAGCATTGTATCTTTTTCACTCATTTCAAATGCTACAGCAAGTCCGATGTTTTGTATCAGAATATTTTCATGGCAGAGAAGTGCAGGCTTCGGCGAGCCCGTTGATCCTGTTGTAAATATTATCAGGCAGGGATCTCTCTTTTCAACTAATGAACGCGCTTTTTTAACTGCTCCGGAAAACAGACTTTTTATATAAATCTTTTTTATATCTTTTGCGAAGTCAGTAATTCCCATAGCCCCTTGAATTATAAACTCCGGTTCTTTCTGAAACTGCACCCAGAGATTAACACCTGAAACATTATTCATCACCTCGGTAATTATCGGGCGGAAATCAGCAAGGGGGGTCTTTCCGAGAAAAAAGTATGCTTTAGGCTGTATCTTTTTAAAACAGTATATGATCTCCTCCCCTTTAAGCCTGAGGTCAAGGGGAGCAAGTATAATTCCGGTTCTGTAGCATGCGTAGATAAGGTAAATATGCTCTTTCAGCAGAGGGAGTGATGTTGCGATTATATCTCCCTTTTTAAAACCCGAGGAGAGCAGCTTTGCAGCAAATGCATCTACTGACTGATTGAATTTCTTCCAGCTGATCTTCTCACCGGTGTCAAATTCAACCAGTGCAATGGAATTTTTACTCTTTTTTGAGTAGTGCCGGACATAGTCTGCAAGGTTAGGAAGAAGGTTTTCATACTTTGAAGCCGCAAGAGCTTCTTTGTTCTCTTTCATGTGTCAGCTCCTTAATTATGCAATTTTTCATTATTGTATAAAATAATAGTGCAATTACAAGAAGTTTTTATTTTTTTTATCAAAAGTAAGATATTGATTAGTAAATCTTTTTTACGCTAAGAAAGAAAAGTGATTATATTGCTTATCCTAAATATTATTATTGATTTTTTAATACACTGTAAGCTGTTTAACTTATTACATTGAAGCTGCTGATTGCAGTTTCCTGAAAGTCAGGAGTGTCTTAAATAATTTTCACTAAAACTGCAGATTTTAAACAGCAACCTGAATCTCAGCTGAATTTTTGATATAATAAAAAACACATCTCCTTGACAGAAAATACCCTGCGTGATTCGAGTATATAATTTTTAAGCACAGAAATTATAAAATCTTCCAGACATGTGCAAATCTTCATAGATAGCGGAGAATTCAATGATACGCATTAACGAAAACTATTTAAAATTAAAATCATCATACCTCTTTTCTGAAATCTCAAAACGTGTTTCCGCATTTCAGAAAGATCATCCGGAAATGGAAATAATAAGAATGGGAATAGGGGATGTAACTCTGCCCCTCCCGTCAGAAATAATAAAAGCCTTTCATACAGGCGTTGACGAGATGGCTTCAGTAAAAACTTTCCGCGGTTACGGCCCGGAGCAGGGTTACGATTTTCTCCGGGAAGCAATTGCAGAAAACGATTTCAGAAGCCGCGGAGCTGATATTGCTGCAGATGAAATTTTTATAAGTGACGGCGCGAAGTGTGATACGGGAAATTTTCAGGAACTGTTTTCAATCGACACAAAAATTGCAGTTCCAGATCCTGTATATCCGGTTTATGTGGATACGAATGTAATGGCAGGGAGAACCGGAGTTCTAACAAACGGACGTTACGAAAACCTGGTATATATGAACTGCACCAGCTCAAACGGATTTGTACCTGAACTCCCGAAAGAACCGGTGGACCTTATTTATCTATGCTTCCCTAACAATCCGACTGGCGCGACTATTTCAAAGGATCAGCTGAAAACATGGGTTGATTTTGCGCATAAAAATAAAGCCCTGATCCTTTACGATGCCGCATATGAAGCTTTTATACGCGACGACTCACTTCCTAAAAGTATATATGAGATTGATGGAGCGAGAGAGGTTGCTGTCGAATTCAGAAGTTTCTCAAAAACTGCGGGATTCACAGGTACAAGATGCGCATTCACCGTTGTTCCGAAAGAGTGCATGGCATATGACAATGCAGGAAATAAACATTCACTCCACTCGCTATGGAACAGAAGGCATACAACAAAATTCAACGGGGTTTCCTACCCGGTACAGAAAGCGACAGAAGCTGTCTATTCTGCAGAAGGGAAAAAACAGGTTCGGGAGATCATTGACTATTACATGGAAAATGCCCGGATAATAAAAGAAAAAATGAGCGCCATGGGGTACGAGAGTACAGGCGGAGACAACTCTCCGTATATATGGATTAATACAAAAACAGGTTCGTGGGAATTTTTCGACATGCTTCTTACCAGACTCGGAGTTGTTTGTACTCCAGGAGAAGGCTTCGGAATGTGCGGAGAAGGCTACATAAGAATCAGCGCGTTCAACAACCGCGAAAATGTAATCAAAGCGATGGATAGAATTTCAAAGCTTTAAAACTTTTCATTTAACATCTCTTCCCTGCCCCCGCACCCCCGGAGGGGGCAAAGCAAAGTCCGTCTTGTATAAATAATCATATTTCCATTTGTAATCCTTGCCCCCTCCGGGGGTGCGGGGGCCGTTGGAAAAGCGTTTCAACCTAAGTAATATTTATTACTTCGCAGCCATACCGCCATCAAGAGGAATTATTGCACCAGTCATAAAGTCTGAAGCTTTTGATGAAAGAAAAACCGCAAGTCCTTTAATATCCTGAGCTTCACCAGCTTTCTTCAGAGGAATAACACTGAGCATAGCATTAAGCATATTCTCCATTCCAGGTTTAAAAACATATCCCATCATATCAGTATGAAAAAATCCCGGAGCAATACAGTTTACATATATTTTATGATCTGCAAGTTTAACTGCCAGATTTTTTGTTAGAACCTCAATTGCAGCTTTGGAAGAATTGTATGCTACAGCAGGATGTGCAATCTCGAGAGATCCCCTCGATCCGAAAATAGAAGAAACATTTATTATCTTTCCGCCGCCGGCATCTTTCATTATATTTGCAACTTTCTGCGTAAGAATCCATACTCCCCGGACATTAACATTGAATATTTTATCCCATCCGTCAATAGGGAATTCCAGCGTGGGAGCTCCCCAGGTTACTCCCGAATTATTTATAAGTATATCTATCTTTCCGAACTCTTTCATGGTTACATTA
>Ga0116171_10004851_pt1 | contig 11961 bp, 8 predicted proteins | sample AD_JPNHW2_MetaG_FD_89798 | JGI IMG/M metagenome (GOLD analysis project Ga0116171, IMG submission 89798) | Active sludge microbial communities of municipal wastewater-treating anaerobic digesters from Japan - AD_JPNHW2_MetaG | ecosystem: Engineered > Bioreactor > Anaerobic > Digestate | place...
ATGCCCTGAACTGTCTGGCTTTCCCTCATTACACGAATTGGGGAAATCTTGCTCATGCTCCATCTGGAATATTGGACAAGCTGGTCGATAGTCACGATGGACTGGTCGATTGCTGACGTGCCGTCGGATTTTATTACGACGACACCTCCGTTCTGTGAATCCGAAGACCTTATAAAAAGGTTCACCTGCTCAAGGAACTTGGCATTCTTGAGGATGACATTTATTACCATGTCGTATGGAAGATCCCATTCGAACGGGGTATCCTCAGGAAGGCTGTTGGCGATCTTGAAGTCGTACTCTATCTCCTGCATCTGGGTAGGGATGTCGCAGGAACTGTCGTTCCATACCTTAGTTCCGGCCTTCACGAAATTGTCGGCAGGAATATAACTTGGTTGCGACACTATCACTCCTGACATTCCCTTGGTTGTCGAGTTACCGTATGCTCCGCCTTTCGACAGAACCTGTGCGGCCATATTGGATAGTCTGTAGTTCAAGGATTTGGTAAGGTCTCCCACACCCTTTACATAACCCATAAGCAGATTCTGGTCCATGATGCTCAGTTCCTTGAGCCTGTTCTGCAATTCTATTTTGCTCATCGAAGTGTCATAGAGTCCCTTGCCGTATTGGAATATCAATCCGGTCTTGGCCTCGAATCCCTCGCTGTCGAGCTGGGCTACGTCACTCAAAGGATTCATCGCATCCGCCATTGGGACGAGACGCGGATTCCTCGATCTTACAGCCCAAGTAGCAGGTTCTTTAAGCTTGCCGAGGTTCGCAGGGTATTCCTGCCCCTCCACTGTGAAGAGTTCCTGCCAGAAGAAGCTGTTGGATGCTATCTCTAGTTGTTCATTTATGAGCGTCTGTATGAATCCGTTGGATCCATCCTTGAAGAGACCCATCCTGTATATGTTTTCCAACGCCTCGTCGGCATTGAACTGGTATTTGTTTGCGTTTGGCATAATTCTTTTCCTCCGTTTTTAAATCCAAAAAATTCCGTCTATCAGAGACTTGTTCTTCGCAAGCACGTATTCCGGAAGCGGCTGCATCCTCTGCACGAACGCTTTCTTGTCATATACCGGCGAATACGAATGGCTCACGTTTTCAATTCCAAGAGAACCGTCGGACGGAAGCAAATCCTCGTCGGCTTCGATGAACGAATTAGGATTAGGTACGAGTACCGATGCTGATGCGCTGGCTTCCGTACCCTCGGCCTCCACGAGTATGTCGTTTGCGGACAATGCCCCCAATGCCGTGTCGACTGTGACGACGAACCTAGAGTTAGCCTCTTCGTAAGTTACCGCAGTGACGATTGCGGATTGTCCCGTATAGTCGGATTCCGAAGCGATTACTGCGAATGAACCCTCTACGGTCTCTGCTACGGTTGCTTCCACACCTGTAGCTGCTCCGTCGAACGATGGAGAAGCCTTGTCTCCGAATGCGGTGGCGGTGAAATCCACATAGGCGTTTTCCGCCGTGTATTCCACGTGGTACCCCGAATATGTAGCCGCACCAATGAGAGCGGCAACGGCTGCCGCAGTGGAAGCCTCAGTCGTAACGGCCACTTTCTTGTTTGCGCCGTCAAGGGAAACAATAACGCTTCCGTTGCCGGTGCAACCGGCTGTTACGGTAAGTCTCACTGTCTGCTTGGTCCCCGATGTGCTTGAAGTCGCATAATTTGTGACCTTTAGCGATTTCGGTGCCTTCATCAAAGCCATACCCACTTCGGGGTTGTCGGAATAGCCGTCGGCCTTGATGTATATTGTCCTGTCGGCGGAACCGACATTTGCCTTTACTGAGAACGAACGGAACAGATAGCCCGATTCGCCCAGATTGAATTGGAATAGCTGTGCTGCCCAGATATGCCCGAATCCCTTAGGAGGATTGGCAATCGTGCATCCCAGCGGAACGCTGCAACGTCTTTCGCCGTTGCCGTCCTTTACCCACACGGCCTCGCCGCCTCTTATCTTGGCGGTGGAGCTGAAATATGTGGAAAGATTAGATACCATAAGTGCTGTCTTTTAAATTTTTACCTTCTGCATGCCCTTCGTGAGTTCCTCGTATTTCTTACTTGAACTCTCCGGGGATTTGGGCCTTATGTCCCCGATTTTGTCCTTGAAGAGGTCCATGAATCTCTCCGAAAGCGTCTTGGCTATATCGCCGTCCTCTTTTGCGTAGTCGACATCCATATAGTCAAAAACCTTCTCAAGATCCCGATGCAGGTCTTCGCGTACGCTCTTCTTGGCGATGGCCAATATCCTGCCACGTTTGTCCCGCTTCTGCTGGCTCTCTCGGAACTCTTTCAGCGCTGTAAGTTCGTCCTGTATTTCCTTGGGTATTTCCGTTGTCTCCGGGCTTCCCTCTTGGGTTTTCTTATTCGGGTCAGGCTTCTCGAAATTCGCTATCTTTTCCTTGTATTCGCCTTCTTTCTTCTTCCATTTGACGGATTCCTTTTCGATTCCCTTCGATGCGGCGGAAAACGCCGTGTCCAGATTGAATCTTATGGAACTCCCGATGCCTTCGTCGTCGATTGAAAGCGAATCTCCGTTGTTCGCGGAGGCGAACTTCTCTGAAAACTTGTCCCTGAACGATTCGTCCAGCGTGTACTGCTTTTCGGTACAGTAGTCGTTTACTTTCTGTAAAACCTCATCTTTGCTTATTGCCATATATTTCTTATATAGTTTTTTTGTCTCGGCAAAAATAAACATATATTCGGCTTGATATAATAAAGATGTTCAACATACATAAGTGGTAATCCCGGTTGCCTGTAAATTGTTGTGGATATGGTAGCGTGTAGAATAAGATAGGTAATACCTTTGCTTCAAGAGATTTCTATCTTTAGGTAATGGCGAAAAAGGAAAGGATAAACAAGGATGTGATAATATCTCCGATAACGGGGAATCAGTATGACGCGGTCAGGAGCGGAGCGGACTTCGTAGTATTGACAGGTCCTGTCGGCTCCGGGAAGACGTTCGCCCTCTATTATGAACCCATAGACTACCTGCTAAACAACTCCGGATCGAAGATAATGTGCTTTATGAGGAATATCGGGGATTTCTGGGGTGCCGGAAAGGTTTCCGACACGCTGAAGCAGCTATACCCGCTTATAGATAGAAGCACCAAGATACAGCCGCACGACCCCGTAGGGGAGATAATAAGGAACCAGGTGGATATGGGCGTGAAGTTCTACAATAACAGCGAGATAAAGTTCCAACAACTCGACAACGAGAGCCGTTCAGTCATAGACAAGATAGCCAAGGGCGTACAGACGAAAAAGCTTATATTCGACGAGTGCAACAAGTTCGAATGGGATACCATAACGACTTTTATGACGAGGCTCCGTTCGGACAGCGATGGCAACGCACAGATATTACTCGCGCAGAATCCAGAGAGGAACTGCCCGTTGAGGACTTTGTGCGGAAACGGCAAGCACGGCGGAGGGTGGATAGCGGAGGACGGCACCCCGATAAAGGAACGGAATGGCACGGTGATGTATTTCTTTATGCATAACGGAAAGATAGACGAGACGTATTTCGGTAAGACGAAGGAAGAAGTCTATTCCAAATGCAAAGTGCAGATAGACGAACTTCTAAGACACGACCCCGACCTTACTTTCGGGGACTTCATACTCTCGATGGCCTTCTTCACCTTTGACACGAGGGACAACAAGGAGATGCTTAAGAAGAACCGCAAGTACAGGGGGTTCACGGCCAACAGCGCAACTGCGATGTCCTCTCATTTCTGCAATTGGAATTATTCGATAGACGACGGGGAGGACGAGGAGGAAACGGAACTTTTTTCAGGAAGCCTCAGGCCGGAGGAGATAGAAGCCATGTTCAGGGAACAGGATTACAATCCGAGGAATACCGAGAAGATAACGGTGGATATGGCTTTCGGCGGACTTGACAACCTGGTGATGATGCACTGGATGGGATTCCACTGCGACGACGTGGTTTTCAGCGAGAAGAACAGTTTCGCCGAAGCCGTAGATCTCATAATAAGGTTTATGAACAAGCACGGATGCACGGACTCGGACCTAATAATAGACGTTCAGGGCGACAGTGCGATAACCGACGTGTTCAATTTAAATAAAAAGAGCGGAGGGTATGGCGGTGATACCTACTCGTTGTCGGGGGGATATGCGTTCAGCGGGGCCGTTTCCAGCACAGGCAAAGGCAGGATGGCATTCGAACGTTTCAAGGACGAGGCGGCCTACCTTGCCGTGGAGATGATAAAATGCGGGATGGTGACGTTTTCTCCGAGTCTTAAGAATATGAGGTATACCCATCAGAGACTGAAAAGGGAGGGTGCGACGACGCTCTGCAAGCAGATGACGTTCGAATCCAAAGGGTTCGTCTTTGACAAGACACCCACGGGCAAGATAAGGGTGACTCCGAAGGAGCAGCAGCATCTGCACCTTAAGGGATTTTCCCCGGACATAATGGACAACATCGTGATGAGATGCGGGACATCCTATTCGATATGTTACGAGGAGATAGCGAGGACGACCGGCAGGGAAAGGCCGAGATTGACCGCGGGAAGCATACTTGATGCCTTGAGGTCGGGCCCTGAGGACGACATTAAGGAAAAGGAGGATAACAATGCAAGGAATGAGAGGATAAGGATAAACAGCGACAAAATATTAAATATACTAAATACTATATGACAGTAATAAGGGACATCAATGGGTTTCTCGAAAATCCGGAGGAACTCCTAAGGAAAAAGCCGTTTACGAGGGGCGGCGAGCTGACCAATCCTACGGTGGCGAAAAACATATCGCTTACGGACAGGAACAGGGCTTCGTTTGGGGAATTGCGGATGGACGAGATAACGCAGGACACGTATCTTCAGGAATACGACCCGTCGATGCACAGGATAAAATTCAACCAGTCGATACCGCACATATCAGTCAAGATAGGTGGGCGTACCATATCGATAGACGAACTGACGCTGACGGAGGCTTTCCAAAAGAACATCCACGCCGCACACGTGCTCCATCTGGCAACCAATCCTATGAAGTTCGTGCTTTGCAATCAGGTGGTGGACGAGGCGATTAACGCCAAGTTCTCCGAATATAAGCAGGAATGGGCTTGGCGGAATATGGAGAAGGTGAAGTACGATGCCATATCCAAGTTGAAGAAAGTCGGGGATGTAGGGATGCTCTTCTCGTTCGACAGCAAGACATCGAAGGGACATGTCAGGACTTACTCCTATGACGACGGCTACATCGTCATACCCAACTATGACGAATACGGCGAAAAGATAGCCTGCACCCTCTACCATAAGGACGAGGAGGGAAATTCTATTCTCGACACGTACGACAACACCAACCATTATAACATAAACTTCGGAGTAACGGACGATGCCGGCAAACCCACCATTACGACTTCCAAACACGGGTACTCCATATGCCCGCTCCTTTATAAAAGGGGAAGGGTAGCGTGGGAATACGGCGAAAGCATCATAGAGATGATAGAATTGATGCTCAACATCAACGCCGTGGCATTAAAGAGGTTCGGCACTTTCGGGCTCGTGCTCATAGGGGAGATGGACGCGAACTCGTTCAAGAAGGATTCGTCCACACTTATAATTAATCTTTCCGCGGATTCGGGCAATGGGAAGCAGGATGCCAAGACGCTCACTTTCCCTGAGCCTCAAAAGATGATAGAATATCTCGAATACTTGGTCAAACAGCTCCAGATAGCCTGCAGCGTCACGTTCATAACTCCCGATTCCCTTAAGATAGGCGGGGACATAGGCGGAAATGCTGTGCAACTTGCGATGAAGAACGACCTTGCGCTTGCGACGCAGAGCGTGCTCGACTGGTCGGACTTCACCAACGACATGGCGATGCTCTTCGGGGAGATGCTAGGCCTCGAATCCAAAGAATCGGCCAAATACAGTGAAATGAAGATAAGGGCGACACTCGACGTATGGACACCGGAAAGCAAATCTTCTCTAATAAACAATCTTAGTTACGAGTCGAAATGGCTATCAAAAAGATCGGTTGTCGAAAATTCGCCACACGCGGCACCTGACGAGATGGACAGGATAGGAAACGAAACAAAAAACACGGCAGATAAAATTAATGCTACCGGTTCAAATACCGAAGCCGACGTATCGGCATCTGCGGATGAGGATATTAAGAGTACGGAAGATAAGATGTCATTAGATAGCAAAACGGATGTAATAGAATAGGAGGTATGAAATGTATGCAATGATTTCGGCGGTAGCGGTGGCGATATTATCCATAATGGGCAATGTGGTGCAATTCTTAATAAATAAGAAGGTGTCCGATATCGACAGGTTGGAGAAGCAGGTGGACCTGCTTGGAAAGATACAGGAGAAACAGACGCAGTCCTACGAGAGCGAACGGAAGATGCAGGACGAGAAAATATCTATATTGAACAGCAAGATAGAGGACCAGGAAAGACTTCTCAATAAGAACAAGCAGGAGATATTGAAATTGCAGGGTATTGTCACGAAACTCCTTGCGAACGGATGCCACAAGATGAAGGACTGCAAGGACAGTTCGCCATATACGCAGGACGAGATAAGGCAGTTCATCGAAAAGCCTTAAACGTATTTTAGAAAATGACGATAAAGGAAATAATAGCTTCGATACTTTCGGCATCGAAGGGCAGCATATCCTCAAAGAGGGTTTGCGGGGTGGTAGGGTTCGCAGTTGCGATTTTCGTGCTGCTCTACTGCACGTTCAAGCGTATAGAGGCACCCACTTTCGTAGTGGACTTCACATATGCTTGCGCGGCCTTGCTCGGCGTGGACAGTATAACGGGTATTTGGAAGAAAGACAATTAAAGAAAAGACGAAATGGAAGCAAGCGACAAACTTAGGGACAAGATGAAGGAGTTCGAGGGGTTCAGGCTCAAGGCTTACAGGGACTGCGCCGGAATTCCGACAATAGGGGTCGGACATACGTTGGGCGTGAAGATGGGCATGTCGATAACCGAATCGCAGGCGGAAGCACTCTTCAAAAAAGACATAAGGGTGTATGAGGCCGAGATCAACAGGATACCGGAGGCGGACACGCAGGGGAAGTTCGACGCATTGGTGGATTTTGCGTTCAACTGCGGGATCGGGAACCTTCTCGGATCCACGCTGATGAAAAAGATACGCTCCAATGCTCCATATCCAGATATCAGGGAACAGTTCCTCAAATGGAACAAGTCCGGGGGTATAATCAGGCAGGGATTGGTCAAAAGAAGGGAATGGGAGGCGGAAAGATGGCTGGAAAAATGAGGATGTCAGGTTTTGCTGCGGCGATGGCAATGACCATCGCCGCACTTTCCGTGCATGGATGCGGGATGCTCCGCCACAACATCGAGAGCAGCAGCGACACCCTTGTGCGCTATGTTACGCAGGTCCAGCACGACACCGTGCAGCAGTTCGCACACGACAGCGTGTATATGAGCGTGTTTTCAAAGAATGATACCGTATTCGTGAACAAATACAAGGAACGTATCGTATATAAGAACAGGGCGGTAATCAAGGCCGATACCGTCACCGTATATAAGAATCACAACTTCTACGTCAACAAGGAGACAATTAAGAACAAGATACCGAGATGGTGTTGGATTTTACTTGCATCCGATATCATTATTTTAGTTTTTTTTGTAATAAAATTGTATATTAAATGGAAGACAATAATATAATATTAGACATAAAGACTACCGATGGCGTAAGTTTCCACGGGTTGAAATTGCACGTATTCACATACACGAGCACGATGATGTCCCTTGACGACAAAATCGAGGGGGATGTTTTTTATCCTGACACTTCATTGGCCTTTACTATGTCGGAATATGTCGAATACGGGGGATTGAGATATTATCAGAAGACAATGACTCCTCCGACGGTTACAAGGAAGGGGATGGCGGGCGACAATTCGGACCTAAAGGGGATGGCGAAGTATAGCCTAATCTTTTACCATCCGATGGCGGATTTGTATAATATCCCTTTTACTGACAAGGCGGTATCCTCGGATGAAAAATTATATAAATCCGAAGATACGTCTTTCTATTGGATAGGGACGATTACCCAATTCATGCAGAAATTAAACAGTTGTCTATATTCTACGCCTTGGACCTGCGAACTGCAATCCGGATTCGTGGATGACGGGACTCAGAGCGAAGTCATCCAATTCGACAATCAGATGATAAGCGACGCTCTCAAAAAGGCTTACGATACGTGGAAAATTCCATTTATCGTGTCCGGCTATAAGATAATCTTCGGGAAGCCGGCCAATGAAGTCCTGGGCGAAGACGGCGTTACCCCTTTCGTATTCCGTATGGGGCAGGGTATGGGGTTGAAAGACGGGAACAGGACTCCCAAGAACAATACCGTATTGACCAGATGTTCGGGATTTGGCAGTTCCGACAACATACCGAACGGATACCCTAAAATAAGATGGACGGGGGATTCGACTTGCAAATATACGGTCGACAACAGTCCGTCCTCTCCAAATTCTTATCCGATTATAGATGGCGTAATCAACGGGGAATCCGTACGGTTGATACAGCATCCTTTTACAAGGACTCATCTTATGCCGTCAGTATACATAGCGTCGGTGAGGCGGAAAGTCGATCCGTTTTATACTTCAAGCGATTTGCTTCCGGAGGGCTTCAATACCGACTCTCAATTGATAGATTATTATGACGCAATCGACGATGACACTCATACATATTTCAATCATATAAATCCGGATTTGCCCATTTACGAAAAACACGAGTTTCCGGATATAAAGCCGTCTATTGTCGGAGCGACATATATGGGACAGGCGATAGATGTTATCAAAACCGTCACTCCTTGCGATAACGGCGGGAACGCCGTAAGCGAATGGGACGTGTCGACCGATGAGAACGGTGATTACAGGCAGTCGTATTTCCTTATTGAATTTCACCCTCTCGGCTTCGACCTTTATGCTATGGCATCCGTGACGAGTGCGATGTCCGTAGTTATGAAAAGCGGAGCCTGCAATGCCTGCACGTTTGGAATAAACGTCGACTGGGATAGCGTAAAAAGCAATTTCTATGTCACGGACGATGACGGCAATTCCGTCTTTACTCCTAAAGGTTCGCAAAGGAACTATGATTTATATCCCGACAGCACCGACCAGAGCATAACCGTGATGGTCAAGAAAGATACGGAAACTTTCAACACCTTGATGCCTAGCCTATACCAAAAGCTCAATAGCGGAAATAAGTTCGTGTTTACGGGAATCGATATGCCTCAAGTCTATATCAACAACCAGCAGGAGGTATTGGACGAGGCCATAAAAGAATATCTTCTGGAAAACAACATCGCCAGATTCGAATATCCAGACACCTTCGACGAATATTTCCTTACGACGCATCCCGAAATATCGGAACAGATTAGCACGAACAGCATTGTAAGAATCGAATATAATGGCGAAATATTGGCTCTTTCAGTAAAGGAAATCGCCATAACATACGGGGGTTCCGCACTCCCTTCATATAAGATAACGCTTACGGACGACATTTCCGTCGTATCGAATGCGATAGGCGATGTCACGGACGGACTGTCCAAATTGGGCGGAATAGTCGCCCAGCTGCAAACGATATATGGCAAGAACATACTTTTGGAGATTGCCGATAAGCTCTCGCGCACTAAAAACGACAAGGCCCTTGGACGGATAGACTTTAAGGAAGGGCTCACTTCCGGCAACTATATAGATGATACCATCGTAGGGACCGGAGCAAAAATCGACAACGACGGGATTGGGACGTTCCAAAGCCTCGTTGCTAGAGGGACTATCTCCGCCGCGGGGTTCAGATACAATTACATCAATGCGAATGCGGGATTGGCCTTCCTCACCAACGGAATCGGATTAATCGGCGATGTGGATATTATCAATAATATAATTACATTAAAGATAGAGGAGGGGGAATATGCCACAATATCTGTCGGGGATATATGTCAAGGAAAATACGTAGATCCTGAAAATACGTATGGAGAATCCGACGGGGAGAGTGATGCTTGCGGATTTCCTACGAAGGGAGGCTATTTTACAACATATTTTTTTGTTAATAAGATATTGACGAACGAAAAGGGGAGATGCACCTTCTCCTATTCGTTGAGGAACTCCTCCACTCCGCACCCGTGCAAATATATGCGTTTCGCCTCTTACGGCTCATTCACCGATACCGATAGGCAGAGTTGCATCATTTCCAATGCGATAGGCAAGCCGTATGTCGAATATCTTACAGGGGTGAATACGTGGATTGTCAGCAGCCTTAATATCGTCAAAAGGGACGGATGGCTTGGAGGATTGACGATAACATTAAAAGACGGCAGCACCTATACGTTATCCGGATTCGGCTCTTACAGCCAAGACAACAACTATTTCGGGAATGCCGTAATACAATTGAAGCCTGAAACATTGAATTCGTTAAAATCCGAATTGAAGAATTACACGATAGACTATTCCCATTATAACGATGTAATAACCATAGACGACACTGGCAATGTAATCGGGGGGCTATGGATAGAGTCTTCGTATACCGACACGTCCAACGTAGTCCATACTTGCAAGGAATATCTTATCCATTCCGCCATTTTTCCGAGATGCAATTCCAAAGTGATAATAGAAGCTGCGGATGAAGACGATGCGGCGGAGGGGACTTATAAGGTCCATCTGTTCCCGCACGGTTGCTCGTGCGATTACAGTAATGGAACTATCTATATAACCTCCATCGACAATATCAAGGACGGCGTGGCCGGGTCAGGGGACGATACGGGATTCGATTATGAGGCTATGAGGGCGATGGATAGGGCGTATGTCGATATCGTTGTCGATTGCGAGGGGAAAGGGACGATAACTAAAGTATTCCCGATTACAATCAAACATTCTTCAGAGCCGTTCATCGGTGCGGACCTCTCAAACGAGATGGCATCAATCGCTTGGGACGAAAAGACGGGAGGTTACACCGGCTTGCCATTGGAGACCACGCTGTCAATTTGGCATAACAACGAGCCGCTTGTGCCGTCGGCAATCGTAGTTTCTTCTACCATAGGATTATCGGCGACCACGAACAGGACGACAGGCTTGATAACGATAAATGTCGACGGGACGCAAGACGGGGACTTTCTTGGCGACGTAATCAATATCGACATCACAGCCAGCGCAATCTATGCCGGAGTGTCGTATGAAAGGACTATCACGTTGACGATAAACAAAATGTCGGATTCGAATATTTATTCATTAATACCTACATTAAATTCCATATCATTAATATATAATAACGGGATTGCGGAGTTGTCGTCGAGCGTAGTCGCCTGCGTAGTAAATTGCAATAGCGTAAAACACGAATCATATAATCTGACAGCGGAGGAAATGACAACACGTGGATTGTCCATAAAATACAATATGGACGACGGGGCGCAGTCGACATATACTCTAGGGACGAATATAGGGATAACGGTAGCCAATGAGAAAGTAACATTTTATCTTTATCATTCGACACTTTTGATTGACAAGGAGATAATCCCGATATTGGCCAACGGGCAAGACGGCAAGGGAGCGCAATGGATATATGCCTTGACAACGGATAATACTCCTCCCACGCTTACAAGTGCGGCTACCGATAGCGACCAATTTCAAGAAAAAGGAGCTTATGAAGGGATAGAATATATCCCCGCGGGATGGTATGACGACCCGCAAAGCATCACACCTCAATACCAATATGCCTGGTCTTCCAAAAGGATAAGCATCAATGGCGTATGGCAAGCCTTCGGGAGCATATCGGTCTATGAACATTACGGGAAGCACGCAGCATCGCTGTCATTGGACAACATAGTCACAGTGCCGACTGATGCCGGAGGCGTAACGCTTGCCGACTTCTCGGAAACCATACCTATAGCATTGAAGGTAAACGGTGAATCCTGTTCCGACCTTACAATAAACGTTTCAGGTTCTTCGTACGC
>Ga0116171_10004852_pt1 | contig 11960 bp, 9 predicted proteins | sample AD_JPNHW2_MetaG_FD_89798 | JGI IMG/M metagenome (GOLD analysis project Ga0116171, IMG submission 89798) | Active sludge microbial communities of municipal wastewater-treating anaerobic digesters from Japan - AD_JPNHW2_MetaG | ecosystem: Engineered > Bioreactor > Anaerobic > Digestate | place...
AAGGGAACGGGCAATCCGTACAGTCCTCTCCAAGGTTTCCCGATCCTGGGTGGTGAGCTTCATGTCCCGGAGGATGATCAGAGCCATCTCCTCCAAAACCATGAGCGGGGAGCCCCCCTCAGGTAGCTCACGATAATGGCCCTTTTCGTGAGCTTGGCTCATCGGACACCTCGCTGGGGGATCGGTAGGGGCACTTCTCGCTGTTCCCGGAATTGACTCCTTGGTGCCATGCAGCCCCATGGCCCCGAGAAAGCCTTGGCGTCGAGGATCGTGTCTCATGTCAGGCACTCAGATCCACGAGACGGGCGACCTCTCCACCCAGGTCCTGGCGGGCGTCATCGTACAGGGACAGAGTCTCCAGCTTCTTGTGCCGGGAGAAGCGCTGGACAGAGCGGGTGTTCCCGTTGGTCCGGTCAAGGGCTTCAGTGATGGCGGCGTGGCGGAGCCCGTGCGGGCGGGTGGTCAAGCCCACCGCCTTCCCAAGCTCGGATACCATGCGGTAGACGGCGCTCCCATCCAGGCGGTGACCGCGGTGGCAGCGGTCTACGGCGGTGAAGAGGGGGCCCTCATGCTGCCCACGGATCTCCACCCATGCCTGGAGGGAGCCCAGGACTTTGGGGGGGATGGAGAGACTCTCCCGCTGGGTCTTCCCCTTCCCCATGACAGAGAGGCGACCCGATTCCAGGTCCAGGTGGCATAGGTCCAGAGAGACCACTTCACCCCGACGAAGAGCCATGCCAAAGAGGAGACGAAGGATGGCACGATCCCGGACAGCCTTCTCAACGTGAGAGTCCCCCAGGGAGTCCAGCATCATCCGGAAGCCAGCCATCCCAGGGCCACGGGTGTCCCGATAGGCGGCTGCCTTCATCCCCTCCACTTCCAACTCCCAGACAACCAGCCCTAGGACGCGGGCCAGCTTTACCAGGGAGCGGAGGGCGGCGGCGGCCTGGAGGGGGGGAGCCCGGGTGAAACCTTGGAAGTCCTTCAAATCTTTCTGGTAGGCCAGAAGGGTCCGGGGGTTCCGGTCAACAAAGGAGGTTCCAACCAGATCGATGGCAGGGGCGCTGGTGGCCACGGCCATGGGGGCGTAACTTACCAGTTCGTTGTTGGTCTTCTCGTCCGTGAAATCATCCATGGCGTACCCCTTTGGCCGGATTCCTCACCCGGAACCCACCACCCCATATGAAACAGCGAGGAACCAATTTCCCGTAATACCTGGTGCAGATCATCGGCGATCTCAAAATTGAAATCCACAGTGTCGGCCACGGAGTCCAGCAACCCATCGGCGGAGAGCTGAAGCTCAACGACCTGCCGGTTGGTCTGCACGGAAAACAGGAACTCGCTGGACACATCTCTCACTGTTATTATTCCAAGATACGGCGAATTGCAATCACACAGGAATGGTGCATGGAGTTATATATGTATATTCTTAACTCAATCTATGAACGAAGGGGATCGCAACATGCCAAATAGAGCGAAGGGGATACCGGGGCTTGCCGACCAACTTACCGATGAGCGTCGGCGAGTCGATTTTGATTCATACGATATTACTGTTCAACAACTTATCTCTATGGTTAGTCAAAACCAAATCGATATAGCACCTACCTATCAACGACGGTTCCGCTGGGATCCACCGCGTCAATCCCTACTAATTGAATCTATTTTCCTTGGAATCCCAGTCCCAAATCTATTTATGGCCACAAATGCTGGTGGCACATGGGAAGTCGTTGATGGTGTTCAGCGGCTCAGCACTATTGTTCACTTTGCCGGGGATGAAGACTGCAGGAGTGCCCTCGCCATAAAGGACCCACTTAGAATTACAGACCTTGAGAAATTAACAGCAATGAATGGATTCACTTTCAAAGAATTGCCTCAAAGTATGCAAGTGCAATTCATGCTGCGCCCAATCAAGGTCACGACTCTCAGCGATAAAAGTGATTTGAAGGTTCGATTTGATCTATTTGAGCGCCTAAATACTGGTGGATTGAAGCTTACCGACCAAGAAATTCGAGGATGCATATACCGGGGTCCTTTTAATGATTTCTTAGAACGAATGGCTTTATCAACAGATTTTAATAAAGTCGTTATTCTAAAAGAGTCAAATAGAGATGATGGTACCCGTGAAGAATTCGTATTGCGGTTTTTTGCATTTTTAAATGGATATCGTACGTTTGAACACTCGGTGGCTGGATTTTTAAACAATTATATGGAGACTGCATCCAAAAAGTTCGACTACTATAAAAATGAGAAGGTCTTTTTGAATACTTTTTCCGAACTAGCTCGAATTTTACCGAAAGGAATTTGTCGCAATACTCGGTTAACCCCTGTTAATCTTTTCGAAGCTCTGGCGGTTGGTGCAGCATTTGCGCTCAAAACACGCAACAATTTAGTAAATCGATCTTTGTCTACCTGGATCAAATCTGAAGAATTGAAAAAACTAACCACAGGAGCTACAAATACCAAAAAAATGGTCATTGGGCGTATAGAATTCGCTGCTAAAAAGTTCGGAGCGGGATGATGCTCGCGGAAGTCAAGTCAGAAGCCCTCCAAAGGCTCACTTCAACGCGGTCGGTCCTGCGTCTTATATCTACATATGAGAGTAGGCTTGGCCCTATTAATGGTGACGACGCAAGCCGTTCAGCCAAGGGCCTCATCATAGTTCAAAATTATGCCGTCTATGAATATGTGGTGATAGAGTCTGTTCGCGCTTTAGTAACCAATATTAACACTCGGAACTTGAAGTTCATATCAACGCGGGCAGAATTATTAGCAATAGCACTAGATTCCGAGTTTACTTCTGTAATTAATGGTGCGCAATCTAAAACATGGGATGGTCGTTCCAATTTACTGAAAAAGTCTCGTTCCAATGATTCTATTATTATTAATGATGGTCTATTCCCAAAAGATGGATCTTTCTTCAGACCTGATCAACTTAGGACTATCTGGTCCATTTTTGGTTTACCGGGTTTGGTTGTTCCAAACAATCGACTTTTAGGGCATATTGAAGAAATGGTGGATAGCCGCAATAGAATTGCACATGGACACGATGCGCCATCAAAGGTTGGGAGTAGATTTAATATTCAAGAACTGAGCAAGCGAATTGATGACACTGAGGTGGTTTGTACACATATTATTTCTACTGTTGTTGCATGTGCAGCTAGTCCTACTGCATTTATCTGATTTTTATCATTATCGATATCCTTGTTGATTAACTTAATGTCTAGATCATATCGTGAGTCTCTGCATGTGCTCCTGTTTTATCAGTGCCTCAAAATGGCCGGTGATCTGGGTGGCGATGGCGGTCGCCCTCAGCAGGATCCCGGCCTCAATGTTCCGTTGCTGGGCCGCCTCTGTGAGGTTGGCGGAGGTCAGGAAGACCTCCTTGCCATCGACCACCACTATCTTGGCGTGCAGGCATGCTCGCTTCGGCGACCCGGGTTTCTCCAGGCTCCGGGGGTCGTAGTAGACCTCTGGGAGGGGTTGCCATGGCCAGTGTTCCTTCTGGAACTTCTCACCAAACTGGGCCAGTAGCTGGGCCTCTGGCAGGTCCTTGTCTCCCCGGGCGATGTCGAGGAAGAGGGTGACCTTCATGTCCGGGTGGGCGGTCATGGCCTTGTGGAGGGGCGCGAAGAGGTCCTGGCCCTGGTAGAGCGCGTAGGTGGACACGATCACCTGCTTCCGGGCCTTGCGGAAGAGTTCGTGAACCACCACACGGGTGTCCCTCGTGAAGTCGCCCGCAAGGTCCGGGCCCGACCAGACGAGATCAACCCTGGGGTGAGAGACAGCCCGGCGCTCCCGGTCCCGCACCAGGGTCGTCAACAGCATGGCCAGCCCGGAGCTGGTGAGGCCCTGGGCTCGCGTGGCATTGATCTCCGTGACGAGTTCGTCCAAGAGAGCAGCGGGGACGTAGGGCTGGAGGTTGAGTGCCGTGGGGGCGTCCAGCTCACCCCGCTGGGCCGCCTCAGCCAGAGCTGCCAGGGTGCTCGTTTCGAGATCCGGCAGAGAGGGGATCATGCCAGCCCCTGGTTGAAGAATGCCGCGTTGGGGTTATCCACCGTGGGCACTACCAGGGTGCGGTCCAGGAAATCGTTGAAGGCTTCGCAGGATGTCTCCGCGACGAGCAGGCACCCAGGGGTGGGGTCATCTCAGGTTCACCCATGCGTGCAAGGGCGACCACCGTTCCCGCCAAGCCCCGGTCCAGGGCTCTGGGGGAGAAGGGGGTCACGCTGGTGGCTTCCACGCTGCGGTAAAACGTGCGGTGGTAGTACCCGAACCGCTCGTAGTGGGAACGGTCCCGAGGCCGGTTGAGATTCAGAATGGTAATGACCAGACCGGGCTTCTCCTTCTCCCGCCCCACCCGGCTGCTGGCCTGGATGTATTCGGAGGTGGTCTTGGGCTGCCCGAAGACCACCATCATCCCCAGACGAGGGATATCAAGGCCCACGGAGACCATGTTTGTCGCGATCGCCACGTCCACGCCCTTGGACTCACTCTTCTTCTCGCTGCGCTTGAAAGTCTCGTCCAGACGCTTCTTGGCCTCCGCGACCTTGGAGGTGCTCTCCCGGGATGTCAGTTCCAGGACATCAAAGCTGATTTCCCGGTTGGAGAAAAGGCTCTGGACCCGCTTCTCTCCCACCCGGCGGCGATCGCCATATTTCCGGAGACGAGAAGTCACTTCGTCCTCGATGATGCGCCGGGCACCTCCCAGCTCCCTAAGGCTGTTGAAATAGCCGACCAGCGTCATGTAGGGATCGGCGGGATTCGGATTCAGTCCCTGGGCTTCACAGGTCAAGTAGGCCTTCTCCCCGGCACCCAGCAGCGTCAGGTACGTCCGCAGGAGGATCGACTTGGGGTTGCGCCCTTGGGCGGCCACGCCCACATAGAGACGGGCTGGGCTCACGTCCGCCTTCACGGTTTCTGCGAAGAAACTGTCTCGCCGGTTCGGTCCCATGGGCGGGAAGACCTGGACAGCCGTGCGGGCGAAGAGGGCCTGGATCTGCGCCTGGGATCGCCGGACCGTCGCCGTGGAGGCCACGATCTTGGGGCGCACCAGCTTGCCCTCCAGGGTTTGGCAGCACAGTTCTTCCAGGGCGGTCTCGTAGAGGCCCACCATCGTTCCCAAGGGACCGCTGATGAGGTGTAGTTCATCCTGGATGATCAGTTCGGGGGGAGAGAGCTGTCCTCCGGGTAGGGGCTGACCGGGCAGCAGCTTTCCGTCTTGTACGTCCGTCTGGCTATAGAAACCATCTTCGATTCGCTTCCCGTCGCCCACTACCGTCTGAGCCCGGCCGAAGAACTTGGCCACCTCTCCCGTCCAGGGCATGGCTGCGAATTTGTCCACGGTGGCGATGAGGAAGCAGGGAAGCCGCCGATAGATGGGTTCGTCCACGGCCACCACAGGGAGCCGATTGTTCCCCGAGAACTCGCAGCCGGAATTGCAACAGCTGATGCGGAGATCCACGGGGGACTCCTGGTTCGGGTACATCAGGAAGGACGAGGGCTTGAAGGGGGTCCCACACCAGGGGCAGACCTCCAGCGGGATGGGGCTCTGGGCCTTGCCGGACCGGGCCTTGTACTGCTCCAGTTTGTAGAGCGCCGTGTATTCCTTCTTCTTGCCCTTGCCTCCCAGGGTGTTGGGTGTGGCGCCCTGGCCCACCCACAGCCCGATCTCGAAGGGCCAGGTGCCCCACTTCCCGGGGTTCTTCTGACGGTCCAGTTCCATGGCGCAGATAACACTGGAGGCCCGGCTGAGCTGGTCGAGGGTGAGCAGGCGCAGGGTATAGCGCATGATCACCGAGACGCCTACGCCTCCCAGTCCCCCATGACGGAGGCGGCGCAGCAAGAGGGTGAAGGCGGCAAGACCGAGATAGGCCTCGGTCTTGCCCCCACCGGTGGGGAAGAAGAGGAGATCCACAATCTCCCGGTCACTTGGTTCCCCGGCCTTCGGGATGGGGTTGGCGATGCCCGCTAGGTTCAGGAGGATGAAGGCGAGCTGGAAGGGACGCCAGGTCGGTTCCTTGGTGAGTCCTGGCAGCTCGGAGGTCTTCGGTTTTTGCTCGAAACCAAGAGTGGCGCGGCGGCGGGCATAAAGGGCCATGGCCTTGTTGGCGGCCCGGAAGGCATCCAGTATCAGGGGATCAGCCAGAGTTTGGATACCCCGTTCGATGCGGTCGGCGGCTTGATTCGCCCGGTTGATCAGGAGGGCGGCGGTCTCTGCCCGGTGCTGACAGGCCTTGAGAACGACCAGGGCTTGGGCCTGAATCCATGCCCGATAGTGGGTTACCAGCCCGCCCAACATCAACTGAGCTGCCTGCGAGTCCCTCAGTTCCGCCAGCGCCTCCATGCGGAGTTCAGCCTTACCGTCAAGCTTGCTGGACTCCACGCGCTCCACCGCGGCGACGGGGATCCAGGTGGTCCGAATGCGCGAGCACACTCCCGCGGATTCATCGGCTTCGGCGGATACACCATGGCCCACCGCGAACTCGAATTCGTCCCGGTACTGGAGGTCTGCGATGCAGTCATCCAATTCCTGACTGCGAAGCCCGGCCAAGTCTCGCCGGGGAACGAACCCCTCCTCCACCTCCACGCCCAGTTCCGTCTGGAAGGCGAAGGCTTTGTCCTTCAAGCTCTCCAGCCTCTCGGGGATCCTCCGGTTCACGATGAAGAGCGACACAGAACGCGTGCCCTCCGAATAGGGGTGGTCCTGGGGAAGGTACTCCGTACGTAGGCGTCGCATGGACAAGGACAGCGTCATCCCCTTGGAACCCGGAACATCCGTCTCCTCGGGGCAGGAGGTGTTCTCGGCGGGCACGGGAAGGGTGAGGATGGCTTCGCGGGGTGTTCGCTTCCAGAAGTTGCCCCGTTCCCGGCTGGGTTCGTAATCCCCCCAGCGCACCGAGACCTTGAGCGTCTTCGCCTCGGGTCCCACCAGGAAACTCAATCCCATGGAGGAAGGGAAGGGTCGTGCCTTGGCCGCCGTGCGATCCGTGATGGCATCGTCATCGAGCCCCTGCCGCTCGGAGACCTCCTCCATGTCCTCCGGGGCCTCCTCGTCGCTGCGCTGGTTCAGGTCCGCCCCCAGCGGCGCCAGGAAGCCCGTCAGGTACCAGCGGGAGGGATGGGTTTCCAGAGTCTCGTCGGGCTGCCCAAGGTCAGCACCGGGACCCACCAGATCAAGGCGGAGCGCCTGGATGAGGTCGGTGCGGACTTCGGTGGAGGTGGTCATGGGCGATCCTAGGAGCGGAATATTTGAAATAAATAAGGTTGGTGTGGGCTTATGGTCGCGATATGGCCGTTCTATGGTCGTGTCCATAAAGGTGCCCATAAGTTCCTGCGGGGCATTCCGGAACTTCAAGAAGAGCTATGGCCAGGTCGTTCATGCCTTCTCTCTTTTCTTGCTCGTCAGGCGTTTCACTTCCCGGTCGAAGTCGGAGACGTACTCCGCATCCTGCCGCTTCCTGAACACCTCATACTCCTGCACGGCCTTGAGCTTGGCCTCCAGGGCGCTCACGCGCCCCTTCTCCTCCAGCACCGGGTAGCTGGACAGTTCCAGGAAGCCGTCCAGGAACTTGGCCCAGTCCTCCATCTTCATAAGGATGCCCCGCTCCGCCCGGTTCTCGGCCAGATCCAGGTAGGCGGAGACGATGCGGTTCAGCTCCCGGATGTGGGTCTCGTGCAGGTAGTTCTTGGCCACGGACACATCGGACTTGAGCACCTTCCCGTGGGGGGCCTGCTTCCAGATGGTAAGCCCCATGTGGGGCTTCGAGGCGTCTGCGTTCTCAGCGATGATCTCGGCGGCGGTCTTCCCGGTGATGGCCCAGTGGAGCTTGTTCTGCACCGTCGCGAAGAAGGTCTTGGTGATGGGGGCCTCCCGGTCGTAGTCCACGGCCAGGGCATAGATGTCCGTGATCTTCTGGTAGAACCTCCGCTCGCTAGCCCGGATCTCCCGGATCCGCTCCAGCAGCTCGTCGAAGTAGTCCTTCCCAAAGACCTTGGTGCCCTGCTTCAGGCGCTCATCGTCCAGGGCAAAGCCCTTGATGATGAACTCCTTCAAGGTCCGGGTAGCCCAGATCCGGAACTGGGTCGCCTGGAAGCTGTTCACCCGGTAGCCCACCGCGATGATGGCGTCCAGGTTGTAGTAGCGGGTGCTGTAGTTCTTCCCGTCGGCGGCAGTTGTTTCCAAAATGGAAACAACTGAGCCCTCCACCAGTTCCCCGGACTCGAAGATGTTCTTCAAGTGCTTGCCGATGGCGGGCACTTGGACTCCGAAGAGTTCCGCCAGGGTCTTCTGGGTCAACCAGACCGTCTCCCCCTGGAAGAAGACATCTACGTTCACGGCCCCGCTGGGGGCTTTGTAGAGGAGGAACTGGCCGGGGTTGGTCACGCTACACCGCAAGAAGGACTAGAAGAGGAACGGTATGCTTGGACCATATGAATCAAGGTTCAAGCCTATTGAGAGAGAAGTTTCAGGATGGTGAGCACCGAGGCGGTGATAGATGCAATAGGAGGAAGGGAACCGAGTAAGACCTTGATCGCAGAAGTCCTAGGTTTTTCAACGATGGCCAATTGTTCCGCCGCTTCGATCGTTTCAATTTGTTCCCTTAGTTTCAGTTGATCATATTCATAAGCAGTGATAGCAGCTCGTAATTCGGTGAAGGCATTCTTGAGTTCATCTCCATGATTGATGGTGGCCACTTGGCTGATATTGGACCCTGTAGCCTGCTGATGGACGTAGCTCCCCACATTCTGAAACACCTGGAGGATTGCAGGCGGAACTTCAGCCCTCTTATCATCCGGCAGTCTCTCTGCAATCTCTTCAAGCTTGTGTTTCATTTCTCTAGCTAATGGTTTAGTAATTGCCTCATTTAGAGCCCTGATGTGATCTGATATCTTGTTGCCAACAGTAAAGAACACAGTGGTAAATCCTAACAGCTGAATAGTTCCAGAATTAACCCGCTTTAGAATCTCAAATTGATAGGCGGTTCTCGTGTCCAAATCAACCGGAAAACTGAGGTCACCACTCCCGACCATGCTCCTTTGAGTCTCCATCCGTTCCTTGAACCAAGCGTCAAATCCATCCTGCACCACTTCAACCAACTGTATGTTGATAGAAGCAAAGAATTCATCAGATTCGCAAAAGTGGATGAATAAAGCGAGCCTGTCTGAGAACGTGTCCATATCCGACCGGATAAGATCCGACGCGAATTCCTGGAATCTTTGGGTACTTCTTTGAACTTGGCCTGTCGTAGTCATGGTGGTCTCAAAAAGGAATGGAATTCAATAACCAATACAGGGGAAATATTTCACAATCCCATCTTGTTCCTTGCCCAAATGGCTCCTGCTGCCTGCAGCATCTCGGACCAACTCGTATAGCTGGTGTTTTGCTGGATAAACCACTCCCACTGATTTTCTGGGATGGCCTCAACGTCCTCTTGGGACTTGATATTGAAACCGCTTGCCTCGAACAACTCTTCCACCGTAGAGAAGGCCGAACAGTCCGACAGGAATTCCGGGGTCAGGAGATCGGTTACTGGAACCGAGTGTTCGCCTTCGATTTCTTTGGCCTTGTTGGACATCTCTTCTAGTCGACGTTGAAGTTCATCCAGTCCTTCGATCTTGAATGTCATCTTCCCCTCCTCAAGGTGTGACTTCAGAGATTGGCGGCCGCGATCAAGTCGGCGATCACATCACATCCTCCGGGTCTAGCAGGTATGGCGTGACAATCTCTGTCGCCATGGACAACTTGGTCTTGCGGGACCGCTTGGTGGTGGTCTTGATGGGCTTGGTCACTAAGGTCTCCCGCTGACGCCGGATCTCGGCCTCCTCGGCGGCCCGCTGGGCGTTGAGATCCAGGAGGCGGCCCAAGACTTCTTCCCTCAGGGCATTGGGCCAACGGTAGCGGAGGCGGACCTTGGTGGGCTCGCCGTCCTCGTCTTCGTTGGGCTCGAAGTCGGGGTAGAAACTGTATTCCAGTTGGGGGAGAAGGTCAGTCCAGCCGTAGGCTTCGAGGACGGCCTCGTCCATGGCCCGGTGCAGGTCCCGTAGACGCTGGATGCCCGGGTCGTGCTCCCCCGGGTCGTGGAAGCGGTTGTAGGTCTTGGTGAGGCCCTGACCCATGCGGGTCATCAGATCAGCGCGGAATTCATAAAGCGCCCGACCGGTATCCCCCAGGGCAGGATTGCTCTCGAAGCCAAAGGGGAACGGAAAGGTTTCGAAACAATCGCTAGGCAGATACCTTAGGTCATCTTTTAGGGTCGCCCCGAAGCTGATAGCCCAATGTAGGTGGCATGAAGACTGTAGGCACCCAAACCATTCGAAGCCCGTCACGGGAAACACAAGTACTGTGTGACTCCATACCGTTTTTGATGGAACAAATGCGAATCCAACAGAGTTACCTGTTTGAGCCACACACAAAGCCCTGGGCAGACAACGGACGATGCGGTACAAATCCATCCGAGCCCGTTCGAAGTGCCACCATTGGGCCGTTGAATGTGAAGCACGGGTGCCTTTCACCTTTTTTTGAACAATATCGATCAATTCAGGCCAATCCTCCGCTACTGGGCCTGGGTAGTCCAGGGGCACAAGCCCAGAGCCCAGGTAATCCCGTTGTTGTTTCTCTGTGGCCTCAGTCCAGATGGGTGAGAGTTCACGCCTCCCTAAAGGGAAGTCTTCAAAGTTGATCACGAAGCGGTGGTGCCGGTGCTCGGGATCGGTGTTGACCTCCTCGCCGCCGATATAGGGGAAGATGCGCTCTGCATTCTTGGGATTCTGGGCGATCAGTCGCTCCATGTCCGCCAGGCTGTTGGCCACACCCTTGGTGTCCGTGTCGTCGAAGGTGAAGCCCATTCCGAGGACATAGCTACCCACAAAGGACTTCCCGGTATTGGCTTCCAGGCGCGCCGGATCCTCGTCGGGGCCTTCGCGGAAGAGGAAAGCCGTGATCTTGTCCACGGGCCGACCATCCAGTTCGCTGGGCCCCAGGATCTCGCTCTTGTGCACATGGACTATGGACACCACCACGGCAGCGGCCCCGGGCCATGGCACGCGGCGAGTAGCGGCGTAGATGGTGCCCTGGTGCATCCGGATCCAGCGGAGGCCGGTGTTGCGGGTGTCCCCCTGGCTGATAGTGTTGGTGGCGATGAGACCGAATGCGCCCTGTTTCCGCAGCAGTGTGAATGCCCGGCGATAGAAGTGGGCCACCAAGTCCGCGTTGCCGTGGCTCTCAGGGTGAAGGGCCAGGACCCAGTCTAGGTAGTGGTCGGCGTTGCCCTCGGTGAGGGTGTTCTTCCCGGCGAAAGGCGGATTCCCCACGATGGCGTCAAAGCCTGGGTTCTCGCGGTAAAAGACCTCCGGAAACTCCAGGGGCCAGTGGAAGGGGCGGACGCCCAGGGCACGCAGGCCCCGCTGGAGTGGGGAGAGGGCTTCCCGAACCTCCTGGTTCGAACCGCAGCCCTGGAGCTGCACCCAAAGCTGTTCCCGGCGGGCGGACCGGGCCTTGGCCTTCTCCTCCAGGAAGAAGCAGTGCACCAGGGCGTCGCCCATGAGGTCCAGGTCGGTGACTGCATCCTGGAAGATCCGTAGGTAGCCCTGCAGGGTCTCCTCGGCCTCATCGTCCGGCGCATCCTGGATCAGCTTGCGGGCACCCTTGGCTTGCTCGACGCTGGCCTGGATGCGTCGTTGGACACCGAAGGAGTCGCCCGAGGGGTTGTCCCCGAAGAGCAGCGCCCCGAACTCGTCGGGGTGGTACCCCACCAGGGAGTCCCCGTGCCGGATGGCGTGGTCCAGGAAGGTGAAGGGGTGATCCGCCGCTAGGGTCACCAGCCAGAGGGAGAGCTTGGCGAGGTCCACGGCCATGGGGTTGCGGCCCACGCCGTAGAGGCAAGGCTGGGCCACCAAGGGCCGGGCGTGGTTGAGGGGCTCCTCCTCGTCCCGGAGCTGGGGCATCTGATCGTGGGCCCGCC
>Ga0116171_10004854_pt1 | contig 11958 bp, 8 predicted proteins | sample AD_JPNHW2_MetaG_FD_89798 | JGI IMG/M metagenome (GOLD analysis project Ga0116171, IMG submission 89798) | Active sludge microbial communities of municipal wastewater-treating anaerobic digesters from Japan - AD_JPNHW2_MetaG | ecosystem: Engineered > Bioreactor > Anaerobic > Digestate | place...
TCCACCAGACGGCGGGTCAGGTACCCGGCGTCCGAGGTCTTCAGGGCCGTGTCGGCGAGACCTTTACGCGCGCCGTGGGTCGAGATGAAGTACTCGAGAACCGTCAGCCCCTCGCGGAAATTCGAGATGATGGGCTGTTCGATAATTTCACCGATCGAACCGGTGATCTTCTTGGTCGGCTTCTGCATCAGACCACGCATCCCGCCGAGCTGGCGGATCTGCGACGCGTTACCACGAGCACCTGACGTGGACATGATGTGGACCGGGTTCAACCCCTCCTGGTCCTTCTTGAGCAACGCCATCATTTCCTGCGCCACACGATCTGACGCGTGGGTCCAGATATCAATAACCTTGTGATAACGCTCCTCGTCGGTCAGGTGGCCGCGGCCGTACTGGTCCTGAACCTTGGCCACTTCCTTGTGCGCTTCGGAGATGATCTTGACCTTCGAGGGCGGAATGCGCATGTCGTCAATACAGATCGAGATCCCGGCGTTGCGCGCGTAGGAGAACCCGAGTTTCTTCATGTTGTCGAGGGTTTCGGCGGCGCGGCGGTATCCCAGCGTCTTGTGGATCATCTGCACGATCCGCATGAGCGAGGACTTTTCCATCGTCTCGTTGGCGAAGGGGTATTTCTTGTCGAAATAGGAGACTTCGTTGGGCAGGGCGCCGTCGAACAACAAACGGCCCACACTGCATTCAACCACTTTGGGCCCCTCACCCGCGATAAACTCCGGCACGCGCACGAAAACCGGCGCCTGCAAGTCCACCTGGCCATAGTTCATGGCCTGAATGGCTTCGGCGGGTGAACTGAAGCGCATGCCCGAGCCCTTGCGGTTCGGCACCAGACGCGTCAGGTAGTAACACCCGAGCACCACGTCCTGGTCGGGCGTCGCCACGGGCGTACCGTTCGACGGACGCAGGATGTTGTTCTCGGCCAGCATGATCTGCTTGGCCTCGAGCACGGCCTCGTTCGAGAGCGGCACGTGAACGGCCATCTGGTCGCCGTCGAAGTCGGCGTTGAACGCCATACAGGCCATCGGGTGCAGACGGATCGCCTTGCCTTCCACCAGTTTCGGCAGGAAGGCCTGCACGCCGAGGCGGTGCAGCGTCGGGGCGCGGTTGAGCAGAACCGGGTGGTCCTTGGTGATATCGTCGAGGATGTCGTACACCACCGACTCCTCGCGCTCGATCATTTTCTTGGCCGCCTTGATCGTGTTACAATACCCGCGGCGCTGCAACTCACGCACGATGAACGGGTCGAACAGTTCGAGGGCCATCTTCTTGGGCAAACCGCACTCATTGAAGCGCAGTTCCGGCCCCACGACGATGACCGAACGGCCCGAGTAGTCCACGCGCTTTCCGAGCAGATTCTGGCGGAAGCGGCCCTGCTTGCCCTTGAGCATGTCGCTGAGCGACTTGAGCGGACGGTTGTTGTGGCCCTTGGTCGGGCGGCCCCGGCGCGAGTTGTCGAACAGCGCGTCCACGGCTTCCTGCAGCATGCGCTTCTCGTTGCGCAGAATCACATCCGGCGCGCGCAAATCAATCAGGCGGCGCAGGCGGTTGTTGCGGTTGATGACGCGGCGGTACAGGTCGTTGAGGTCCGACGTCGCAAAGCGGCCCCCATCGAGGTGAACCAGAGGGCGCAGGTCGGGCGGAATGACCGGCAGAACGTCGAGAATCATCCACTCGGGCTTGTTGCCCGACGTGCGGAACGCCTCGACTACTTTGAGGCGCTTGATGACTTTGTTGCGCTTCTGAGCCGAAGAGGCATTGCGCATTTCCACCCCGAGGGACTCGGCCAGACTCACCACGTCGAGTTGACGCAAGAGTTCCTTGACCGCCTCGGCGCCGATCATGATCTTGCCCTTGTCGCCATGGGCCTCGCGGTGCTTGCGCACTTCGTCGTCGCTCAGGATCTGCTTGGCCTTCAGCGGCGTGTCTTCCGGGTCCACCACGATGTAGTCCTGGAAGTAGATGACCTTGCCCAGGTCGCGCGGGCTGATGTCGAGCAGGTGGCTGATGCGGCTCGTCGTGCCCTTATAGAACCAGATGTGGCAGACCGGCGCGGCCAGTTTGATGTGGCCCAGGCGCTGGCGGCGCACCCGCGACTCGATAACTTCAACGCCGCAACGGTCGCAGACGATACCTTTATATTTGATTCGCTTGTATTTGCCGCACGAACATTCCCAGTCCTTGACCGGACCGAAAATCCGCTCGCAGAACAAACCGTCCTTCTCGGGCTTGAACGTGCGGTAGTTGATCGTTTCGGGTTTCGTCACCTCGCCGAACGAGCACTTGGCCTGTTCGAGCGGGGTCTTGCCGCACTTGCAGATCCCCGTGCGGTCCGTCTGCCGACAATGCCGCCGCGACCACTGCAAAATCAGGTCGGGCGACGCGATGCTCACTCGGCATACCGCATTCACCTTGTTGAGGTCTATGCGGTTGCCTTCCTCTTCCAGAGAGTCGAGCAACGACCGCGCGTCACTGTTGATCATAAATTCCGTCGGACTCACCGTGGCGTCCATCTTACGCTCCTTATGTCATCCTTGCGTAGCCAGTGTCGTTTCGAGAAGCAGAACAGAGGGGGAACCGGGCACCCCCGGTTCCCCACCGTTCTTACAGGTCGTCGTCATCGTCCAGGTCGGAGTCCGCACCTGCGTCGTCTCCCGGGTCCTCGTCGTCCGATTCGTCCAGTCCCAGGTCCTCATCCAGCAGGCCCAGATCGGCTTCATCCGCATCGCTGTCCTCGTAACCTTCTTCGAGGTCGAGAGCCGGCTGGCGCAGATCTTCCATCTGGATCAGTTCCATGTTCAGACACAAGCTCTGGAGTTCCTTGACCAACACGTTGAACGACTCGGGCACGCCGGGCGACAACATGTTGTGGCCCTTGATGATGGATTCGTAGATCTTCGTACGACCCACCACGTCGTCACTCTTGACCGTGAGCAACTCCTGCAACGTGTTGGCGGCGCCGTACGCCTCGAGCGCCCACACTTCCATTTCACCGAAGCGCTGCCCACCGAACTGCGCCTTACCACCCAGCGGCTGCTGCGTGACGAGCGAGTACGGCCCGATCGAGCGCGCATGCATCTTGTCGTCAATCATGTGCGCCAGTTTGAGCATGTACTTAATGCCGACTGTCACAGGACGACTGAAACGATCCCCCGTCAACCCATCGTAGAGCACCGCCTGCCCAGATTCGGGCCGACCGGCCTCGCGCAGGATTGCCCGGAGTTCCTCTTCCTGCACACCGTCGAACACGGGCGTGGCCACCGCGATCCCCAGCGCCTGAGCCGCCCAGCCCAGGTGCGTCTCGAGAATCTGTCCCACGTTCATACGCGAGGGCACACCGAGGGGGTTCAGGATGATGTCCACCGGCGTTCCGTCAGCCAGGTAGGGCATGTCTTCCACGGGCAGGATCTTCGAGATCACACCCTTGTTTCCGTGACGCCCGGCCATCTTGTCGCCGATCGAGATTTTACGCTTGGTGGCGATATACACCTTGACCAGTTTGATGACACCCGGGGGCAGCTCGTCCCCGGTCTTGATCCGGTCCACTTGGTTCTTGGCCGTTTCGTCGGCCTCGAACGCCCGGTTCGAAATGTCCTGATACAGCAGTTTCAGACTCGTGCCCGGCGTTCCGTCAATCGGCAACATGCCCATCTGCAGGCAGCGGCGCACGTACTGCACCACCTTGTCGTTGACCTTGGCGCCCGGTTTGAACACCACCGAGCCGTCTTCGAAGCTCGTGATGGGCTTCTTCACATCGGCGAGGATCGCCGCCAGTTTGTCCGTGAACTCGGACCACACGGCGCTGATCATTGCGTCGCGCTCGGCCTCGATGGCCGCGATGGACTCCTTGTCCTGACGGTCCGAGCGCGCCGTGCGCTCCTTGCGCGAGAACACTTTGATGTCCACCACGATCCCCGTGGTTCCGGGCGGGCACTTCAGCGAGGCGTCGCGCACGTCGCCGGCCTTCTCGCCGAAAATGACGCGCAGCAGTTTTTCTTCGCTCGTCAGTTCGGTCTCACCCTTGGGCGTCACCTTGCCCACCAGAATGTCGCCCGGCCCGACTTCCGCACCGACATAGACCAGACCGTTTTCGTCCAGTTTCGACAGCGCGTCCTCGCTGACGTTCGGGATGTCGCGCGTGATTTCTTCCTTGCCCAGTTTCGTGTCGCGGGCGTCAATCTCGAACTCTTCAATGTGGACCGACGTGTAAACATCCTCGGTCACCAGACGCTCGCTGAGGATGATGGCGTCTTCGAAGTTGTAACCACCCCAGGGCATGTAGGCCACCAGGAGGTTGCGGCCCAGGGCCAGGATCCCGTCCTTGGTCGCCGGTCCGTCGGCCAGCACATCGCCCCGCTTGACCCGCTGCCCCTCGGTGGCGATGGTCCGCTGGTTGATGCAGGTGTTCTGGTTCGACCGGCGGAACTTGACGAGCGGGTAATAATCCTCGTTCCCCATGTCGGTCTGGATGACGATCTCGCTGCTGGTGGCCTTGACCACCAGCCCGTCGTTGCGCGCCGTCAACGTCACGCCCGAGTCGCGCGCCACCCGTCCTTCCATTCCCGTTCCCACCAGAGGGAACTCGGGATAGAGCAGCGGCACGGCCTGACGCATCATGTTACACCCCATCAGGGCGCGGTTGGCGTCGTCGTGCTCGAGGAAGGGGATCAGGGCCGCCGACACACTCATGACGAGTTTGGGCGAGATGTCCATGTACTGGATGTCTTGGGGCATGCGCCGCACATAGTCGTCGCGGTAACGGCACAGAACCGTTGGTTCCTGAAAATTCCCCTCTGCGTCAAGCGGAGCATTGGCCTGCGCGATGACGTATTCGTCTTCGACGTCCGCCGTCAGGTAATCAATCCGCTTGGTCACCCGGCCTCCATCAACGTAGCGATAAGGCGCCTCGATGAACCCATACTGGTTGATGCGCGCATAGGTACAGAGCGAGCTGATCAGACCGATGTTCGGGCCTTCCGGCGTTTCGATCGGGCAGATACGACCATAGTGGCTGAAGTGAACGTCGCGCACTTCGAACCCGGCGCGGTCACGCGAGAGGCCGCCCGGCCCGAGCGCCGACAGACGCCGCTTGTGCGTCAGTTCGGAAAGCGGGTTGGTCTGGTCCATGAACTGGCTCAGCTGCGAACGGCCGAAGAAGTCCTTGAGCGCCGAATCCACCGGCTTGGAGTTGATGACCCGGTGCGGCAGCACACTCTCGAGGTCGCTGATACCGATGGCCATGCGCTCGCGCGCCGTCTTCTCGACGTCGGCCAGCGCCATGCGGATCTGGTTCTGGAGCAGTTCGCCCACCGACCGCACACGACGGTTGCCCAAGTGGTCAATGTCGTCCACTTCCGCTTTTTCTTCGACCAGGTCGAGCATGTGGCGCACGATCTGAACCACATCCTGAATCGTGAGGGTGCGCGGCAGTTTTTCCGCGTCCTCACGAACCCCGTAGCGCGAGCTGATTTTGTGGCGCCCCACCAGCCCCAGGTCGTACCGCTTGTCGTTGAAGAACATGTCGTGGACCAGGCGCACGGCCGCAGGCAGCGTGATGGGGTTGCCGGGACGCATTTTCTTGAAAAACTCGATGACGGCCTCTTCGTAGGACTTCACCTTGTCCTTGGCCAGCGTACAGAGGATCACGTTCGTGTCCTCGTGCTCGACCTTGATGGCCTTCACCTCTTCGATGTTGCACATTGCGCAACGCATCATGAACGTCGTGGTGATTTTCTCGAAGCACTCGCCCAGGATCTCGCCCGTGCTCTCGTCCACCACGTCCTCGGCCAGGAACCGGCCCAGGATATCGGCATAGGCTTCCGACACGGTCAGGACGACTTTCTTCACGCCAGCCTGCTTGAGCTGCTCGATGAGTTTCTTCGTCACCTTCGTACCAGGCGAAGCCAGTTTCTTATCGGTCTTGGGGTGGGTCACTTCCTCGACCACCGATACACCGATGTAATCGGCCAGATCGGTGACCTTCGTGGCTCCCTTGCGGAACCCGTCGAGGGCGACCGTTTCAGATTCAAAAAATTCGGCGGCGATGTCGCGGTCGCGCGACAGGCTGAAAATCCGCATGAACGACGTGACCGGAATCTTGCGGCGCCGGTCCACAATCACGTTCATGACGTTGGCAATATCAATTTCGAATTCGATCCACGCGCCCCGGTAGGGGATCACGCGCGCCGAGTAGGTCGTCTTGCCGTTGGGATGCACGGCGGACGAGTACGAGACGCCCGGGGAACGGTGCAGCTGGCTGACAACAACGCGCTCGGCGCCGTTGATGATGAACGTGCCCTGCTCGGTCATCAGGGGCACTTCGCCCATGTAGGCTTCCTGCTCCTTGATGTCGCGAATCTCGATCTGGCCCGTATCCTCGTTCTTCTCACGAACGATCAACTGCAGTTTCACTTTCAGCGGCACACTGAACGTCATGCCCCGCTCGGTACACTCCCGGATCGAGTACTTCGGTACGCCGAAGTTGTATTCGACATACTCCAGCGTCGAGGGATTCGATGGTGTCCCGATGGGGAACACACTCGTGAATGCCTCCTGCAGGCCGACGTTACGGCGCTCGGCGGGGGGCACGTCTTTCTGCAGGAAGTCGGAATAGGACTTTTTCTGCGTTTCCAGAAGATAGGGGACTTCCATCGCCTCGGCGATGTGGCCAAACTCGTAGATCGTATGGCGTCCCGTCGGGACCTTCTTCAGGGTGGAAACGATCGAGGACATATAGGGCTTTCCTCCTCAAGGGCTGGGAAATGCGAATCGGGCGATTCCAGAAGTTCCGGACGCGCGGCGCCCGGAAAGGGTCACAACGCGGGGCACGACGCGTTGAACCCGCGCATGCCCCGCGTTGCCATTTGGAAACAGGTTACTTGATGACAGCCTTGCCACCCAGCGCCTCAATCTTCTTCACCACTTCCTCGGCCTCGGCCTTGGAAACGTCCTTCACCAGTTCGGACGGCACCTTGTCGGCCACGTCCTTGGCTTCTTTCAGGCCCAGGCTCGGGTTGATCGCGCGCAACTCTTTGATGACCTTGATCTTTTCCGGGCCGCATTCCGTCAGCGTGACGGTGAACTCGGTCTTTTCCTCGACGGCCTCAGCCGCCGCCGGAGCCGCCGCGGCCGCCACGGCCACCGGCGCCGAAGCCGACACGCCGTACTTCTCGCAGAAGGCTTCCACGAACTCATTGATCTGAAGCAGGGTCCAGCTGTCCACCGCTTCCAACACGTCCTGGGGGGTCAAATTCGCCATTGTTCTACACTCCTCTTTCTATCGGTCTGAAATCCTTGGATTTCGATCATATTCGGGCCGCTTCAGGCGGCCGCCTCACTCCTGCGCGGCGCTCTCAGGAAACGCCGCGGCGCCCATCGCCACCGGAACGGCCTCAGGCCTGTTCCAACTGGTCCATGCGCGCCTTCATGGCGTAAACGATCTTCGCCATCGCCTGGTTCATGGCCGTTGCCAGCTGACGCGCCGGCGCCTTCATCGTGCTGGCCATCATGCTCAGCAACTCCGTGCGGCCCGGCAACTTCGCCAATGCGTCCACTTTCGTCGCGTTGATCCGCTTTTTATCAAGCAGACCACCCAGCACCTGCAGGTGTTCCACATCCTTGGCATACTTGGAACAGACCTTGGCCGGCCCGGTCGGTTCGCCAAAACCAAAGACGACCGCCGTCGGACCCGCCAACAGGTCATCCAGTGCCTCGCACCCGGACTCCTGCAACGCGCGCTGGGTCAAACGGTTCTTGACGACCCTCAACTCGCCACTCACTTCGCGCAGCTGCTTGCGCAACTCGCTCAACTGAGCAACCGTCAGGCCCTGGTACTTCACCAGCACCACCGCCTGCGAGCGTTCGAGGCGGTCCACCGTTTCCCGTACTGTTTCGATTTTTGCCTGCTGTACCATTTGCGGGGATCCCTCCTTTCCATCTCGACGCGATCTATTAGACCGTCAAACGGCTGTCCTCGCAACTTGGCCCCCAAGGGGACCCAAGCCCTGCGCCAGACAGTTGCCTGTCGGTCCGGAAGACCGCGCCACAGGAAAGGCGGGAAAAAGATCAGAAAGAGCGACCCTCGGCAGCCCGCACTGGGCGGACTCGGCCTCCGGCCTCTGCGATCTCTCCGGCCTCCGCTGTCGGCGCCAGCGTTCCCCTGCCTTTCAGGGGCCCTGCGCGCCTGCGCGGATTCCGTCTCGGTAGGCGTTCCAAACCGCCCGGAACATTATCGCGTCTCCGCCGGCACTCCTTCGCGTCCAACCGCCACGCGAACACCCGGCGCCACAAGACGAGACCTACGGTCTTAGACGTTCGAGATCATGATAATACGCCGCATCAGGCGGCGATAACTTCGCAACTTCATTCTCCTTGTGGCCGGGAGCCTTGCACTCCCTCCCACAAATTCCTTACCGCGCGCTCTCGTATTCGACCTTGACGCCCGGCCCCATCGTGCTGGCAATCGTGATCGAACGGACATAGACACCCTTGACCGCAGCCGGACGCGCCTTGAGCACCGCATCCACGTACGCCCGCACATTCTCCTCGAGCTGCTGCGCCGTGAAGGCCATCTTGCCCACCGCCGCGTGGATGATCGCCGTACGGTCCACGCGATACTCCACCTGCCCGGCCTTGAGCGCCGCCACGGCCTTGGCCACGTCGAACGTCACCGTGCCGGTCTTCGGGTTGGGCATCAGGCCACGCGGGCCGAGCACCTTCCCGAGTTTCCCGACCTCGCGCATCATGTCGGGGGTCGAAATCACCGCGTCGAAATCGAGCCAGCCGCCCTTGACCTTCTCGGCCAATTCGTTACCGCCCACGAAATCCGCACCCGCCGCGCGGGCCGCCGACTCGTTTTCGCCCTGCGCAAACACCAGCACCCGCACTTCCTTACCCGTGCCGTGGGGCAGCGCCACCGTGCCACGCACCTGCTGGTCGGCATTGCGCGGATCCACTCCCAGGCGGATATGCACCTCGAGCGACTCGTTGAACTTCGCGAACTTGATCTTCTGAGCCAAGGCCACCGCCTCGCTCATCGGGTACTTCTTCAGGGGATCCAGCCCCTCGGCTGCCTTGCGGTACTTCTTGCCGTGCTTCATGGAAACCTCCTGTGGTCCAGACGATCACACACCTCTTGCGTGCGCGGTCTCCCACTTCTATCTGTATTGACTCCCGGCTCTGCGGCAGGGCCTGACGGCCCAACCCCGACGCCTGCGGAGAACGACAACCCGATACAATGACAGACGCCGCCGGGAGGCGGCGTCTCAGATCAGCCTTCGACCACCAGACCCATGCTGCGGGCCGTGCCGGCGATGATCTTGATCGCCGCTTCGATGTCGTTGGCGTTCAAGTCCGGCATCTTCAGTTCGGCGATCTCACGCACCTGGGCGCGGGTGATCTTGCCGACCTTGTCCGAGTGCGGCTTGGACGATCCCTTGGGCAATTTCGCCGAACGGATCAGCAACACCGACGCGGGAGGCGTTTTGGTGATGAAGGTGAAGGTACGGTCCGCATAGACCGTGATTTCGACGGGCGTGGTGATGCCCGGCGTGTGGTCCTTCGTCTTGGCGTTGAAGGACTTACAGAAATCCATGATATTGACGCCATGCTGGCCGAGGGCCGGACCCACGGGCGGGGCCGGATTGGCCTGACCGGCCGGCACATGCAGTTTGACTTTTGCGATCACTTTCTTTGCCATCGGTGGTTAACTCCCCAAGTCGGTCCCGACTTCTACTAGGTTGACGCTTCTGGCCGCCTGTCTCCGGAAACCCGCCCGCACCTGCCGGCGAATCACACCCCTTCGACCTGCAGCACCCCCAATTCAACAGCCGTGGGACGGCCGAAAATAGACACCAGTACCTTCAACCGGCTTCGCTCCATATCAATTTCTTCGACCGAGCCGATGAAGTTCGCGAACGGGCCTTCGATCACCTTGACCTGATCGCCCTTCTGAATCCGAATCTTCGCCTTGGGCTTCTCCGCCTTCTCCTCCGAGACATGCAGCAGGTTGTCCACCTCGGCCTGACTCAGCGGAATGGGGCGGTTGCCATCGCCCACAAAACCCGACACGCCATTGATCTTCTTGACCATCTCGAAGACCTTGTCGTCCGGGTTGATATGCACCAGCACATAGCCGGGCATCAAGTTGCGCATGCGGGTACGCTTCTTGCCCCCCCGCACTTCCACATAGGTCTCCTGCGGAATAATCACCTCCGCTACCTCGTCGCGGAAACCCTCCACAGCCACCAGGTGCTCGATATTCGCCTTGACCTTCTGCTCAAAACCCGAGTAGGTGTGAACGGCGTACCACTCCTTGGCCATGGCCTACGCTCCTTTTCCCAAGGAAAGCAACTTATGCATGGAGAAGCCCAGGACCTGATCGGCCACCACGATCAGCGCCGTCACGATCACGACCGCGACGATCACGATGATCGTCGAGCCGATGACATCATTACGCGTGGGCCACGTGACCTTCTGCATCTCCACCTGAATTTCTTGATACGACTTCTGCAGCCACAACCCCGCCAGCCGCACTTTCTGCCAGTACACGGCCGCCAGAATTACCAGCAATGCAAGAAGGGAATAGAAAACGTACTGGAACATCGCATCAATCCTATCTTCTGGACTCAAATTGCGTTGGAATGGCAGGCCAGGAGGGGCTTGAACCCCCAACCCCCGGTTTTGGAGACCGGTGCTCTACCAATTGAGCTACTGGCCTGCAAGGTGCCGATCAAATCCGCCTCTCCAGAGGCCGGATTCTTCATTTGTCACCGGCGGACTCGACGCCAAAGGCCCCTGAAACGAACTTTTCCCGTTCGCGTCAGAGGGACTCTCAAACGCTCGCCTGACTGTCTCGCCGCAACCCGCTCTACTCGACACCCGGGAAAGCCCCGTTTCGAGCCCAAACGGTATGACAAGGAGTGATATGACCAAAGAATGGGTCCCCTGTCAACCATTATTTTACAAAAAATCCACCGCCTCAGCCTTCATTGGCTAACCCTCTCCCTGTCAAGTCTCTATAAACGTCCCCGAACCGTCCCCTCCGACCCGGCCCCCGCCCGCCGCCGCCCTCGCCCCCCCGGGAATGCACAAACCCCCTGCCGGGAAACTCTCCCTCCCTCGACCCGCTCCGCCCCCCGGCGGGAATGCTCGTGTCCCTCCGATTCTTCTTGCAACACCCCGGTCATATCTCCATGATAGAACCCGGTCGGGGGAACCCGAATCCGAACGTCCCCGACATTCCTCTTCCGTGATGGAGACATGCCGATGTCCTTCTTCCGGTTCTCCGCTTGGGTCCTTGGCGCCGGGTTGCTCCTGTTCGCCGCAAGTGGTTGTGCCAGCCTCAGCCAAACCCGCCAGCTCGAACAGGAAGCGCGCGCCAGTCGCCTGCAATTCCTCGACACGGTTCAGAACGCCTACTTCCTCCTGGGCGACGAGTACTACCGGCTGGCCCTCTCCGCCGAGGATCTGGGCAAGAAGGACCTGGCCCGAGAGTACGCCGCCAAGGCCAACCTCTACCTGTTGTTTTCAAAAAATGTCAAACGCGAGGCCGAGCAGTTGCGCGCCTCGATGCAAGCACCCGCAGTGTCCGGGTCCGGCGCGACCGGCACCCCGCCGCCGCCCCTCGCCCCTTCGTTCGATCCGGCGGCCAGCGGACAGAACATTGCCCCATCGTCTGAGAAAGCCGGTTCCTGAACCGATCCCGGCCATCCCGTGCGCGGAGACTTCCATGCCGGACCCGTTGTGCCAGCTCGCCCAAGACTACGCCTGCCCGAAATGCCGCGGGCGCCAGGCCCATGTGCGCGAGATCGTGCTGCCCAAACAGACGGGTCTGCTCAACCTGTTGCCCAGCAAGGACAACCGATACATCGAGGTGACCTGTACCCTGTGCGGCTACACCGAGTTTTACAATCGCAGCATTTACCTGAAGTCCTGCGCGGTCGCCGA
>Ga0116171_10004856_pt1 | contig 11953 bp, 7 predicted proteins | sample AD_JPNHW2_MetaG_FD_89798 | JGI IMG/M metagenome (GOLD analysis project Ga0116171, IMG submission 89798) | Active sludge microbial communities of municipal wastewater-treating anaerobic digesters from Japan - AD_JPNHW2_MetaG | ecosystem: Engineered > Bioreactor > Anaerobic > Digestate | place...
CCTGTTCAAAAACCGAACGGTAAACGGATACTTGTTTTGCTATTTCTTGTCGCAGACGGTTGTGTTTATTATTAGCCTGATTTTAATTCGGCCTTACCTAGTCAGGCAAGAGTTTGGTATATATCGGGATTTGGTAAAAAAGGCGTTCGGCTATGGCTTGAAAAATGAATTAAGCTACTTTATCCAATTCTTAAATTACAGGTTGTCTTATTTTTTCATTCTGTATTATCAGGACATTACTTCGGTTGGTTTATATTCAGTTGCAATCGTCGTTTCAGAATCTATATGGCTGATGACCAGAAGTATTACTACGGTGCAATATTCGAAAATTTTAAACCTAGATAATCCAAACGCTGCAATCGAACTTACCCAAAAATCGGGGAAATTTAGTTTTTTTGCGACGCTTTTCGTGCTTATTGTAGTGGCATTTATTCCTTCGGAGGTGTTTGGTTTTGTTTTCGGGAAAGATTTTAACACAATTAAGCAATTGCTGTTTTTATTGATGCCGGGAGTTCTGTCAATGGCCGTTTCCAATGTTTACGGGCACTATTTCGCAGCCACCAATCAAATGAAGATATTGATTGTAAAATCTACCATCGGCTTAGTATTTACGGTTTTGCTTTCAATCATCCTCATTCCGTTGTGGAGCCTCACCGGAGCTTGTGTGGTCACATCGGTTTCCTATTTTAGCTCTTCGTTTTATTTGCTGGTTTGTTTTTACAAGAAAATTAAACCCGGTGCTAACGACGAGATTGATGTAAATGCTGATTCAAACTTATTTGACCTACCCTTGTAAATTTTGCAAATATGATAAAGGAGATATTAAGAAAGAACTTCAATTTCAAATTCTATATTTTAATTAAGCGGGTTTATTTATGGATGCTCGCACTCCCTTTTGGTTATAGTCTCAAAAATCTGGCGCGTGTTTATAAGTCAGATAAATGGGACAGGCATTATTATGCAAAACATTATCAGGCAAATTTCAGGAGATTTAAGTTTAAAAAAATAAAGCTTTTCGAGATTGGCGTTGGCGGGTATCATTATCCCGACAGGGGAGGCAATTCGCTACGGATGTGGAAACGCTATTTCCCTTTTGGAAGAATATTTTCGCTGGATATTTATGACAAATCTTATGTGGAAGAAAGCCGGATAAAAATATTCCAGGGAAGTCAAGTCGACGAAGTAGTTCTCAATAAGATAATTGATCAAATTGGAGAACCTGATATAATTATTGATGATGGCAGCCACATCAACGAACATGTGATTAAAACATTTCAATTTTTATTCCCGAAATTAAAAGACGGGGGAATATACGCGGTAGAAGATTGCCAGACTTCCTATTGGCCTGATTATGGCGGCGACAGTGATAGTCTTAATAATCAGGCTACGATGATGAATTATTTTAAAAATCTCGCCGATTGTATTAACCACGAAGAGTTTCTGCGGAAGGATTACGTCCCATCCTATTTTGATCAGCATATTCTGTCCATCCAGTTTTTCCATAATTTGATATTTGTATTTAAAGGACTAAATAATGAAGGTTCAAATATTGACCTGAATAATCCCGAAAGTGTAATGGCAGATAAAATTTATATATAAATTTTCGATGATTCTATGCGAGAAGTGTACCAATTGAAAGTAGGCTGATGTACCAATCGAAACAACAAGAAACCTTCAAGTGGGAGCATACATCAGTAAAATATACATGCTTGTTAATTGCATGTATTGGACTTTAAAAAACTAAAAAATGAAAAAATCTATAAAATTGTTCCTAAAAAAGCATTTGCAAATTTTTAAGATTCGTAACAGGTTCTATCCTTCAACGCAAATAACTCAGCGGCACCTGTTCCAATATTACACCGATTGTAAAAGCAACGGAAGATTTCCGGAACTTAAACATACCGGATTTCGCGTTTTTTCACAGTTCGAAGAAGACGGTAAGTTACTTTACATCTTTTCCATATTGGGGATGAATAATAAAACTTTCATCGAAATTGGATCTGATGATGGTGTAAACAGCAATAGCGCTAATTTGTATTTCAATTTTGGATGGTACGGTTTGTTTATCGACGGAAGCAGATCAAGCATAAAAAGAGGGCAGCGTTTTTTTGCGAAATATCCCCATCCCTGGTTCTACCCGCCCAGGTTTGTTTGTGCCCAGGTTACCCGCGAAAACGTAAATGAGTTGATCGAAAACGCTGGATTTGTGGGTGAGATTGGTCTCCTTTCGATTGATATAGACGGGAATGACTACTGGATTTGGGATGCTCTAGAGGTTGTCCAACCACAAGTGGTAATCATTGAAACCCATGTTGAATTTGGATTTGAAGACATCGTAGTTCCTTACGATTCGAACTATTTTTACCCTGGAAAACATCCAGATTATCATGGCGCTTCGCCGGTTGCGATGACAAACCTGGCGAGAAAGAAAGGTTACCGGCTTGTAGGGGCCAATGACATGGGATTTAACCTGATTTTTATTCACGATGGACTAGCTGAAACTGAGATTCCTGAAGTTTCGGTTGAATCTATTTTGCAGCATCCTTCAGTTCCTGAAGGTTTCAAAAAGTTTGAACCAATTAAAGATTGGGATTATTTGCGTAACAGAATATGAAAAAACCCGGGTGGCATTCCCGGGTTTTTCGTTTTGATAGTTCTAGTAGATATTTAAGATAGAATTGGTGCTATTCTTCTTTTTCTTCAGCCGCATAAGCTGCAAGCAGTTCATCCTGTACTTCCTGCGGCACTTTTTCGTATGCTGCAAATTTCATTGAAAATACGCCGCGACCGCCGGTCAGCGAACTTAACGAAGTAGAGTATTTGTTCATTTCTTTCAACGGAACGCGTGCCGAGATCTTTTCATAGCCCTTTTCTGAGCCCATACCCATGATCAAAGCGCGGCGGCCTTGTAGGTCGCTCATTACATCGCCCATTCTTTCGCTTTGTACCCAAACGTCGAGGTCGTATATCGGTTCCAGAATCTTTGGTCCTGCGTTACGGAATGCGGTGCTGAATGCATTACGTCCGGCTAAACGGAAGGAGATTTCGTTTGAGTCAACCGGGTGCATTTTCCCGTCGTAAATGTAAACACGGATGTCGCGGGCATAGGAACCGGTAAGCGGACCTTCTTCCATTTTTTCCATGATACCTTTGAGAATGGCAGGCATGAAACGGGCGTCAATTGATCCGCCAACGATACAGTTGTGATAAATCAGCTTTCCGCCCCATTGCAGAGGATATTCCTGCGTATCGCGAACCGATATCTTCATTTCCTTACCACCGTAAACGAACATATTTTTAGCTTCGCTGCCTTCTTCGTATGGTTCAATAATCATGTGAACTTCGCCAAACTGACCGGCACCTCCCGATTGCTTTTTGTGGCGGTAGTCGGCCTGAGCAAATTTAGTAATGGTTTCGCGGTACGGAATCTTTGGCGCTTTGTATTCAATGTCAATTTTGTGAATGTTGTCAAAATACCATTTTAATGTATTCAAGTGGTATTCACCCTGACCTTCAACAATCAATTGCTTTAATTCTTTCGAGTAATTTACCAGGTAAGTTGGATCTTCATCTTTCAATTTATGAAGGATTTCGCCTACTTTTTCATCTTCCGACTCATTCACAGCCTTAACAGCAACTCTGAACTTTGGTGCCGGAAATTGTATTGGAGCGAATTTTATATCGAGGTCCTTATCGCAAAGTGTCTGATTAAATTTGGTGTCTTTTAATTTTACGGTGCAGCCGATGTCTCCTGCGACCAATTCAGGAACTGAAACGCGGGTTTTCCCTGCTGTAACAAACAATTGAGACAGGCGTTCCTTGCCGTTATTAAATGTATTATACAAGTCTTTTCCTTCAGTCAGTTTTCCCGACATCACTTTAAAGAAAGTTACTTCTCCAACGTGTTGTTCAATGGCTGTTTTAAACACAAACAGAGAAGCTGGCGCTGTTTCAACCATTTTAACTTCTTTTCCTTGAGTGATTGCCCGCATTGGAACAAGACTCGGTGCTGGTGCAATGTTGCAGATGAATTCGAGTAAACGGCCAACTCCCATGTTTTTCTTGGCTGATGTACAGAACACCGGGAAGAAGTCGCGCTGAAGCATACCAATACGCATTCCTTTGCGCATGTCGTCTTCAGAAAGAGAACCCTGTTCGAAATAAAGCTCCATTAACGATTCTTCGTTTTCGGCTGCCATCTCAATCAGTTCGTTATGAAGTTCGTCTGCACGTTCTTTTTCTGAATCAGGAATTTCCGAAACTTCCGGTTTTCCACCTTCTGGTTTGTATTTATACATTTTCATTTTCAATACATCGATTATCGTATTGAATCCCAGACCAGCTTCAACAGGGTACTGAACAACCGTTACCTTGTTGCCGAATTTTCCTTTTAAGTTTTCAATGGTTTGATCGAAATTGGCGTTTTCGTTATCGAGGTGGTTTACTATTAAAACCATAGGAGTTTTAGCTGCTTCGGCATGGCGGTTAGCCGATTCGGTTCCGGCTGCGATACCTGTTGATGCGTCAATTAGCATTAATCCCAACTCTGTTACCTGTAGCGAAGAAACTGTTCCTCCGCAAAAATCATCCATTCCGGGAGTATCGAGAATGTTGATTTTTTTGCCATTTGCTTCAGTATATAAGAGCGAAGATGTTACGGAGTTTCCATATTCCTGCTCTATCAGATGGTAGTCGGATACTGTATTTTTACTTCCGACATCACCTCTGCGGTTGATTACTCCACCCTCGAAAAGCATAGCTTCTGCAAGGGTGGTTTTCCCACTGCCGGCACCACCAATTAAAGCGATGTTCCGGATCTCGTCAGTTTTATAGACTTTCATATTATTTAGATAGTTATTGGTTTTTACTCATTCATTATCAGCTTTCTGGCGCTGTAATCAACAGAGAGGATCAAAATTAGTAATAATTACTTAACAATCAAGTTGCTTTGAGATTACCCGAATTTGCTATAAGAAACGGCGAAATAGAGGTATTTTGAAGGGTAAGAAAATCAGTGTTTTGGAGTTTTTAAGGATTATTAACTATTTGTATAACTATCAGTATATAAGTGATCTATGTTTTTTATATGTTTTTTAATATTTTTTTGATTGGGCAAAAATGATTTTAATTATGTGTATTGACGTCAGTATGACAATGATGCCGAAAAGCGTGCTGAATTTCAGGTTAATATAAATTATTTGGAATTTTAAAATATTATGATTTTTAGCTTGAATAATAATTGTTCAATTTTTAATGGAGGCAGTTTCCTGTCATTTCGTCAAGCCAAAGAATGAGAGGGATTCAAAAAAAAATGCTTTCAGCAAGGGTTAGATTACATAGTTTCATTTTATTCTTCTATTTTTGATGAACAATGAATCAGTATGGCCAAGTTCCCTTTCTTTAAACAGTACGATGCCATGGATTGCGGACCCACCTGTATCCGCATGATCGCTGCATTTTACGGGAAAAACTACTCACTCCAAAAGCTTCGGCAATTAGCACATATAACTCGCGAAGGAGTCTCATTGCTTGGGCTTAGCGAAGCTGCAGAAGCCATTGGATTCAGAACTATCGGGGCAAGAATTACTTTCGAACAGTTGTTTCAGGCACCAAAACCTTTGGTCGTACATTGGGATCAGGAGCATTTTGTGGTTGTTTACAACCTTCGTAAAGGAAAAGTTTATGTTGCCGATCCTGCATTTGGCTTGGTTGAATATACCGAAGCAGAATTTAAAAAACATTGGCTGGCTACGGTGAAGCAGGGAGAGGAGAAAGGTATTTGCCTTTTGTTTGATCCGACACCAAAATTCTTCGAGCTTGAAGGTGAACAGGCCAATCGGAGTCAATTCCGGTTTTTACTTCGGTATTTGAAACCACACCGGAAGTTGGTAACTCAGCTGATTCTTGGATTTATCGCCGGAAGCTTAATTCAGCTGATATTTCCATTCTTAACTCAGAGCATTGTCGATGTGGGGATTAATACCCAGGATTTGAATTTCATCTATTTGGTGCTGGCCGCACAGATGATGTTGTTCTTTAGCCGCATGACAGTTGATTTCATTCGCTCGTGGATTTTGCTGCATATTAGTACCCGGATCAATATCAGTATTATTTCCGATTTTTTGATCAAGCTGATGAAGCTTCCAATTGGCTTTTTCGACACTAAAATGATTGGCGATTTGTTGCAGCGTATTGGCGATCACCGCCGTATTGAGCGTTTTCTCACTTCGCAGTCGCTGAATGTCGTTTTTTCAGTTTTCAATGTTATCATATTCAGTATTGTGCTTGTTATATACAAGTGGAGCATTTTCCTGGTTTTTTTGTTTGGATCAGGTCTATATATATTGTGGGTATTCCTGTTCCTGAAAAAGAGGAGGGAACTCGATTTTAAGCAATTTGTTCAACTGGCCGATAATCAGAGCAAGCTTATCCAGCTCATCAACGGAATGCAGGAAATAAAACTGAACAATTACGAACGGCAAAAACGCTGGGAATGGGAGCGTATCCAGGCCCGACTGTTCAAGGTAAACATCAAAAGCCTTTCGTTGCAACAATACCAGCAGGCTGGATCGGTATTTATAAACGAAACCAAGAATATTGTAATTACAGTTTTGGCTGCTACGGCAGTTGTTAATGGTAGCATGACTTTGGGTATGATGCTGGCCATACAATATATAATAGGGCAAATGAATAGTCCGCTCGACCAGATGGTTGAGTTTATGCAGGTTTCGCAGGATGCCAAAATTAGTTTGGAACGATTGAGCGAAATTCACACGCAGAAAGACGAAGAACAAGATCAGGCCGGAAAATTGACTTCGCTGCCAGCTAATTCTGATATTACCATTTCTAATTTGGTATTTCAATACGAAGGCCCTAATTCTCCAAAGGTTCTGAATAATATAAATCTGGAAATACCCCAGGGAGAAGTTACAGCCATCGTTGGAACCAGCGGTAGCGGAAAAACAACATTGGTTAAATTGTTGTTGGGGTTCTATCCGCCTGTTTCAGGTTCAATAAAAGTTGGCAGCTCCGATCTCGATCAGTTTAAACAACAGTGGTGGCGCGATCAATGCGGCGCTGTTATGCAGGATGGGTTTATTTTTTCCGATACTATAGCCAACAACATTGCTCTTCCTGAAGATGAAATTGACAAAGATCGGTTGGCTTATGCCGTTCGGCTGGCAAATATTCAGGAATTTATTGAGTCGCTGCCATTGAATTACAATACTAAGATTGGGCCTGAAGGAGTTGGGCTAAGCCAGGGACAAAAGCAACGTATTTTGATAGCACGCGCCATTTATAAAAATCCGGAATTCATATTCTTTGACGAAGCAACCAATGCGTTGGATGCTAACAACGAAAAAGTAATACTTGAAAATCTGAATGAGTTCTTCGCTGGAAAAACAGTTGTTGTGGTGGCGCACCGCTTAAGTACAGTTAAGAATGCACACCAGATTGCCGTGCTGGAAAAAGGGCAATTGGTTGAATTGGGAAACCACGAAGAACTAACAGCGTTAAAAGGAGCTTATTATAACTTGGTAAAGAACCAACTTGAGCTGGGAAGTTGATCTGAGATGCGAGTTGTCTGTTTTTTTAACCTGTAACTCGCAACAAATAGTACAATAAAATGGACAAAGAAAGAAAACCGATTGAAATTGAATTGAGAAGCGACGAATTTCAGGAGATTGTGCAGCAATCGCCAAGGTGGCTTATTCGTTCCGGGATCATGTTGGTTTTGGGTTTCATTATATTGTTGCTGGCAGGAAGTTACTTTTTTAAATATCCCGACGTGATTAATGCTGATATAGTTGTTTTGTCAGAAAACCCGCCGGCTTATTTGGCTGCACGTACAACAGGCCGGATTGATTCTATTCTGGTAACTGACCAGCAAATTGTTTCTGATGGGCAAATCATTGCCATTCTGGAAAATACTGCTCATTTTAAGGATGCGATGAAATTAAAGGATTTACTGGTCAAGATGGAGCCCTTCATGCAATCGTTCGATACACTTGAAGCAGTACATCCCGTGAATGACTTGCAATTGGGAGATATTCAGTCTGATTATTCGAGCTTCGTTCGGATTTACAACGATTATTTCACACTGCTTCGTTTGAAACTTCATCCGAAGAAGATAAAAGCACTTCGCCAGCAAATAGCTATGAACAAAATATATTACGATCGGCTTTGGGCTCAAAAGCGGGATATGGATGCCGATTTCAAGATCGCCAATAACCAGTTTAAACGCGATTCTTCGTTACAGCTAAAAGGTGTTCTGTCTGATCTTGATCTCGAAAAGACTAAAGGAACATTAATTCAAAAGAAATACAATTTAAATGGCTCCCGAACCAAGCTGGCCGAAACCCAAAGTTCCATTATTAAGCTTGAACAGGAAGTTGTTGATGCTGAAATGGAGTTTGCCGATCAGAAAAAGAAAGCGCAAAACACGTTGATCGAAGCGATGAATGTACTTAAAAGTCGCTGGGCATATTGGGAACAGGCATTTGTTATTAAAAGTCCGACCTCAGGAAAAGTTAGTTTTGCCACATTCTGGAGTAAAAATCAGCAGGTGAAAAAAGACGAGATCGTATTTTCTGTGATTCCTGAAAGACAATCGCAAATTATTGGACGCATTAACTTGCCGGTAAAAGGGGCCGGAAAAGTGGCGGTTGGCCAGAAAGTAAACATTCGGTTCGAGAATTTTCCTTACATGGAATATGGTTATGTGAGGGGAGCGGTGAGAAACATTTCGCTGATGCCTAACAACGAAAGTTATGTGGTTGAGGTGGAAATGCCGCAGGATTTGAAAACAAATTACGATATCAATTTAAAGTTCACTCAGGAAATGAAAGGGTCAGCCGAAATAATAACTTCCGACCTTAGACTAATTCAACGCATTTTTAATCCGGTACGCTCATTACTTAAACACAGGGTTGCTCCAGTAGAGTAAAACAATCAGGCATTCAAATTTTTAGTGTTTTAAGAGACTGTTTAAATTTAGAATACTTGCAAATAAAACACTGACTATCAGTTTGTTAATTGGCTTTTGCTATCTTTATGATTACCAGGATATTAAGAATAGATGAAACATTATCTAACCAACCTCACCGATAGGCAATGGATGCTATTAAGTGGCATTTTAAACGACAATCGTAAGAGAAAACATTCTTTAAAGGTATTTTCAATGCCATTTTCTATTTGATTAAAACAGGCTGCCAATGGTGCATGATACCTGGCTGTTCTCCCAATAGGGAACTAGTTTACTGCTATTTCACCAGATGGAAGAACAACGGAGTCATAGAACAAGTACATGAACTACTTCGCGACAAAATACGCCAAAGAGCAGGGAAATATGAGTCCCCCAGCTTGGCCTGTATTGATAGCCTGTCTATTAAAACAACCCGATTGGGCACCGAATCCCGGGGTTTTGATGGTGGCAAAATGATCAAAGGGCGCAAACGCCATATTGTTACAGATACAATGGGTCTGCTGCTTGCCGTTGTCGTACATGCTACAAATATGCATGACAGCAAGGGTGCGACTGATGTAATTGCCTTACTGAAAGGTCGGTTCGAAAGGCTGGTCAAGATCGTTGCTGCTGGCGGTTATCGTGGAGTACTCATAGTGAAAACCAAAACCACATTCGGCTGGATACTTGAAATCGTTTTAAGATCAGACCATTCCAGTAAATTTACCGTTATTCCCAAAAGATGGGTTGTCGAAAGAACGTTTGCTTGGTTTGAAAGTTACCGAAGACTTAGTAAAGACTTCGAATACCTGACCGACACTAGCGAGGTAATGATTCAGCTTGCAATGATAAGACTAATGCTTAATAAATTCAAAAAATAAATTTTAAACAGTTTTTAAGGAAAATATGCAACGCAGCACCAGTTATAGAAAGCGATTTCCGTCGTGGAAGTTTGTGCTTTTTATGGCGTTCTCCGCTGTTTATTCTCTATTGTTGAAAAACTCATTCCACGACCTACTTAATAACAGAAAAAACAGTCTTACTTTTGAGGCGAAACAAGAAGAGATAAAGTTGTGCATAACTATTTAGACGAATTAAACGAAGTTCAAAGGCAAGCCGTTGAAAACATTCACGGTGCATCGCTTATTATTGCTGGCGCCGGATCTGGAAAAACGAGGGTTTTAACATATCGCATCGCTCATCTGCTGAAAAATGGGGTACGTCCGGGATCAATTTTAGCACTTACATTCACAAATAAGGCAGCGCGCGAGATGAAAGAGCGCATCTCTGCAATTGCTGGGCAAAACACTGCCCGCTACCTTTGGATGGGCACTTTTCACTCTATTTTTTCCCGCATACTCAGAACTGAACACGAAACAATAGGCTATCCGGCCGATTTCACGATTTACGATTCAGCCGATTCGAAGAACCTGATCAAAAGCATCATCAAAGACATGAATCTGGATGATAAGACTTATAAACCGAATGTTGTTGCATCGCGTATTTCGGCAGCAAAAAACAATCTTGTTTCCTCGGAAGTTTATGCAACTCTGCCCGAAACTGCCGAGTACGATCAAAGCATAAAAATGCCCTTAATCAGTCAGATTTATAAAGAATATGCAAAACGTTGTTTCCTGGCTGGGGCAATGGATTTTGACGATCTGCTCCTGAAAACCAACGCATTATTGCGAAATCATGCGCATATTCTTGAAAAATATCAAAAGATTTTCGAATACATTTTGGTTGACGAGTACCAGGATACCAACCATTCGCAATACATGATTATAAAAAAGCTGGCGGCTACACACAACAACATTTGCGTGGTGGGCGACGATGCCCAAAGCATCTACTCGTTTCGAGGCGCCCGTATCGAAAACATTCTCAATTTTCAAAAAGATTACCCTAATCATCAAGTTTTTAAGCTTGAGCAGAATTACCGTTCGACACAAAACATTGTAGATGCAGCCAACAGCGTGATCGCCCGTAACAAAAGGCAAATTAAGAAGAACGTATTTTCCGAGAAAGAAAAAGGCACACCAATAAAAGTGATGAGTGCTATCACCGATAACGAAGAAGGTTATTTGGTAGCAAACGAAATAGCCGACACAAGGCTCCGGGAGCATTTCATGTTTTCGGACTATGCTATTCTGTATCGAACCAATGCACAATCACGTATCTTCGAGGAGGCTCTTCGCAAACGGAATATTCCATATAAAATATATGGCGGACTTTCATTCTACCAGCGAAAGGAAATTAAAGACTTGCTCGCTTATTTTCGTTTGGTCATAAACCCCAAAGACAACGAAGCTTTCAAACGGATTATCAATTATCCGGCTCGCGGAATTGGGCAAACAACGCTCACAAAACTGGAGCAATTCTCGGCGCAAAACAGCATCAGCATTTGGGAGTTTGCCACCAATATTTCAGTATTGGTTAATGAATTTAACAAAGGTACGGCTGCTAAAATACACGAATTCACCAGCTTGATCGAGACGTTCAAAGAAAAGCTGACAACACACAGTGCTTTTGAGCTGGCCAGCGAAATAGCGACCACGTCGGGCGTAATGAAAGATTTATATAAAGACCAGACTCCGGAAGGAGTTAGCCGTTTCGAAAACATTCAGGAATTATTGAATGGGATGCAGGAATTTTCTATTTCGGCGCGCGAAGAAGGCACTCCAGGGCAACTTAATAATTACATGGAAGATGTTGCTCTGCTCACTGACCAGGACAGCGACAAACCGGAAGACAAAGATCATGTCACTTTAATGACCATTCACTCGGCCAAAGGGCTCGAATTTAAAGTTGTTTTTATTGTTGGTGTTGAAGAAAATCTGTTTCCATCGAACCAAACCGGCCAAAAATCGTTAGAAGAACTCGAAGAAGAACGACGACTGTTTTATGTCGCACTCACACGGGCCGAACAACATGCTTACCTGAGTTACGCCCGTCAGCGGTACAAATGGGGCAAACTCGAGTTCTGCAACA
>Ga0116171_10004857_pt1 | contig 11951 bp, 13 predicted proteins | sample AD_JPNHW2_MetaG_FD_89798 | JGI IMG/M metagenome (GOLD analysis project Ga0116171, IMG submission 89798) | Active sludge microbial communities of municipal wastewater-treating anaerobic digesters from Japan - AD_JPNHW2_MetaG | ecosystem: Engineered > Bioreactor > Anaerobic > Digestate | place...
ACCCAAGTGCATCTTTATTTTTTCCCGAAAGGGAGAGAGATGGCGACATATCTTTCATGTCAGAGGCATCGCCAAGCGGCGCCAGCGGCGTTACCCTCTGAAATACGCCAGGATATATTCTGCCAAGTCTTTTATCTGTATCGTCTTCAACTGAAAGAGTGACAAGTATCACAGGGAGTATCTTCATCCCCGGTTCCTGGCTGATGCGGATCAGGTTATCCATCGCTATATATCCCGATTCACTTAAATTCTCCTGGTATTCAGCTATGCTTATCCCAACTATCATTTTCTTATCTATCTGCGATGACAGTCTTTTGAAAAAATCTCTTGCAAAATCTATATTTTCAAACACCTTACCATTACTCGGCATTGAGATTGTTTTAATCAGGTTTAGTTTAAAAAGAGATGCCAGTATATCAACTATGTCTTTACCCTGGCTCTTCCATATTGTAGGCTCTCCTCCGGTTACAAACTGATATTCAAGACTGTAAGATTCCGAGAGATTTTTTAAATCCCCGATATATTTTTCAAAAACATCGTACTCAACCTTCGCAACATTTGAATTAGCTGAACGGAGACAGGCCTTGCACTGCTTATTGCATCCGTTCGTCATCTGAATCGCAGGGTAAAGGTTATTCGGTAAAACTATCTTCCCCGCCTGTGAAGCTTTCCATTTTCTCATCTGCATATAATTCTGAAAACTTGCTAACATTGTTTTTCATTCCTCCTCTTTGTGTTCTTTGTATTTACAAAATGCCCTCACCCGCTCGACGCTATCGCGCGAGTTTTACCCTCTCCACACCTTCGGCCATGAAAGGGTAAAACTCGAAAAACCCTCTCCCGTGCAATGCATGGGAGAGGGTGGCCGGCCTTTTGGCACGGGCGGGTGAGGGCATTTCATGTATTAAAAATCAAAAACTTTGCCCACTGAAGCGTTTATAAATTTATCCCCGAATTCCGAAGCAAAGCGGGCAGCAACTTTAAATCCGGTGCAGTGTGAAACGGCAATTTTATCAACGTCATATCTTTTTATCGTCTCAATTGCTTTTAAAACATATTCTTCCGGTGCGCTGTCAAGATGAGTGCCGCCGATTACCGCATGAAATTTTTTAATTCCCGTACTCTCGGAAAACTGGTCAAGTATCTCAACCATACCCGCGTGTGCACATCCAAGGAGTACAACAGGCCCCGAGGCAGTTTCAAGGAGGAGTGAAAGATCATCGGTAAACAGATCATCATTCACTCCTGTCTCTGATCTGACTTTCAGCATCTTATCCCAGGGCTTCCAGCCAGGTTCATGTTTAACACCGCTGAGAGATGTAATTGAATCAATAATTCTGCATTTGCCGTCTATTACTTCAGAAAATTTAGCTCCGTTCTCTTCATATACTTCGCGTGCCTGCTTCATACCAATAGTGACAGTTGCACCGGACGGGAGAAGAGCCACTTTTTCATTAAATGACGCACCGTTAAGATAAACAGGTAGAGTCCCGCCATGTTCTTTCAGAACCGGTAATAATCCTCCAGTATGATCGTAGTGTCCATGACTCAGGATGATTCTTCTTATAGCCGGAATGCTTTTCCCCAGCATTTTCAGATTATGTATAACTCCCAATCCCTGTCCCGTATCGAAAAGAGTAATATCTTCACCATCTTCGATGAGAAAAGATAATCCATGCTCCCCGATTAATGCAAACGGAACCTGCACGCTGTTTTCACATATAACCGTTACTTTTTTTATCATAATTGGCCTCATAAGTTTAAATATTAAATTTCGGCAAGGTACTCCATACCGATTTTCAGTATGAAGTACCCACCAGAAGTTTTATGTGATAGAAAGAAAGCGCATGTAATTACCAGTGACCTTCAACATTTGGAGTTGATGTTAATTCCAATTCACCTTTATTGTATTTTTCGATCGCGTTACCGACAGTTCCGGCTTTAAAAAGATAAATTTTTACACCTGCAGCATTAAGCGTTGTAAATGCTTTCGGACCGACATTTCCTGTTATTATTGCGTCTGCTCCCGCATCAATTACATTCTTAGCTGATTGAATACCGGCTCCCTGTGCCGCTTCAAGATTCTGCTTATTATCCACATACACCGACTTATTAGAATCTATGTCATAAATTAAAAAGCCTTTTGCTCTCCCGAATCTCTGGTCAACAACTGCTACAAGGTCGCTGCCTTCGGTTGATATTGCTATTTTCATATAATCTCCTTTTCTTCGTTTAGTGCTGATTCCTTTCCGCATACGGCACCTGTAATCAGTTTTCCTTTTCTCATCATTCCTCCGCAGCTCCCTTTTTCAGGCAGTATTGACTCCAGGGTATTGTTCAGGTATGAGTTAATCACATCGTTTACACGGCCATTGATCCATGGAACATGCGTTATCCCGGCTTCTATGATAATATGAGATAAGTATCTGCTCACAGCACCGCTGATAACTACAGCAACACCCAATTCCTTCAGTTTCTGTATTCTGAATCTTTCAGTCTCTGCTTTGATACTGACTTCAATTTTCTGAATAACTTCACTATCTTTGACCTCAAAGATTACAAACCTCTCTGATACATCAAGAAGCGGCGATATACGTTCTTCAAATACCGGTATTGCAATAAGTTCGCTTTTCATATTATACTAATAAGCACATTGCGTGCCATGAGTTAAAATCGCTACAACAAGTGTTAGCCGACACCATTCCTTATGAAATTTATACACACTAAAAAGAAACTGATTACATTAATGAGCATAAAAATATATTCCGGTTTTTCAAACAGGAATATATTTTTGTTATTTGTATAAGGTCTTTGCTGATCATTGCAGTATGCAACATCTTAAGTGATTATTTACTGCAGAATAAAATGATTATTATTTTAAATTTTGAAGGATAAAATTTTACACAACAGAACACCGGCATACCGGTGTACATGCTATCGAATACTATCTGATATAAAACAGTGGAAAAGCAAATATAATTATAAACGTGTTATAACATCAGCCGTAGACACGCATTCTCTTAAATATATCCATCCGCTTCTGACAAAGATGTTCAATTTCCCTTAAGCAATTGCTCATCTCCGCAAAGTGTTCCGATATATGCATATCTGTTTCCAGGCATGTCATTGGTTCAATTACAGCATAGGCCTGAAGAATATATTTTTCCAGAGATAAATCCGTTTCACGAAGTTCAGATTCTTCTGAAGCTGAAATCTTATCAAAATGATACTCACTTCCGATGAATCGATGATCCATCTCATGTTTCATTCTTGCAGTTCGCGTCCTCACCTGGAGAACTCTGGACATAATTTTTTCCGAACCCATGTCTTTGGCTTTCATCAGGCACTCTTCATTTTTTTTAACTATCTTATCGAATAATTCAGAGAGCCTGCCGCGGATGATCTCTTCTCCTACGCCGGCCGGGTATTCATTATAACCATTAAAATTATTATACAATGTTGATTCGTTCATATTGTCCTCCGGATAAATTTTAAAATGTGTTAACTTAACCTTAATTAGTTATATTATAATTAATTCACACTCCATATTACTGCGATAAGCACTTTCCGTTCCAATTGAACAAATATCAGATCGTGAGCAATGTTAATTGGCATTTACAGGATTTTCGTTCTGGTTTAAAATAAAACATTAATAATGATATGTTTCGTGCGGGGTTTAAATGTATTTCTGCGTATGATAAGATTTCATTCAGGTGTTTTTAGCTATCTATAATTATATTCTCATTGCATTATGCAATGAGAATATTCACTACTTATTGCATAATGCAATATAATCTTTTACCGATTAAACGTGTCTCAACCGGAAGTTTACTCTATACTTAATTTTTTTATTTTTCTCCATAGAGTTGATGAATCAATTCCAAGCTCCTCTGAAGCCTTTGTTTTACTTCCTTTGTTTTTTTCAAGGGCCTTAATTATGTAAACTCTCTCCATTTCAGCAAGTGTAAGATTTTCTCCAAATGCTGTTTCACAGTGCCTCAGATGATTCGGGAGGTTATTTATTCCGATGTATGCTTCACGGCAGAGAACAAAGGTATGTTCTATAATATTCTCAAGTTCACGAACATTACCGGGATAATTGTAATCCATAAGAATATTCATAACCTCATCAGTAACGCCCTCGATATTTTTCCCTTTTATAATATTGAATTTTCTTATAAAGTGATTAACAAGCAGAGGTATATCCTCTTTTCTTGATGCAAGGGAAGGGAGTGTAATATTAATTACGTTTACCCTGTAATAAAGATCCTCCCTGAATTTTCCGTTTTTCACTTCAGTCATAAGATGTTTATTAGTCGCTGATATTATTCGTACATTGGACTTTACAGGTGTAGTCCCTCCGAGAGGTTCATACTCTCTCTCCTGGATAAACCTCAGAAGTTTTGCCTGTATTGCTGGAGAAACCTCGCCAATCTCATCAAGAAACAGAGTTCCCCCTTCTGCAAATGCAACTTTACCCGGTTTATCTTTTCTCGCATCGGTAAAGGCTCCAGCCTTATATCCGAAGAGTTCTGATTCAAGCAGGTTGTCAGGTACTGCAGCACAGTTGATTGTAACAATAGGCTTTTTACTTCTGCTGCTAAGATGATGAATCCCCCGTGTAACAAGTTCTTTCCCTGTACCGCTCGGCCCTTCAATTAGAACTGTGCTGTCACTCGTGGCTATATCCGGGAGTATATTAAAAAGATCTTTAAAATATTTACTTTTACTTACAATATCCTCTATGGTATAGTTTGATTCGATCTCCTTACGGAGTATTTCCACATCGGACATATCCCTGAAGGTTTCCGCTCCACCTATGATATTTCCATCTTTATCCTTTAACAGAGCTGTACTAACGGTAATAGGAATTTTATCGCCAAGGGAATTTACAACATAAACGGTTTTATTAATAATGTTTCTTCCGGTAACCAGTGTTTCTTTCAAAGCGCAGGAATGCTCACATATACTCGCGTGAAACACTTCAAAGCATAATTTTCCTACTGCATCGCTTTCATCTATCTTCAGAATTTCAGTAGCAGCCCTGTTGATCGAAGTTATTCTTGACTCCATATCAACAGTAAAAACGCCATCGGCAATACTGTTGAGGATTATATTTTCCTTATCATTACTCATAATTTAAACATCCCGTAAAATTTAAAAATGCACTCCGGCTGCCGAAATGAAAACAAACATCCAATGCAGAAAAGCACAAGTGCCGGATGCCGTAATAAATACAATCCCCATTATTTTAAGACTGTCCCCAATTCCAGATTCCCTTGTAAGTGTAAAAAATGAAGCAATGCATGGAACATAAAGCGTAAGAAAAATGCTGCTTACAATAAACTGCTGTGCAGTTAAATTAAGCGGTGCCAGCAGGGCAATTGAAGCGTCTTTCCGTAAAAAACCCATAACCATAATGGGTGCAATATCTGCAGGCAGACCGAAAATGTATTCAACCGGTTTTTGTATAATATTCGTAATAAAGCTTAATATGTGAAACAGCTCAAGAAGATTCATAATAAGCACACCGCACACAATCAGGGGAATTACTTCATAAAAATAATCTGCTACGCGCATTCTGAGTTTCCTGGCCATCTGTATCGCAGAGGGCATACGGTAGGACGGGAGCTCTGTGAAAAAGTCTGTGGACTCTCCCTTCATAAATTTATTAAGAATTACAGTGGTAATAAAGGCAATCAGAAGAAGTATAACAAAAACCGACAGTACAACTGGGACACCATAATGTGATCCAAGCGATATAATCATGCTGGTCTGCGGCAGACAGGGAGCGCTCATCATTATAAGACTTGTTGTAAGAATTTTTTCACGCCGGTTAGCCAGAATCCTCGTGGATAAAAATGCCGGCACCTTGCAGCCGAGCCCCAGCATAACCGGTATTGCGGAATAGCCATGCAGACCCAGCCGGTGAAATGTATTATCTAAAACAACGGCCAGCCGCGGCAGATAGCCGAAATCCTCAAGAAAACCGAACACGGTGTAGAATGCAAGAAAGTATGGGAAAACAAGAACAAGTGCAATGTAAACACCGCTTGTCAGAATTCCAAAAGACTGCAGTGGATCCACTGTATTTCCGATAAGTATGTCGTGAATAAAAGGACTATGGATATTGTCGATCAGATCATGAATAAATGGCGAATATAATTTAAGGTAGAATGGATCAAAAACATTATTGATTAATCCTTCTCCGATAAATCTGACAAAAAGAAGAGTAGAAACAAGAACAATAATTGCCGTAAGTATCCCGCCGGCCGGGTTAAGTGTTATATCACTAAGGATTTCAAGAAATGTATGATGCCGATGTGTAAGTTTCTGCACCTTGCTGATAATAGTTCCTATGTGTTTCCACTGTTCTTTAGCAGAAAAAGCTGCTGTGCTGATCCGTGCCTGTGACATCGCTTCAACAAGTTCAGGAATACCATCGTTCTGCAATGCGCTTACCGGTATTACCGGAACATCAAGCAGTTTTTCAAGCCCGGCGGCATCGATATGTATACCCTTATGAGTTGTATCCTCCCAAAAATTGAGGCATACAATCATAGGTTTCCGTTTTTCAATAAGCTGGAGTGTAAGGTTGAGGTTTCTTTCCAGATTTGTCGCATCAATTACATTGATAATAATATCGCATTCATCTAAAAGTGAAATTGCAGTTTTATCATTTTCGCAGAACTCTTCAAGCGAATAGAGCCCAGAGCCGTCAATCAGTTCGTATTCAATGCCGTTATATATAAAATTCCCGGTTTTTGTTTCAACCGTTGTTCCTGAATAGTTTGCACTGACAGCTCCTGTGCGGGTAATCCGCGAAAAAAGGAGACTCTTCCCCGTGTTGGGATTTCCTGAAAGAACTGCTTTTATCATGACGGTTTTTCCTGTTTTTCATTCATCTCAAAAACAGGCTCAACAATTATCTTTTGTGCCAAGCGGAATCCTATAGCCAGCTGCCTTCCATTCTTTTCAAGGACTACAGGTCCTTTCATGGCTGATGAACTTTTTTTTACAATATTTGTTCCGGGTATAATACCCATTGCATTGAGGCGGTTTGCCGAATTGCACCCCCCGAGAATTTCAATAATTACAGCAATCTGTCCGTTTTTAAGCTGTGTAATATTTATTTTTTTTTCCGCAGGAGACTCCCCGTCAGCAGATCCATTATGAATAGTCTCCCTGCAGGCGTTACCTCTGAACCTTTTAAATCTCATTATTCTCTGCTCCCTGAAAATCCGTCATCTGCCGTCAGTTCATTAATTACTTGCTTTTATTGAAACAGATCTATTTTTTGAACATTCTTTACAGACGCCATAAAGGATCAGATTATGGTTTGTAAGTTCAAATCCGTTATTTCGTGCAATTCGCGTTTGTTCTTTTTCTATAATATCAGATGCAATTTCTACAAAAGCACCGCAATTAACACATATAAGATGATCGTGATGGTTGTTATCGGTAATAACTTCATAACGTGTTACATCGTTTACAAGATGAATCTCACGGACAATCCCAGCATCGCAGAATAGACGGATAGTTCTATATATTGTAGCTATACCGATCCCTGAATTCGATTTTTTTGCAATATCATGGAGTTCTTCAACTGTATAATGCTTTTTCTCATTCCCCATGATCGAGAGAATGGCATTCCTCTGAGAGCTTGGCCTCAATCCGCTCTCTTTTATATGTTCATTCAGTCTGCTTTCAGGTGATCTCATAAAATGACGCCCCCCTGCTATTGATAATAATGATAGTTGTTATCAATAGCAGGTTTTGTCAATTTAATAATAGCTATCTGATATAGCTAAGCAAATTTTGTGTAATTAATCTCTCCGCCGCACATACTGGATTTTATTATCTTTCTCGATCTTATACAGAGAACTGGTCTTTCAGGTAATCAGGAATGGCTGTCATTCTACTGGAAAACCCTATGCATCTTCCGGCAATATTCAGATGTGAAGCATGATATGTTGAGTTTTTTAATGTTATTTCCTATATCAACAAAACAAAACTATCACTATGCCGGCATTTTGTAGCAGAATATTTTAACCGGACTGACTGAGGAATCTGCGTTTAATCCGGTTATTAAGAATTCGAACCCGGATAGATAATCATAACGGATTATGATTTTTGTAAAATTCACGCAAATATTCTTTCCAGTTGAATTCCTCCGAAGTGTCGGCTTCATTCCAAAAAACTACCGACGTTACTGTTTGCGTATTCGGTATCCCTGAAACACTTATTCCCGGAGCCATTATCTCTGAAACCATTATCTGCGGAAGATGTGAAGCAGCTTCATCAAAAGAATTGTAGGTATCTTTGAATATTTTCTCCTGATCATCAGTATCACCCCGCCCCGAGGCAAGATACAACGATATTGTTGCAATTCTTAAAACGATAGCTTTATGAATAGAATCTTTGAGAAGTCCAATCGTACCAATAAAATAAACTGTCTTAGAAGCATAGAACTGTTCGTGGTAGATTATTTTTCCTTTAGAATCAGTTGCTGCCCAGGCCACACAGGCTAAAACCGCTCCGCAGGTATTACTGGTGGCGACAAAATATCGGCGAATAATCAGATGAACATCGATTCTCGATTTTGACTGTGATAATACTGCAATGGGTATCGATGCAAGGGTATTACACAGAGATTGCTCAATATTGATCAGGTCTTCGGAATCAAACTTGCCCCACCTTTGTGTACCAACAGTCGTCAAACGGGCCGCATGTTTCTCCATAACGACGGATGCGATCCGGATTTCCGAGGTAACCTCCATGCTCCGGACTGAATCCAAAGGGAGAACAAATCGTGTGGTTTCTCCTGCAATTCCGCAGCCTGAAAGAAGACCCAACGTCAGGAACAAGGCTGTCAGTAATACCTGTTTCTCTCTAAATAAAAATCTTTTCATGTTCATCGCCCGGGCTTCCCTTTTCCGGTTGCTTCGATTATTTCTTTAACAGCTCTTTCGGCCGTATCCCTTACTGCATCTTCCATATTTTTTGATCCGCCTATTGAGACCGCTTTCTTTGTTGCATTCGATATATGATTTTTTACCGGTCTGTAAATCGAGAATGCATCTCCTGCTGTATACTTTATATAATAACTGGAATGCGCTATATCGCGGAATGAAGGGATTTCAAACAGCTGTGTAATGATGTATATCTCTATTGAATTGGAACTTTGTACTACCGAAGGAGCCCACAACACATAAAGATAATCAACGTCAAGCTTTGACATTATCTTTTTTATGCGGTTCTTGTCGGTTCTGGTGTAATCTTCATCAATTCCAAAATAGGATGCCGAATACGGCCCTTGTATCTTCATCGGGTATCCCGGCACTCTCCTGATTATCTCCTCTGCCGGCATGACTTTGAAAGTTGTTTTTGCATTAAGCTCCTTTGAAAGCTCCGCAGCCAGGTAATTGCTTACCTCGTCGTCAAGCCCGGAAACGACAGCGATTCTGTCGCTTTTAAATATATATTCAGGATCTACCAGAGAAAAATGAGACGATGCGCATCCCGACAGAATCAGCTGCCATGCTAATAAAAAGAATGCTGTTTTTTTCATTTGACCGGTTCCCATACTCTTTTTTTGTTAATCTCTTTATTTTTTGTGAACTTATTCATTTCCAGGGCGATATCGCGCCCTGTGTTATTCAGCAGATCAGTAATCTCATGGTTATAAGTCCGGAAAGGCATAATGATACAGCAGGATTCGTTGTAGAAACTATCTGCAGTATAGCCTATTACATCACCGTCCGGATATGAGAGCAGTCGCCCATTGACAGAAATGGCGGATATAGTTGATGCACCAACACTTCCGGTCGGAGCCGCTACCCCGAGTGTCACAATGGCCAGAACACATGCTCCAGCTACGCCAATCGGCTGAGATGGATTGACGTTCATTTCTCCGCTCCATACAACGAATATATATTCGGTGTTTAAATATTTCTGCAGGGCATTTACAGCTTTCCTGTTTTCAGGCGAAAACCAGAACCTGCTGTCTCTGTCTGCAGGAGTTTTTTCCCATCCCGATATGATGTTTTTATAGAAATAGTCCGGGACTTTCTCTGAAATTTCCTTCTGTGACATGACCTTGAATCCGGTTTCCTTCTGCAGGTTTATTGTGATGCTCTCCGCAAGCATGTAATCCTGGTCCCTGTTTGTTCCGGATACTACAGCTATAGTACCGGGCTTCAGATACGAGTCAGCAAGATCCATCTCAAATACTATACTGATGCTGCCGCATGATATTATAATCAATGTGCAGGCTGTAATAACAAAGAGCTGAATTATCGGTATTTTTTTCATTTTCTCACCATAAATACACGGTACATTTCCCGGATTCCGCATTAGAGGTGAATAAATTATAATATATTAAACCGGAACTTTAACAGGAATCCCGTTTAACTATAGACACAAAGTACACTGAAAAAGAGCAAAATCAACTTTTTGTGAAATTTATGAATGGAGGGAACATCATGTTTCGTGCCGGAGTATTAGCAGAATAAGCCCGTAACATTCTTGACAAAATATTCCAGCCGGTCCCGTTTAGATAAAATTTTACACAATTATTCCGGAGAAAGACTTTATGAACTTAGCTATCCCAGATTTTTATGATTTTCTGCGCGGTCCGGGATTTGCTGTCTCCATCATAATATTTTTATCCGTATCCCTGTACCGTACATTATGCTTAATCCGCGCTACACGCAAAATACAAAAGATCAGCATAAATACTGAAAAATATATTCACCGCGGATCAATCCCGGAGCAGGGCAACCTGTTAAGAAGAGCTGTTGAACTTTTAAAAATAAGGATAAAAAATACAATTTTCGGTACAAATCCTGTAATGGGAATAATCAGCCTGGTTTTTCATTTATTGCTTTTTATTACTCCGGTATTTCTTTCCGCTCACAATATCATTGCAGATCTAACAATCGGAATAAGCCTCCCGGCAATTCCAGAGCAGCTGACTGATATTTTCACATTACTTATCATAGCGCTCGGAGGATTCTTTCTGGCAAGGCGTTTATTTATTCCCCGTGTACGGATGATTTCCACAGTTCGCGATTACTTAACACTGCTTCTCGTAATGGCGCCTTTCCTGAGCGCGTTCATTGCGTATCATCATTTTTTTAATTATCGTGTTGTAATTTATTCTCATATGATTATAGGTGAGATAGCAATAATAATTATGCCATTTACGGGCCTTATCCATATGCCGTTTATTATTTTTTCGCGGTTCTTTATAGATAGTGAATACAGTATTATGCCGGGAAACCGCAGCTGGTAAGTTCAAATAAAAAATAAACATGTAAAGTGAATATTTTCACAGAAAGTTTTTGTTAAGGAAGGAGTTGAAAAAAATTTAATGAACAGCATAATCACTGATACGGCGGCAATGGAACGGATACAGGAAATCCTTAATAAAAAGAAAGATATGATAAAACTATCTCTCTCCGCCTGTGCACATTGCTCAATCTGTTCGGACAGCTGTTTTAAATTTACTTCAAACATAAACGATCCGACATATTCACCGGCATACAAAGTGATTAATTCCATTGGCCGGATTTACAAAAAAAAGGGAAAGCTGTCTGATGATGAGTACCGGACAATAAAAAATCTGATATGGAATAAATGTGTTCTATGCATGCGGTGTTATTGCCCCCTGGGCATAAACATCCCGTCGTTAATTGCATGCGCGCGCAGCATATGCAGGGAGAAAGGCGTTTACCGCACATACGATGAGGCCGAAGAAGGCCGGCAGATATGAGAAAATTCCGGATTATTATCATAACTGTTTTTTTCATAATACCTGTTTTTCTTTTCGCACAGATTGAGATAATTATTATAGACAATCCTGTTTTTAAAACGAAAAGCCGCCCGTCAGTAAAATTCAATCACATGAACCACATGGAAATTGAAAATGTTGCATGCAGCGACTGTCA
>Ga0116171_10004858_pt1 | contig 11950 bp, 5 predicted proteins | sample AD_JPNHW2_MetaG_FD_89798 | JGI IMG/M metagenome (GOLD analysis project Ga0116171, IMG submission 89798) | Active sludge microbial communities of municipal wastewater-treating anaerobic digesters from Japan - AD_JPNHW2_MetaG | ecosystem: Engineered > Bioreactor > Anaerobic > Digestate | place...
ATAATTGTTGATAAACCCTGTCCGAGACCCTGTGCCGGAATAAATATAAAGCTGGTGAGCCTGTTTCCGATACCGTATCCCGCCAGTGCATTTCTGGCATCCGGAAGTTTAGCGATTATCGCCATCAGAACAATGAATCCAAGCGATTCGGCACTATGACCGACAGCCGCAGGGAACCCAATGCCGATTATTTTGGAAAACCACTTCTTTTCCGGCAGTATGTGTTTAAAATCGAGTGAAATTCCGGTCTTACCTTTTATTAAAATAACAAAGACAGCAATGGATGCCATAGCAGTACTGATAACTGTTGCCGCCGCTGCTCCTGCCGCTCCCATTTTAGGGATCGGTCCGAAACCCACGATCAGAAACGGGTCGATAATTACATTTATAATATTTGCGATGAGGGTTATTTTTAAAGGGGTTTTTGTATCTCCGGCGGCAGCTGAAAGTATCCGGAACGCTGAATTTATAAAAAGAAAGGGAGTACAGGGAAAAAGCCAGACAAGATATGATACAGCTGTAGAGGAAATCGCCTTGTCTGTAGTCACATACGGCATAAGATATGGTGTTGCGAACACTCCTGCAAAGGCAATGAAAAGACCTGTTATGGTCGAAAACGAAATGATCTGAGTTGCGGCAATGTCAGCTCTGCTCTTATCACCTGCTCCGGTGTGCTGACTTACAAGAGCCGTTCCGCTTGTTGCAAAACCTGCTGAAACCGAGGCGAAAAACCACAAAAGAGGAAATGCTATCTGAAGTGCAGCGACAGAATCTCCGCTCTGCTCGCCGCCAAGCCGACCAAGCCAGAAAGTATCTGCAAGCTGATACAGGGTTTCAAGCAGTGTGGCAAGCATGATAGGCCATCCCAGCCTGAACATCAAAGGTGTCAGATTATCTGTTCCTATTATTTCCGATCTTTTCGGATTGCTCATCACTCCTCCATGATTCGGGGCATTATAGCGAATTTTCTGAAGAATGAATTATTTTTATAGAAATAAACCCATAAACATTGAAGGTTGTAAAAATGTTAAAAAATGAAACAAACTGGTTGAAAATAAAAATTGACACTATCACTAATTGGAGTTAAATTCTGCCTGTTGCCGGAAAAAATATTTGAGAGAACATTGATGATTAATCGAATGGAAAGATTTACAGGCATGAAAATTGCTTCATTCATTCATTCATTCATTCATTCATTCATACCGTTTCTCTTTCAAAAACGATTTGCGGTCATCCTCCTTGAAGCATACCGGACAGACGGTTCTTTTTAAATTACAAGGTTTTAGTTAGTTAATTTGAGGAGTTAAATATGAAGAAGTTGATTATGATTCTGTTTCTGATGTTAGTGTCCGTTCCGGTTTTTGCAGTTAATGATAATCCAGATTTTCCCTGTGATGGCGTTTATGATCTGGATTATTTGTTTGTGGAAGTTTATTGGAAAGAAGGGGCGACATGGTATAAAGTTCCTAATAGTGAAATGGATGCAATTTATCCTTGGATATGTCTTGTAGATAATAGTTGCGGAGGAATTCTTCCTTGGGGCGATCCATACACCTGCTATATAAATGGACATGCAAACAATAAAGTTACTGTAAGCGCTTCGTCTGTTCCGTGCAGGACAGAGAATTCAAATGCTAGATCGTGCTGGGTATGGAAAGATCAGAACCTGAATAAACAGTATGATATATACCGGATTGATATTGATTCTCATTATCTTTGGTCAGAGGCGTGGTATAATTACAAGGGAGATGAAGGTTATGAGCTTTGGCCTTACGAGTGGTCTGATCTTAGGTGGTATTCTGTATATAACTTCGCCACTGGAAACACCACATATACATCTGAAAGCAGAACCGATATAAGAAATGGTGATGTTAACTGGGTGACAACCGATCCAAACTGGAGTGTCACTCTTAGACATAAAAAGGTTGAAAAAAGACATAGAATGTGGACTCCCAATGGGTATGTTTATTACTGGGAAAGCACAGCAGGAACAAGTGATTTCCGTGATTTCCAGATTAGTTTGACAAAGGGCACAGGGGCGAACCAATCTGCCACGATTGAAAAAACAGAGCCTTTAGAAGAAGCCAATGGAGAAAACGATTTCATTAAAGATATTGATTTGAGACTTGCTCAAAAAATATCAGTCTATTCTTTTGAAGGAGTGTTCAAAAAAATATTTGAATCTTCGTCAGATAAGAATGAAGAAGATTATTCAACATCTCTCAGACTTGATAGATTTTCGGATGGTGATATTGCTGGTTTAACTGTTGAAAAAATCGATGAAAAACAGATAGACGAATATAATGTGGTCTTAAATGGAATGACTATAATTGCAATAAATGGTTATAAACTTGAAGAATTTGGTGAAGTTGAAAAGATGCTGGAATATTTGTTAACTGCAAAAATTTATGAATTGACTGTTCTTGATGGGGGAATGAATCTTTACAATCTGGTTTCCGAGTAGATTTTTTTATTTTGGGGGTTGATAATTTCAACCCCTTTTTTCGGAGGGACACATGAAGAAACTGTTTTGGCTGGTCATAATTATTGTTGTTTTTGTTTCCTGCAAAGAGAACACCTCGAAAGAGCAAGATTCAGACCTGATAAATGATAGCGATCAAGTAGCTGAAGCTGTAGATGCAGATGAGTTTGATACTGATTCAGATGAATCAGGGGAAGTCAAAGATGAGGATCAGTGGTATACTGCGCCGGTTGTGAAATGCGCAAAAGATGCTGACTGTCCTGAAAATGAATTTTGTGATCCATACAAAGAATGCCAATGTAAAAGATCTGAGGATTTTGTTGTCAGATATAAAGGAAAGTGCATTCATGGATTGGATGGAAATGATATATTCTGCAATGGAAATTCGTTTGCTTTCAGTGTCAGACACGAAATTCCAAGAAAAGGAGACATAGCATATACCGAAAAAATAGAAGATTTGAACTGTATGTGTAACAGAGGTCATTATGGACTCAATTGTGAAAGATTGCATTCAGATTATCCAGATAAAATGCCGGTTGCTGATGAGTATTATCTTCCAGAGCCGAATTGTAAAAAAGATGAAGAATGTGATGAAGGAATGAAGTGCGGTGAAACAGGATACTGTTATTGTGACGGCACCGTTGTTTTTGATGATCCGGTGCTGCATAAGGCTGTAACAGAAGCAGTTGGCAAGTCGGATTTTACTGGTGAAGACCTTGTAAATGTTACAAAAATGAATTTAATTCAGATCCAGCGTTTAAACAATATGAAATGTCTCCCGAATTTAAGAGCAATGGAAATTTCTCAACCCTACGAAACCTTGGAAATTACTGAAATTGCGAAATGTAAAAATCTTCAATATTTACACATGACCGAATATGACTCGGCAGCTTTTGATTTTACTCCGTTACTTGAGTTGAAAAAACTTCTATTTCTCGGTCTTGAATTAAGCAGGTATAATTATAAATTTTTGGAAAAAATGAGTTCTGAAAATCATATTGAAAGTATAAATTTTGATTTTATAAAAGGTGATTATCCGCAGAACCTTGATTTTCTGAAAAATTTTAAGAGACTGAGAATAGTGGTAATTTCTTTTGGACAGAATGCAACACTGAATAATAAATGTCCGGTTGATCTTTCCGTTTTTTCTCAAAACAGCGGTATTTCACATTTGACACTATATCCAGGAAGTTGCGAAATAAAGGGGCTTGAGCATCTTGTCGATCTCAAGGATTTGAGAAATCTGCAAATAGGAGCTTTGACTAATGACGAAAAACAGGCAAGACAGCTGAAACTCTCTGATTTTCCGGTTCTTCCGAATGTTACCACCCTCTGGATTGACAGTACGATTTTTGATGGAAAGCTGGTTGATCATTTTCCATCTCTGACTTCTCTTCATGTTTACGGATATGGAATTGAAATGAAAGATCTGGAATATTTAAATGGAATGAGCAATCTCAAATTGCTTTACATCTCAGAAAATTACATAAATAAAGTTCCTTTTGATGACAAAAGATATGATCCGATTGGAAAAATGCCGAATCTCACAGAGCTGGATATCCGCAATATGAGTAGTCGTAATTATTTGTGGATTTCGGGGTTGAAACATATTGCTTTGGCGGGTTTTCCAAATGAAAACAGATACGACGAATATGTTCAGGATTATAATGAAAACGGCTCGGGCGGGACAGAATATTATTCAAATCTTTTATATCTTTCAACTTATGTCGATAACACTTATCATATTGATAATGCAGAAGGATTCAGAGAAAACTGTGATAAAAATGGAGCGTTTTGCAATAGTTCATTTTGGAATAATTATATGAATGAAAATGATTATTTTCCCCCTACAATAGGATTGTGTTCAAATCCGCTGTTAAAAGATGATGAAGATGTTCAACATCTTCTTGATAAAGGCGTAGGAATTAATATTGGTATAGATACAAATAGCTGCAAAATCCTTGGGAATGAAAACAATAATTATCCAAGATTCCTGATGAAAACAAGAAATTCAGCAAAAACAAAGATTTTTCAGATTGATGAAACAGATGAATTTTCTCAAAAGTGGATTACAAAATGAATTTTCAATCAGGACAGAAAGACGGCTTTGTAACGGTGATTGATTTGTGAAATTTCAACTTATTTGTCCGGCAAATACCCCCAAACATTTTTCGATGTTTTCTTGATTTTAAATTTTGCAGAGTGTAGAAGGCGACTTGGCAGGTTTTTTTATAATTTTTTGTATAGGGGAAAAAATATGAGATCTATTTCAATCAGAGGAAAGGCGATGCCTCCGTCACCGATCAGAAAGTTGAAACCTTACGATGACAGGGCTGCGGCCGCCGGAAGGACCGTTTATCATCTTAATATCGGTCAGCCTGACATCGAAACTCCGCCTCAGATGCTGGAAGTCCTCAAGAATATAGGAACAAAAATAATAGGTTACGGTCCAAGTCAGGGAATTCCTGAATATCAGGATGCACTTATTAAATACTATGCAAAGCACAATATCAAGCTCGGAAGGGAAAACATAATAGTCACCACCGGCGGAAGCGAAGCGATAATAATGGCTTTCACAGTCTGCCTTAATGCAGGTGATGAAGTGCTTATTCCGGAACCTTTCTACACAAATTACAACGGTTTTGCGACCGCCACAGATGTCAAAGTGGTTCCGATTACAACAAGACTGGAGAATGACTGGAAAATTCCTTCGGTGAGCGAGATCGAAAAGCTTGTTACTGACAAAACAAAAGCGATAATGATCTGCAATCCGAACAATCCGACTGGAAAAGTCTATTCGAGAAATGAGCTTGCCAAGATAGTCGAACTTGCTATAAAAAAAGATCTTTTCATTTTTGCAGATGAAGTTTACAGAGAGTTCATTTTCAGCGATGATAAACATGAAAGTCTGCTTAGTTTTGAAGAAGCGAAAGACAGAGTTGTCATGATGGATTCTATTTCGAAAAGATTTTCCTCATGCGGTGCGAGGATCGGTGCTTTCATAAGTTACAACTGTGACATAATGAAGGCGGCGCTTGCTTATGGTCAGGCAAGGCTCTGTCCTCCGACAATAGATCAGATCATGGCTGTCAAATCGGTCGATCTTAACGAAGATTATTACAAACAGGTGGTAGGTGAATACCGTAAAAGAAGGGATGTTGTTGTCAAAGCACTTGCAGAAATGGAAGGTGTGGAATATAGAATACCGAATGGTGCTTTTTATATAATAATCAAGCTTCCGGTCAAAAATGCTGAAGATTTCGTTATCTGGCTTCTGACAGATTTCCATGTTGATAACGAAACTGTAATGCTTGCTCCTGCTGAAGGATTTTATTCAACTCCCGGTCTTGGAAGAAATGAAGCAAGGATAGCATTTGTCCTCAATGAACAGAAAACAGCCAAGGCAATGATGATCCTGAAAAAAGGTCTTGAGAAATATCGAAGTCTCTGATTTTAGCTTGCTTTTTTATAGATTTCCAAATAGAATCCTGCAATAGTGTTTGCGTGAAGGGATTCTCAAAGTAAGGATGAAATACAGTAAGATATGGGAAGTAGGAGGAAACATGTTTAAGTTGAGATTTGCGGCTTTTTTTATTTTAGCACTCTCTTTTTCTTCTCTGAGTGCGGAGATCTACGGAAAAATGATCGGCGGCGATCCGTATGCAAGCTGGCAGGACGGCGGACAGGACTTTTTCGTCATGTTCAATTCTAATATTGATAATCAGATAACAATGTTTGACGATGATCCTGAAAACCCGCAGGGCGACACATGTGTTCCTGAAAGCACATTCACTCTGACCAATTTCCACATTCCTGAAGATGCGATAATTGAAAAAGCTTATCTTGTGTGGATGGGTGCTATGGATCCTACCAAGCTTGACCAGCCGACTGATAACAGTGTCAAGTTGAAATTCACACAAAGCACAAACAATCCGATCAGCTATGAACAGGTTGTTACTGTAGGCGATACCGGTAAACTTCTGAGTGATGGTGATGAAGACACCGAAAAAACCTTTGAATTTGAAAGTATTACTTTTACTGCAGATGTTGTAACCGATTGCTCTGAAACTAACATGGGATCAACACTACACGATCAGAATCTGGGTTATTTTACATATCGTGCAGATATAACAGACTTTTTCACAAAAATAGTTGAAGAAAACGCTGCCGCAGAAAAAGATGAAAACAATATTTTCTACGGCGACTATACATTCAGCGATCTGGATTGCACGGAGCATGACTTTTATCGCTGTAAAACAACAATGGTGAGTTCATGGGCGGTATTTTTTGTCTATCGTTCAAAGAATATTCGACCAAAGAAAATATACTTTTATAATGGACTTGCATTTGTTCAAGCTGATAAATCTATTGCAAATGTCAGTGGATTCGAACTTCCGAAAAATCCTGTTGTCCGTCTTACTTCAATGATAGCGGAAGGTGATCCTAAGCTAGTCAATCCCACAATTTCTTTTCCCGAGGGAATTTTCCTTCAGGGTGCTGGTGCTACAAGTAAGTTCAGACTTTATAATGATTGTAACCCGCTTATGGGAACATACATTGAGGTGTTCAATTCAAAATCATCTATTGTAAACTGGAATCCTGATGCGGCTGAAGAAGATCAGATTAAGTGTGTTTCCGGGACAGATGGCACAGGTTTGAATTTCGGTATTGATGTTGACACCTTTTTACTTGACAGTGAAAAGAATATCAATCTTCAGGAACATCTGAAGAAAGGGAATACGGCAATGGATGTCACGCTTTCTGTCAATCAGGATGCAATATTCACAAACTTCATGGTTCTTTCTGTTGATAACAAGGGGTCAAACTTTGACATCCCGGCGGAGGCGAGTGATACGACAAAATCCAAACTCAATTTCCCGTTTGACAGAGAAAAACACTTCTGTGCGTGCCCTTCAAACGACGACGGTAAAGTAGCTGACTATTACTGTGGAGCTGACACTAATAGAAGAGAATTTTATTACTTTATTAAAGTTCAGGACTGGGGCGATGAAGATGCCGAAGATATAGTCGTAACTGATGAACTTGATAAGCAGCTTGAATATATTCCCGGAACAACAGAAATGGCGACACATTATCTTGCCGATACTGATACTTATGATAACTGGACTGTAATTCCTGACAAGACTGGAAATGTGTTTCCTCTCTCAGGGACAGGTTTTAAAGTAAGTGCAAAAATGGTTAATTGTGATCAGAGCACCTGGTCATGCAAAGATACTGTTCTGATAAGATATAAGGTCAAACCCAAAGTCGGAACTGCAAAGAACTGGGTTTTCAACAATATGGCTACAATAAAAGATAAGAAAAGTGAAGAAGCCTATAAGACCAATCTTTCCTATCCTTTGAGGCTTAATCCTACAAAATGTGTTACTGATACAGAGTGTTCTTCTCCTACACAGAAAATGTGCGGCGGAACCAATATCGTCTGTGAATGTAAAGACAATCCTGATACCTGCACAGAAGGCACTTTATGTGACGGTTGTCACTGTAATGATGATCCGGCAAAGATCTGTTTCAATTCAACAGCCGATTTTGCTATCGGAAAGAATTCTCCGCAGTCTGAAGGAACAGAGATCATCGTGCCGAAAGATAATGACGGAGAACCTTTGATAGTCGGTCAGTTCACACTCATGGTTAATAACTGTGCAGAAGATAAGTATTTTAATCTTGATGCTGTTGAAATTCATATAAATACCGACAATGACAAAAACTTCTCGTTCAAAGAGCTCGAATTGATATATGATGTTAACGGTAACGGAGTTGCTGATGCGGAAGATCCGGTAATTGCTACAAATGAAGTTACGACAAATTATGTTAAATTTTTCATTAATAACAAAAAGATAGAAGACAAGAAAAAATACAAAGGAAAGACACTGAACTATTTCCTTATCAGAACCAAAATTGATTACAATTCCGAAGATATTCTCAGAAATACTACTTTTAATTTTTATATCGAATCTGAATCCTCTATTTCGATAAGCGATCAGGGAACAACGATGGTTTCTGCCGGGAACATTGAATTCGCTAAATTCATGCTTGAACCGACAGGCAATTTTTTCATTGTAACGGTGGGTTCTAAAGATGCAGTCGTCCCCGGAATTGATACTATGAACAACAATATTCCGGTATTACAGTTGAAAACCAAAGCTGTTACCAATGCCAACAGTATCACCAAATTTACAGTAAAAATTCCTGTGAGCGGAGGCTATGTGAAATTCGGTGAAAAGAACGGTATAGAAGGTGTTTCACTTTGGATAGATAGTGATAAAGACGGCATAGGTAATGTTAAAGTAGCTGAAATGACAAGCTTTGATGTGGCTACCAATTCAGTAGTTTTTGAGAACTTCAGTTCTCCTTTGGCTTATGCTCCGGGAGAAGAAAAATATCTTGTTGTTAATGTTGATTTCGACATGGTTAAAAAATCAGATGGAACTGTTATGGCGGGAAAGATTGAAATACCAAATGCCGGAGTTAAGGTTTCAGATTCATCTGCCGCAGTAATTGAGCTTCCTATCAAATCAAAGGAATTTGCTTTTGAATGTAAAGAAGGCGATGTCTGTCCTGAGCCACCGGCTGGCTCTGATGGATGCAAATGTTCTATTGTAAGTGTAGATCAGACAGATAGAACCATGGCTCTTGTTATTGCATTTATTCTTCTTTTGGGGTTAGTTAAAGGACTGTCAGCTTTCAGAAAAAATTCATAACACATTTTTTTAAGATCAATTTTTGACAAAAAGCTTTCAATATGTAGTATCACTCCGGTGTTGATTTAGTGTTCGGAGACCAATGATGCAAAATCTTTTATTTGTGTTTATCTTTATTTTTATTCCTTCGCTCGCTGCAGGAGCTGACTGGAGCTGTGAAAGCGTAGATGACTGTTCAGAAGGAATGGAGTGTAAGAGCAATGTCTGTATTTTAACTACGGACGCTTTTTCAAGTTATGCCGTAGTTACCGTGACTGCCGGCAAGAACAACCCCAACTCTCTCGGTTCAAAAAAAATATTTGTTGAACATCCTGCTCAAAATGTTGTTCTTGGACAACTTGCGGTAGATGCCTACAACGGTGGTGATGAAGGTAAATATTTTCTTTTTAAAGAACTTAATGCTACACTTGTCCTCTCAAGTACATTGATAGAACCGTCCAATATCAGACTTGTCTATGATAAAAACGGAAACGGCGTTTTTGACAGTTCCGAAAAAGTTATTTCATCTAATATTTCTGAAACCAAGAGCAAGATCAAGTTTGAGATTGATAAAAAAAGCGCATCATACAAAATGAATGTTACAGAGAATTTTATGGTCGTCGGCGACTTTTCTATGTCTCAGGCAGTTGAGAAAATATGGGATTTTGGTATAGAGTTCAAACCATTCCAAGGATCGGATGTTCAAATACTTATATTAAATGCAGGTAAGTCAGGTTCTGTAGTGGTAACTTCAGTTCCGGAAAGAGTTGCTTTGCCGAGATTTGCATTTGAACCTGAAGCGGGATATTTCCTTTTTACATCAGGGAAATATTTTCCTTCTGCTCCATCATGGAGAGAAATGAACAAAGAACAGACAGTAATGAATATGAGAATAAAATCGCTTGAAGGTGATAATTCGGTAAACAGTATTTCTGTTAGGATGAACGGAACTATAGCATCATTCGGCAACGGTGTGAGTAAAATGCAGCTTTACATAGATTCCGACAATGACGGTGATGGTGACGAACTTATTTCTGAACAGGCTGATTTCCAGATGCCGGTGCAGCTTATAAAATTTACTATTCCTTCCGTAAAACTTTCTGTGTCAGAAGGTGAGGAGAAATTTCTTGTGATAAAAGCCGATATTGAATTTTATAACGGGCAGACAACTCTTTTTTATATCAGTGAAAATGATGTTGCACTTTCGTCTTTCAAACAGATTGCCGGACTTCCAGTAAGTACTGAAGAATTTAAATACAGTTGTGACGAAACAGACAGTGACTGCAATCCGGCACCATCAGAAGGGGAAGTCGTTTCTGATGATGAAGGCGGATGCAGCCTTATATTGGTTGATTAATTTTTATTTATGTGATTGACAAAAAATGATGATTGTTTATCATAAGCCATTGTGTTGTTGTAAATGCTTTCAACAGTTATTTTGAGGTGTGCGATGTACAGAAATTTATTTATTTTGCTTCTGGCTGTGTATTTTGCTCCATTGTTTCTCGGAGCCAAAGCTATCGGTCCCAATGTTTCTGTTTACAGAAATGAAGAATTGAAATGGGAGGACGGAGCTTACGGATATCATGTTATGTTCAAGACCCTTCTTGAAAATCTCAAGGCTGATTCTGGCAATCCTCAGGCCGATACATGTATGGATGAGGCTACAGGAAGCACTTATACTCTTGATGCTTCTCATACGCCGTCTGACGCTTTTGTTGCAAGAGCTTTTCTTGTCTGGTCGGGAGCGGTTCCAATTGCCGAAGCGAATGACCCTACAGACAATGAAGTGACGCTCTCATTTGTTTCAGAAGATGGGAAAATAACAGAAAATCAGGTCATCAAAGGCAAAAAGGCATATAAAGTTTCAGAAGCTCAGGGTTTCGAATTTGATGCTTTCAAAGACATTGACGAACCTCAATTTAGTTACTTTACATACAGAGTTGATATAACAGATTTTTTCAAATCAATTCATGATAAAGGCCGTGCTCTCGGTCTTGAATATGATGGATATTCGCTGTATGGAAATTATACGATGAAAGATTTAAAATGTGCTGAGGATCCGGCTTATATTGATAAAACTGTCATGGTTTCCGGCTGGTCAATAGTAATGATCTACACTTCAAAAGATATCAGCCCGAAGAAAATATATCTGTATGACGGTTTTAAATCATACTGGTATGAAGAAAGTGAGATAAATGTTACCGGTTTTGAATTTCCGACAGATCCAGAAGTTAGAATAACACTCAATACTCACGAGGGTGATCCGAATCTTGCATCGATTTATGAGGACGATAATGTGACTCTTGCCGGTCCTGAAGGACTTCAGGTTCAGGGTGATCAGGTCGGCTGGCTTCTTCTGAGCAACGAATGTAACCCGGAGGCATTTAAAACGGATGGTCTGACAACACTTTACTATACTGAAATATACAACTCAATATCTTCTGTTTACGGGTGGAACGATGTAGTGCCGACATGTATCGGAGGTGTTCCGCCAGTATGGGATAACGAAAAAATAGAATACAGTATGGATGCCGATACTTTTGTCATGGATTCCGCTTCTGACGGCTCCTATGCATCGCACTTCAACAAGGGCGGAACAAGAATAGGTCTCAGAATAGGAGCAAATCAGGATCAGGTCATTACAAATTATATGGTGGTGTCTGTTGACACAAAGGCTCCCAGATTTGACATTCCGGGACAGCCTGAAAAAGTTGCTTGTACACCAGCTAACATTGCTGTAGATCCGTTGAATGCAGACAGCAAA
>Ga0116171_10004861_pt1 | contig 11944 bp, 7 predicted proteins | sample AD_JPNHW2_MetaG_FD_89798 | JGI IMG/M metagenome (GOLD analysis project Ga0116171, IMG submission 89798) | Active sludge microbial communities of municipal wastewater-treating anaerobic digesters from Japan - AD_JPNHW2_MetaG | ecosystem: Engineered > Bioreactor > Anaerobic > Digestate | place...
CGACATATTCCTGAGGGTTTATATGCAACAGAAATCCCTATTAACTATTCCAATTCAGTTGGTATATGGGCTAATCTTTACAAAGTTGCCAATCTCGCCAATATAATTATGGATGAAATAAAAAAGAAAGCAGATTACCAGGCCGCAGTGACAACAGGGACACCAAATGCATGGACCCAGCTTTACGGTGAAGCAGCTGTTTTCAGAGCATATTCATATTTTAACCTCATCCGATATTTTGGTGATGTACCCTATTTCAGAGAATCAATCTATTCTACAGCACAGACCGACAGCGCAAGACTCACATCCAGAGATGTGATCTATGATGGTGAGATTGAAAACCTGAAAGCTGCCGAGCCTCTTATGTACCGCCTTGGCGAGGGAGGAATCACAGCTGAAAGATTCTCACGTACTTTTGCACAGGGACTTATCGGCAAACTGGCTCTGTTTGCCGGTGGTTACGGGTTGAGAAGAACTGATTTCGATTATGGTAATGTCAGCTTTACACAGTTAGGCTCTGAAATGTGGAATGCAAAGTATGTACGCAGAACCGACTACCTCGATTATTATGAAATTGCCGAGACATATCTTAAGGCCCTGGTCGATAATCCCGGGAATGCCCAGCTGATAACCTCGGATCCCCGCGGTGCCGGCTTCAATAACCCTTTCCAGTACAACTTCCAGCTCAATATGAACCTGAAAGTAAGCACCGAATCAATCTATGAAGTAGGCTATACCCAGGGTGTTGGTAGCAGTGAAAGACCTTATGCATTCGGCCGTCCCTCAGATGGAGGCGGCTCCAATGCTTATCCATGTAAAAGTTACGGACAAAGCCGACTCTACGCATCTTTTTATTATGGCGACTATGATCCCAAAGACCTTCGCCGTGATGTTACTATCACTGTAACTGCAAACTCAGGTGCATGCAGCGAAAAAATAATTTCCTTTGCCCCCGGTTCAAGATCCAATGGTGGATTACCCAATAATAAATGGGATGAAAGCCGGATGCCGGTTCCATATACAACCCGACAGAGAAATTCAGGCATAAACTGGATTCAGATGAGAATGGCTGATGTAATTCTTCTTCTTGCAGAAACATATGCAGAGCTTGGTAAAGAGCCGGAAGCAAAAACTGAACTCACTAAAGTAAGAAGTCGTGCATTTGCTGCCGGCGATCAGACAAATAAGGTTACTAATTACATTGCAGGACTTACCGGCGACGCACTTAAGGAAGCTATTGCCCAGGAACGCAAGCTCGAACTTGCCGGAGAAGGATTCCGCAGGTACGATCTGATCCGTACAGGCAAATTGCCCGAGAAGATCAAACAGCTTCGCGATCTACAGATAGCAATGGTTAACGGTCTGAAAACTGATGGTTACTATACTTTCGCCAACGGGAATACTATACCGGCATATATCTACGTCAAAAAGGTCAATGTAAACGACCTGGGCATTTCTAAAATGCTCACCACAGAGTGTACAGTAGCTGAAGGTGACGCCACATATCCTGTAAGGTTCCCGGGCTGGAGAGGCAATTGCGATGCCTGGTCAGCCTATACAGGTACCACTGGAACGAGAAACCTGGCAATTCAGGGAATCTTTCGCAATATTACCGGTGCAGAAGCAACAGCCCTTGTTGCATCAGGTTATGCAAAAACAGGCTGGGGCTCTGTAATCGTTACCAATGAAGGTCAATATACAACCAGCATCTTCAAAGGATACACCGACGCATATTATGCAGCAGGTGTTCCTCCACGTTACCTTTTCCCGCTCTCTTCAGAAACAATATCCAAATCAAATGGATTGATCTCGAATGGATACGGATTCGCCCAGGAATAACTTGTGGAAACGTATTAACATAAAATTGAGAAATAATCCGTCAGAACCCTGACGGATTATTTTTTCAATTAAGTCTTTTTAACTTTAGAAGTAAGAAGAGAAGCAGGATTTTTCATACTTTGTAATTATAATCGTAAATCTGATGAACGGAGTGGTTTTATCAATACTATTTGGTGCACTGGCAATTCTTCTACCTAACAATTTATATATGACAAAGAAAAGTGATTCAGGGAGCAACAATGTCCGAACAGAATGGATACTTGCCAGCATGACTGAAAAAAAGAGTAAAGGCTTAAGTCTTAGAGGTAAACCTGAAACAGTCGAAAGCAAATACGGAAAAGCTCTCTGCTTTAACGGGATCTCAGATGCTGTCTTCATCGAAGATATGCCTGTTGCAGGACTGAGAAAGTTCACCATCGAAATGTTAATGGAACCTCAGAGCGGGGGCAACTTCGAACAACGGTTCCTTCATTGCGGAGAGACTCAGGGAGACAGGATCCTGCTTGAATTAAGAGCAATTCCCGAAGGATGGTATTTCGATGCTTTCGTAGCGGTTGGGGAACAAAAACTGGCACTGATAGATCCCGGTCTGCTCCATCCTTTCGATGAATGGTACCACCTTGCATATGTAATAGATAATGGGAAGCTTGCAACATATGTGAACGGAAAAAAAGAACTTGAGGGCAGTGTCATTTTATCTCCTGTTCAGGTAGGAAAGACCTCTATCGGTGTAAGACAGAATGAAGTGTCATGGTACAAAGGCGCTGTCTATTCAATAAGATTTACCGACGATGCCCTTACTCCTGATGAGTTTATGGATTTTTGATTTTTAATATGATGGATAAAATAAGACTTGTCTTACTTACTCTGCTGTTGGTATTCCTGGTTCATCAGAAAACTCTTTCGCAAACCAATGAACTAGCTGCCGAAACAGAACGGGCAATGCTCAGGGCTACAAAATTTATGGTTGAGAAGGTCAGTACCAATGGCGGGTACGTTTGGTTCTATCTTCCCGATTTCACAAGAAGATGGGGAGAAATGGAAGCCTATAAATCAATGATATGGATTCAGAGTCCGGGTACAGTCAGCATGGGACATCTATTCCTCGATGCCTATAGGGCAACCGGTGAGGAATACTATTACCAGGCTGCAGAGAAAACCGCTGCGGCGCTTGTCTGGGGCCAGAGTCCTGAAGGCGGATGGAATTATATGATTGATTTTGCCGGAGACCGTTCCCTAAAGCAATGGTATAACACCATCGGAAAGAACGGCTGGCGCCTTGAAGAATTTCAACATTATTACGGAAACTCAACATTTGATGATGATGTAACCTCCAATGCAGCACGTCTTCTTCTCAGGATTTACCTCGAAAAGCTTGATCCTGTCTGGAGACCCCCCCTCGATAAAGCAATAAATTTTATACTCGAAAGCCAGTATCCCTCAGGAGGCTGGCCTCAGCGATATCCATTAAAACCTGGTTTTAGAAAGGAGGGCGGTGAAGATTATCCCTCCTACTATACATTTAACGATGGAGTCATTGCAGAAAACGTAGGTTTCTTAATACAGTGCTATCTCCTTCTCGGACAGGAGCGACTACTCGATCCTATAATTAAAGGAATGAACTTCTATGTCATTTCACAGGATACCTGCGGAGCATGGGCACAACAGCTCAATATGAAAATGGAACCTGCAGGTGCAAGAACATACGAACCAAAGGCCCTCCTTCCTTCCACTACCCTGGGTAATGCGATGACACTTCTAACATACTTCCAGTATACAGGAGATAAAAAATTCCTCAACCGGATCCCCGATGCAATAAAATGGCTGGAAAAAGTCAGGCTTCCCGGCAACCAGGCTGAAGGAGGAAAATATACTCATTCAACATTTGTGGAAGTTGGCACCAACAAGCCGGTTTATGTCCATCGCAAAGGATCAAATGTGGTCTATGGAAAATATTTTCACGATTATAACGACACTCTGTTACTTGCTCATTACGGAGGAAAAAACAGAATCTCTGTCGAGAGGCTGAGAAATGAATATAACAGGTTGAAAAACCTTCCTGTATCAGAGGTGACAAAAGATTCTCCGCTTAAAATTGAAAGTTTCAAAGGTGAAGGAACACCTCAGGAATATTACGACCTGAACAGAAACTACTATAATTTCACTTCTGACATCAACCAGGTAAATACAGTTATCCGCGCCCTCGACAATCAGGGCCGGTGGCTCGTAAAACATGCCGGAATAAGCAACCCATATATCGGCGATGGACAGAAAAAAGATCTGACGGACGAATTTGCAACCACAAACACGGGCGACGAAACTGATACTTCCCCTTATCGTGATCCTTCAGATCAGGAATATATTTCAACATCCGAGTATATCAGGAACATGACCCTGCTGATAAGTTATATCAAAACGATCAGACAATAATAAAATGAAAAAGACGATTCTGACATCTATTGGTTTCACAATTATATGCCTCGTTTCAGGTCAAAATAAAACAGGTTACACACCCCTTGATCCCTCTAATCCTGTAATCTTCGGAGGCGACCATATCATTTATAAAGGTGCGACTATAAAACTGGGACCATCAGCCTTCTTTATCGATGGCCAGCTATCAGATGAAGAAGCCTCAAAATACTCCTATGTTTTTAACAGCCTCAATAAAGCTGCTGAACATATTACTGACGGGACCGAAGTATCTCCCATGGTGCTCTACATTGCACCTTATGTTTACTGGATTGACGATCCTGACGATCCTGCAGTTCGAGTAGGAAAAAATGGACAATCGCCGTACGGCCTGATAATAGAGTGTGAGTGGCTGAAATTTTTCGGATTGTCAGACAAGGCTGAAAATGTGGTACTAGCCTGCAACAGAGGTCAGACTATCGGCTCACAGGGAAATTTTACAATGTTCAGAATTTCCGGAGATGGAACAAGCTCTGAAAATATCACTTTTGGAAACTACTGTAATGTCGATCTTGAGTATCAGTTGAAGCCGGAATTCAACAGAAAAAAGAGAGCCTCAGCTATCGTCCAGGCACAGCTCATTTACTGCGATGGAGATAAAATAGTTGCCCGTAATACCAGGTTCATAAGCAGGCTCAATCTTATGCCTTTTGTCGGAGCAAAACGAATTCTCTTCGACAAATGTCACTTCGAATGCACCGACGATGCAATGTGCGCCACAGGCGTTTATTTAAACAGCACAATGGATTTTTACAGCTCAAAACCCTTTTATGCAACGACAGGAACCGGTGCCGTCCTTCTTAACTGCGAGGTGCGGCTCCTGACCAGGGGTGAACAGTATTTTACTAAAGGTGGCGGCCAGCTGACAGTGATAGATACACGCTTTTCATCTGAAAATGCAACTTATATAGGATGGAGAGACGTTGTCGCTGCAGACGTAAGGAATTACCAGTACAATGTAACCCTCAACCGGCAACCTCTGATAATTGGTTTAAGAAATCCTTCTTCCACAGTCGATCTGACAGGAAATAAACTGCTGAACGCATACAAGTTTGAACACCTTGGAAAAACAACCTATAATATTTATAATCTTCTGTGCGGCAACGATGACTGGGATCCCCAGAGAATGAAAGACCTTGTTCTTACAGCAGAAAAAGAGAGCGGGGAAAAGTATACAATGCTGCCCGTTCAAATGACCATAATTCCGGCACAAGAAAAGATCGAACCAAATCCATCAATCAATCAATTATTTAATCCTGCAAGGAGAATCACAATCGAAACAAATAAGAATGATGTCCGGCTGACAGCAAAAATATACAGGTTCAACCTTTGCGAGCTTAAAGACAATGATATTGACTGGGAAGTCTCACCCGGGCAGGAATCGCTGGTGGAACTAAAAGTATCTGAGAATGGTTCTGAATGTCAGGTTATTCCGAGAAACAGAAATGATGAGACAAAAGAAGTAATTGTAAGTGCCTCCACTCCTTCCGGATTACAGGCTGCATATGTTTTAAATGTTTCACCCCAAGACTGGAGCCGCCGAAATTCATCATCCCTCCAAAGATATCCAAACCAGAAAATGGCAAGATCAATGTTACTTATAAACTGGACATGAAATATGAAGATCAGTCTCTTGTAACATGGTACAGATGCACAGATGCTTATGGAGGTAATCCAGTTGAAGTCGCGGTATCGAGACTGAATAAACCAATGATAGAATATGAGCTTTCATGTGGTGATATCGGATACTTCATCATGGTATCTGTTAAACCAAAACATTTAAGGTGCGATGCAGGAACACCTGTTTCTTTTATAAGAGGAAAAGCTGTCAGGGAAAAGGATGTAAAAACAGATAAAAAAATACTGCAGACAGATTTCAGGAATTTATCCGTAAAAAATCAACCTGATATTATTCCCGGATTCTGGACATTTACCAATGCTCAGGCACCGGCAAATGAAAGGGTATTGAACACTGGAGGTGAACGGGACGCCTGGTTTTATGGTGAAGGATCGGACGGTTCCGCAGGACTGACAGGGCTTCTTCAGTCTGGAAGAAATGCAAGAATGCTTTTCACTCCTGTGGGAAATGAATTTGGCGACATGAAGCTTTCTATGACCGTAACACCAAGCAAAACAGCCGGCCAGGGATTCAGCGTAGCACATCTCTATATGGATGTCCTGGTAAAATTCGATACAAAAACAATGACCGGATATGGCTTGAGATTCATAAGAACAACAAAATACGGTGACGCAGTAGATTGCTTCTTTGTAAAATACGATAACGGGAAAGTCACAGAAATAAGCAAACCGGTCACTACCAGCTGCTACAGGCCTTCATGCAATATCACTGTCGAAGTAAAAGAGAATAAGCTCATAGCCCATGCCGATACACCTTCAGAGTATTACAAGGTACCGGGCAGGTCTGAAGTTGCCAGTGAAGTAAATATGGAAACTGAAATCGTACCCGTCAAATCAGGAGGCTTTGGTATCGAATATACCGGAGGCGCTTCTTCAATGATCCGTGAAATGAAAGTTGAGTGGAAATAATCTTTTACAAACCAACTGCTAAACCGTGGAAATATTTCTGAACCGCAGATCCGTTATTGCTTTTGTTGTTATTTTATTAACAACAGGCGCAATTAGTTGTAAGGGAGATTCCGGAGGAACAAAATATCAAAACCCTGTTCTGGGTGGCGATTATCCCGATCCTTCGGTACTCAGAGTGGGCCATGATTTTTATATGACACATTCATCATTTAACTATTATCCCGGATTGCTCATCTGGCATTCGACCGACCTGATCCACTGGGAAAGAGTCTGCCATGCATTGAATAAATATGTCGGTTCGGTATGGGCGCCTGATCTTGTTAAGCATAACGACACATACTATATATATTTTCCTGCCGGAGGTACCAACTGGGTGGTTTACGCTAAATCTCCTGAAGGTCCATGGTCAGAACCTGTCGATCTGAACCTGAGAGGATTTATTGACCCCGGTCACCTGACCGGGCCCGATGGCAAACGGTACCTCTACCTCTCAAAAGGTTTCATCATTCAGTTATCAGATGACGGATTATCAACTGTAGGAGAGCCGAAATTCAATTATGCAGGATGGGTATTCCCGAAAGAATGGAGCACAGAATGCTTCTGCCTCGAATCTCCCAAGTCGACAGTAAAAGACGGCTACTATTATATAACCGTCGCAGAAGGTGGAACTGCCGGTCCGGCAACATCCCACATGATTGTCTCGGCAAGATCAGAATCACCTTTCGGGCCATTTGAGAATTCACCTTTCAACCCGGTTGTTCATACAGGCAGCCGTGAAGAAAGATGGTGGAGCCAGGGACATGGAACACTTGTCGACGACATCGAGGGTAACTGGTGGATAATGTACCACGGGTATGAGAAGAACTTTCATACTCTGGGAAGACAGACACTGATGCTTCCGGTTGAATGGACAAAAGAGAAATGGTTCCGTGTTCCGGAAAAGATTAAAAGCAGCGATGAAATCAATATACCCTCAGGAAAAAAATCACACGACGGAACAGGTCTCTCCGATGATTTCTCAGGTGAAAAAATAGGACTGCAGTGGCAATTCTATAAGAAATTTTCACCAGAGCGGATTACTCTTTCTGAGGGTACGATTAAACTCTCTTCTGAAGGTGGTTCATTCGACGACAGCTCTCCCCTTCTTGTAAATTCATCTGACCGGAAGTACGAAATTCAGGTAGAATATACTATCGACGAAGGAGTTACAGCCGGACTTTGTCTCTATTACAATGAGACCGCCAATATGCGTATTTCAGTTGATAGAGAGAGGTTCACGGTTTTCATTCAGAAAAATGCCAAGATACGAGAGGCGAATAAACTTGGCAATCATGGTTATCTGAGAATTCTCAATGACCTTAATGAGGTAAGTTTCTATTTCAGCTCCGACGGAAAAGAATGGACCCGTGTCGAGAGAAGCCTTGATGCTACAGGTTATAACCACAATGTTTTTGGTGAATTTCTGAGCCTGAGGGCCGGCCTGTACGCGTTTGGAAATGGAACTGTTACTTTTGATAATTTTAAATACACCCGTATCAATTGATAATCTGTCTTCATAATTGAAAAATCACTTATATGTTTATCCCCAAGTCCATATTTTCTCCCCTGTTATGTTCAATTATTCTATTCAGTTCATTCCTGGAACCTCTCCATGGTCAGGTAATCGGAAGTAAAAGATCCATTCCGAGAGATACAACATACGCGGTTCATCTCGTCTTAAAACAGATCCATAAGGAATTTCCATATGCCGTACCGGCGAAGGACAGCTTGCCTTCAGGAATCAAGGAAAAGCGTGACGTCGTTTATCAGGTATATAATGATACCCCTTATGGGAAGCGAAAACTACATCTTGATATCTTCCTGCCTGAAAAAAAAGGTATCTATCCTGCAGTCCTTTTCATTCATGGAGGAGGGTGGCGTTCAGGAAACAAATCAATGCAGGTACCCCTGGCACAGCAGATCGCAGCTGGAGGGTATGTTACAGCCTGTGTCGAATACCGGTTATCGCCTGAAGCGCTCTATCCGGCAGCTGTTCACGACATTAAGGCAGCTATCAGGTATCTGCGTTCACATGCTGCAATATACCGGATAGACCCTGAAAAGATAGCTGTCTCAGGATGTTCAGCAGGGGGGCAGCTGGCAGCACTGACCGGTTTGACCAGCCACAATAATAAATTCGACGGAAACACAGGTAGCTTTTCAGTTTCTTCTTCTGTACAGGCTGTAATCGATATTGACGGGATTCTGGATTTTACCGATCCCAATGAAAGCGCTAAGGACACCGATCCTGCCCGCAGATCGGCCGGTGCCTACTGGTTTGGAGCCACTTTCAGGGAAAAACCTGAACTCTGGATTGAAGCTTCTCCCATCATTTATGCAGGAAAGAACTCCCCTCCCATGCTGTTTATAAACAGCTCCTTTCCTCGTTTCCACGCCGGCCGTGACAGCGTAATAGCTGTACTGAACAAACATGGAATTTATTCCGAGGTTCACACAATTACCCCTACTCCCCACCCTTTCTGGCTGTTCAATCCATGGTACAGTCAGACAGTGGAATATATGACAGCTTTTCTCGATAAGGTGTTTAAAAACTGAAGTCTACACTAAATTAAAGGGCTTCAGGTCAGAGTGCAGGCGCAAGAAGGACAGAATCGCTGAAGGTGACAAAATATTGCGGAGTTCTGTCCTGAGCTGCCTCCCAGATATCTTTATCACGGTCGCATTCGTACATCTTCAATACATATGTATCAAAATGGCGCTCTCCTTCGTACAAGTCTATAACTCTCGCCCCCCGCCCTATTTCCCCATAGGCCTGCCTGCCAGAGATATATCCGTAGGCAAGACAGATCTTTCTCAGACATCCGATAAAGTTATTGTTATGGTCGTGACCCACAAACATACCCATCACATCACCACTTTCCAGCATTGCAGTAAATAATCCGCTGTTAAGATCGGGTGAGCAAACACTCTCTTTACAAATACCATAAGTATCCTCCAATCCTGCAATCTCATTATACTCAGGAAGCGGAATGTGAAAGAATGCCAGGGAAGGAAGAGGTTCTCCTCCGTTGGAAGTCGTGAATTGCCTGCTGCGATCACGATACCAGGCAATCTGGCTGAAGTCTATCCATTCATAAGTCCCGAAATCTTCCTCAGATGTAAAGCTTGAATGAGAATCAAAGCAATAGATCAGAGCTTCTGTTTTATCAAATTTTTCTGCTTTTATTTCCAGGATATAATTTCCATTCCCTGCCACTCCGGAGGGATCATCGACGATAACACAGTTTGTCAACGGTCGGATGGTTTCCATTATCTGTCTGTTGGTAAGCTCAAATTCGCGATCATGGTTGCCCAATGTCACTCCCCATGGAACACCTGCTTCAGCAAGCACTTCCCCAACCTCCAGCCATGCTTCGCCTGTGTTCTTTGAACAGACAATATCGCCGGTAAGCATTACAAGATCGGGATTCTCTCTTTCGATGACTTTCTTTATCAGGACAAGTGCGCTGTCCGACTTTCCGGAGTTGTACTGAAAGTGAATATCGGTGAATTGAACAATCCTGAATTTACCGTTCCGGAAACGCAGCACTTCTATATTGTTCTCTCTCCCATTACAGGAAGAAAGAAATATCAGAAGAAGAAGCAACGTTTTAGCGCCGGACATTCTCAGACCAGCTTCCACGGTTTCCTGTACTCATAGTGCATCAGCTTTGTAGCTGCACCGTCGGTATCATCAAGAAAGGTCTCCGTTGCAGGATCCCATTTAACTGTACGTTTCAGCTCACAGGCAATGTTGCCCAGAGTACATACCAGACAGCTGCTGTGACCCACCTCTACAGGTACAACAGGATCCTTGCGCGACCTTACTGCCTCTATAAAATTGGCCTGGTGAGGTACTCTTGTCTCATATGGCCCGTCGACTTTTGTTTCGCTCTCAGGAAGAAGCCATGAAGGATCAGAAGCATTGAAATAACCCCTGGCAACTTCTATCCAGCCCTTCTCACCCCAGAACTTAACTCCTTTGGTCTTCTTCTCATCAAAAGGCTCTGATGTCATTACTGTTCCATTGGCATATTTAAATGACATGAATTCAGTCCCATCACCTATCGGAGATATTTCTACAGGTCCATTCTTGTCCATTCCAAGTCCCCATTGCGCAATGTCGAACATGTGAGCTCCCCAGTCGGTCGTAAAACCGCCGCCCATCTCCTTGTACCACCTCCAGGCACCCCATATCTCCTCGTTCTTCTCAGGATCGAGTGTGATCGGCGGATTGAGCTGGCTGTTGAAATGTACAGGAACATTCAAAGGCCCGAGCCAGAGATCCCAGTTAAGATCAGAAGGTACCGGCTCCTCAGGAAGATCATAAGGCTTTGGAGGCGCTCCCACATAGGCATTAACGGTTGCTATTGCACCAAGGGTACCCGACTGAACAAGTTTGACAGCATGCTGGAACTCTTTGCTCGACCGCTGCTGGCTCCCCAGACCGAAAACAATATTGTTGTCTCTTACTGCCTTCACAAGCTCCTGCCCTTCCTTTATTGTAAATGTCATCGGCTTCTCAAGATATATATCCTTTCCTGCCTTGCAGGCGGCTATGGCTATCATAGCATGAGAATGGTCCGGCACAGCAATAACGACAGCATCAATATCTTTCCTCTTAAGAATATCCTGATAATTTTCACAGGTCGTAACTTTCACCTCGCGGCCTGCCTTGGTGTAAAAAGCATTGACCCTCTTCTCAAATCGTGACCGCTTTACGCCGTAAACATCACAGCCGGCAAGCACAGTAACCCCTGATATCTGGATAAATCCGTTCAGCAGCGACATTGCCTGTCGCCCCAGTCCGATAAACCCAAGGCGGATAGTGCCGTCTCCGGCTTTTGATGTACAACCTGTCAGATGGGGAAGTACTGCCATACCTGCAGCGCCCGCTGCCGCAGCGGTCAGAAACTGACGTCTTGACCATTGTCTCTTAGTGTTTTCCATGTATTTTATAATCTTTAGTTGATTTGAAGGTATTTTTCTTTTAAACAGCTAAAATTAAGATTTTCTTTTAAAAAACAGTTTTCAGAATTCAAGTTTTACA
>Ga0116171_10004862_pt1 | contig 11943 bp, 10 predicted proteins | sample AD_JPNHW2_MetaG_FD_89798 | JGI IMG/M metagenome (GOLD analysis project Ga0116171, IMG submission 89798) | Active sludge microbial communities of municipal wastewater-treating anaerobic digesters from Japan - AD_JPNHW2_MetaG | ecosystem: Engineered > Bioreactor > Anaerobic > Digestate | place...
CCGAACTTCGGGATTATTTAACCGGTGAATACATATCCCGTTATGACCCTGAAACACCCTGACTTTCCCGGGCGCTCGAGCGGACTTCCGCTCTCAATCTCTTTATTTTGTTTTCTTGTTTCCATATCACATATGACTTTTTGTTTATCTCTCGCCTTTGTGATCTTATAAGGCAAGCGGCGAACAGCAAAGCGCCTTTATCATCGTCTGAAAGTTTATTGTCTTGGTGTGCTATGTCCATAAGATAATCCGGCAAAGCGGGCGCGGCTGCAAACAATTCACGAACTTCATCGGGAATAATGGTCTTTTCTGTTTTCATTGTAACCCTCCTTAATTCTTGAAAATGCCGGGCGGGTGTGGTATCATTTACTCGCGCCCGCTCCGGCGGTGTGGTGGCTCTTTGTATCGCTTCTTGACGGTGGCTGATACAAGGGGCTTTCCTTATGCAACTTGGAAGCGGCGGGCTTCGGTGGTCTTGGTAAACCGGGCGGCAACATCGGGCAGCTCCTTCTTGAGGGCGGTGGTGTCTACCCGGCTGTTGCTATAAAGCGTCCACCTGATTGTGAATACATCGGCTTGCATGGTGTCGGTGTTTTTGGCTTCCATCTCGGCAGTGATTGTCGCTTTGAGGGCTTCGGCTTCATCTTCAAGCTGCTTGATCATGGCTTGAATTTCGCGGTATTCTTTGGCTTTGGTGGTGATCTCTACGGTTGACATGGTGATCGCTCCTTTATACTTCCTATTCTTTCGGTGGCGTCTCGTGCCTTTCCCTGCCCTGCCGCGCTTTATCGCTCGCGGTGCTGCTGCTTCTTGACCGTCAGCGCTCGGCGTTCGGTTTTGGCCTTTCCGCTCGGCTTTGGTCTCGGTCTTTCCTCAACCTCTGATTATATTATAATATATTGTCGTCCATATGTCAAGGGCTTTTAGAAAATATATTGTCGTCATTATATACAATCTTTAAAAAGAATGTTTGTGCATAATTACATATTGACAGCAATATATATAAGTGTTATAATTACATCATGGGAGAGGGTACTCAAATAATTTCGTCCCGGATATAACGAAAGGAATGATACTATATGACAGTGAGTAAAGCGGAACAGAGAGCGGTTGCAAAGTATGTCAAAAATAATTATGACCGGATAGAAGTAAAGGTACACAAAGGAAAGAAGCCCGAGCTGCAAGCCCATGCCGAAAGCATAGGGGAGAGCTTGAACGGCTTTATAAACCGCGCCATAGATGAAGCCATAGAGCGAGACAAGAGCTCCGGGCAGCCAGAGAAGTGAGCCGCTTATACCATCGACAAAAGACCCCGCCGCAGAGGGCATTAAAATCCCCTGTGACGGGTTTTCTTTTTATATATCCTGCTGTATGCCGAGAGCTTCAACGCATACGGGGCGCAAATCCTGCCGCTCTGTCGGTTACAATCAAACGATCATCGGAGCAGTACGCCCCTATGTTTTGCCATCAGGGGTAAACCCTTCAGACCGATGGGCAACCACAAAAGAGCCGAGCGGTCTCGCATGATTTTTTTGGAAGGGGTACCCTCCCCCCGATTGGAAAGTTATTGTATACTGCCTTGGTACCGATGGTGGCAGTACAATTACACTGGACATACGCGCGAGGCGGGGGGTAGTTTTTTACTTCCTTTTTCTTTTGTTTTCTGTCGCTTATTTGTCGCTTATTTGTCGCAGATTTTCATATAAACTCATAATAAGCGACAAAAGGATATAAATTCCATTCATTATTTTATGGCTATTTAATGCGGATATTCAGAGTTTATAAATAGCTATAAAAGGTCATATTTCACTCTCATAACCCGAAGGTCACAGGTTCAAATCCTGTCTCCGCAACCAAAAATAAAAAGTGGGGTTCATCCCCGCTTTTTGTTTTTTGGCCGTTGGGCCAACGGGGATAATCCGGTGCGGAATCCGCGTGGCAGGGGAAAATCCGCGCGGCGGGGACGGGGACGGGACTGAACCTTTCAAACTCCTGCCCTTTGCGCCAAATTGCAGCCCGCAAAAAAGCCCTGTGCCAAGCCATGATTCGGCAGTACGGGACTTTTTGTTTTTATAAAAAAGCAGTTTGAAAAGCATCATGAAAGGTTTGAGACATGAAAGGCGATGATGACTTTGACGCTGAGGATACCGCTAACGGACCGGATGCTTTGCCTGATAAACATTAAATTCTTTTATGAAATACTTGATTTTTTGAGGAAAATAAGTTATTGTATCATTAGCACTTCGATATGCCGAGCGCTAAAAATAAATTTACAGAGGTGTTAATCACATGGCTGCAAAACAGTTTAAAACAGAGTCAAAACGCATTTTGGATTTAATGATTCATTCAATTTATACGCACAAGGAAATTTTCTTAAGAGAGCTTATTTCAAACGCAAGCGATGCGATCGACAAATTATATTATATTTCCCTGACGGATCAGAACGTCGGCATGAATCGAACCGATTTTCATATTTTCCTTTCTGTCGATAAAGAAAAAAGAACGCTGACAATAGCCGATAACGGATGCGGTATGACAAAAGAGGATCTCGAATCAAATCTGGGCACAATCGCGAGAAGCGGTTCTCTTACGTTTAAAAAGGAAAATGAAGCAAAAGAAGATATCGATATCATCGGTCAATTCGGCGTGGGTTTTTATTCCGCTTTTATGGTGAGCGAAAAGGTTACTGTCATAAGCAAAGCTTACGGCAGCGAAGAAGCTTATAAATGGGAATCATCCGGTTCCGAAGGCTATACCGTTGCAAGCTGTGAAAAGGACGGCGTCGGCACGGAGATCATACTCAAAATAAAAGAAAACACCGAAGAAGAAAATTATGACGAATTTCTGGAAGAGTACAGAATCAAGTCTGTCGTCGTGAAATATTCCGACTATATCCGTTATCCGATTCAAATGAACACAGAAAAAAGAGCCCTTAAGGAGGGCACCGAGGACGAGTATGAAAGCCGTTTCGAGATTGAAACACTCAACAGCATGGTGCCTATCTGGCGTAAAAATAAAAATGAGCTGACAGATGAAGATTACAACAGCTTCTATAAAGAAAAATATTACGATTATGAAAATCCTCTCATGCATATACACAGCAAAACCGAAGGAACCGCAACGTACAACGCGCTTTTGTTCATTCCCGCCAAGGCCCCCTTTAATTTTTACACAAAGGAATACGAAAAAGGGCTGCAGTTATACGCAAGCGGCGTTTTAATCATGAATAAATGCGCGGATCTTTTGCCCGACCATTTCAGCTTTGTCAAGGGGCTTGTTGACTCCCAGGATTTATCGCTTAATATTTCAAGGGAAATGCTTCAGCATGACCGTCAGCTGAAGCTTATCGCATCAACCATCGAAAAAAAGATCAAGAATGAACTTCTCGGGCTGCTCAGGGACGAACGGGAAAAATATGACGAGTTTTTCAGGAACTTCGGGCTTCAGATCAAGTACGGCCTTTACAACGGCTACGGCGTAAATCGGGAGATGCTGAAAGATCTCGTCATGTTTTATTCATCGAGCGAGAAAAAGCTTGTCACCGTCTCCGAATATATCGGCCGCATGAAGGAAGGGCAAAAATATATTTATTATGCCTGTGGTGAAAGTACGGATAAAATAGAAAAGCTGCCGCAAACGGAGCTTGTGAAAGACAAAGGTTATGAGCTTCTTTATATGACAGACGATGTCGATGAATTTGCGGTGCGAATGCTGACGGATTATGACGGAAAACAGTTTAAGTCCGTTTCAAGCGGCGATTTGGAGCTTGAAACCGATGAAGAGAAAAAGATCAATGAAAAACAGGCAGAGGAACACAAGGATCTGTTTGGCTATATGAAAGATTCGCTTGAGGGAAAAGTTCATGAAGTGCGTTTATCTACGAGGCTTAAATCCCATCCTGTCTGTTTATCAAGCGAAGGCCCCCTTTCTCTTGAAATGGAAAAAGTCTTAAACGCGATGCCGACCGACAACAAAATGAAAGCCGCGAGAGTTTTGGAGATCAACGCCAATCACCCCATCTTTAAAACGCTCTGCGCGCTCTTTGAAACAGACAAAGAAAAATTGAAAACCTACAGCGGCATTTTATACACGCAGGCTCTGTTAATTGAGGGTATGCCTATTGAAGACCCGGTATCTTTTTCTAATTCAATTTGCGATTTAATGACTGAATAGTTATTTCTTCCGCAAATAAAAAGCAGGGCTGTCCAACACGGAGATAATTTTCAAACTCCTGCCCTTTGGGCCAAATTGCAGCCCACGAAAAAAGGCCCGCGAACCGAAAGGTTACGGGCTTTTTGATTGGGTGTGAATTTGTCGGATTTGTTCGGTTATTTGCTGTTCGGCGCCGGGCGCTTTTTCATGGACAGGGATATCCGCTTCTTTACCGGATCCGCCGAGAGGACGTAAACTTTCACGATATCGCCCACCTTGACCACCTCCGACGGGTGCCTGATATAACGGTCGGTCAGCTCGGAGATGTGGACCAGACCGTCCTGATGGACGCCGATATCGACAAAGACCCCGAAGTCGATGACGTTTCTGACCGTTCCCGTCAGCTCCATGCCGGGGACAAGGTCTTCCATGCTCAAAATATCGCTTCTGAGCAGCGGAGGCGGCAGCTCGTCGCGGATATCGCGGCCCGGCTTCATCAATTCGGCGAGGATGTCGCGCAGGGTCGGGACGCCGACGCCGACCGCCTGCGCCACTTTCGATTCTCCCGTTTCCCTGATCATAGAAGGGAGCGTTTGAATTTTTTCGGAGGTGAGATCGGAGACCGTCATCCCGAACCGGTCCAACATCATTTTGGCGGCATCGTAGGATTCCGGATGAACCGATGTATTGTCAAGGACGTTTTTGGCGCCCGGTATGCGCAGAAATCCCGCGGCCTGCTCGTAAGCTTTCGGGCCGAGCTTCGGCACCTTTTTCAGCGCCGGGCGGGAAGCGAAGGGGCCGTTTTCATCCCGGTACGCCACCACATTGGAGGCGACGGCGGCGCCGAGACCGGAGACATAGGTGAGCAGTGAGGCGGAAGCGGTGTTCAGATCGACGCCGACGCTGTTGACGCAGTCCTCGACCACGCCCGTGAGCTCGCTGTCCAGCCGGGCGGCTGGCATATCATGCTGGTACTGCCCTACCCCGATGGATTTGGGATCGATCTTGACAAGCTCGGCGAGCGGGTCCTGCAGCCGGCGGGCGATGGAGACGGCGCTTCTGAGCGAGACGTCAAATTCGGGGAATTCGGCGGCGCCCAGTTTGGAGGCGGAATAGACCGAGGCGCCCGCCTCGTTGACGACCATATAGGATAACGGCGTGTCCGCTTCTTTAATCAGCGAGGCGATAAAGATTTCGGATTCTTTGGAGGCCGTGCCGTTTCCGATCGCGATGACTTCGACGTTGTGCTTTTTAATGAGGTATTTAAGCTCCCGTTTGGCTTCCTCTGTTTTGTTGTGCGGCGGGGTGGGATAGACCACGGTCGTGTCGAGCACTTTTCCCGTCGGGTCGACGACGGCGATTTTGCAGCCGGTGCGGTAGGCGGGGTCGAAGCCCAATACGGTTTTCCCCTTGATCGGAGGGGAAAGCAGCAGCGGTTTCAGGTTCAGCGCGAACATCGAGATCGCCTGCTGATTGGCGGTGTCGGTCAGTTCGGCGCGGATTTCACGGTCCACGGACGGCTTGATCAAGCGGTCCCAGGCGTCTTCGGCCGCCTGCCGCACCCATTCGGACAACAGTGAGGTTCCTTTTACGTAAGCCGTGCAGATCGGCGATAACGCCAAGCCGTCGGCAATTTCGACGTCCACCTTCAAAAACTTTTCCCGCTCGCCGCGGTTGATGGCTAAGATCCGGTGACTCGGTATCTTGCTGACCGGTTCGGAGTATGCGGCGTACATCTCGTAGACCGAGCCCTGATTCTCTTCGGTCTTTTCCGCGCGGGAGGTGATCACGCCGCTTCTTTTGATCAGATCGCGGAGCTGCCCGCGCAGTTTCGGGTCGTCGGAAATGAGTTCGGCGATGATGTCCTTCGCGCCCTCGACGGCCTCTTCGGCGGTATTGACGGAAAGCTCCGGATTGATAAACGGCAAAGCGACGGATAAATCGCCGCCGTTATCCTGTTTCAGGATGAGTTCCGCCAGTGGTTCCAGCCCTTTTTCTTTCGCGATGGTCGCGCGGGTGCGGCGTTTTTGCTTATAAGGGCGATAAAGGTCTTCGAGCACCGACATCGTCGCGGCTTTTTCGATTTCCGCCGCCAGCTCTTCAGTCATTTTGCCCTGCTCGGTGATGCTCTCTTTGATTTTTTGCCTGCGTTCTTCGAACGCGCGCAGATACTGCAGGCGGTCGGCGAGTTCGCGCAGCACCTGATCATCGCAGGAGCCGGTCATCTCCTTGCGGTAGCGCGCGATAAACGGGATGGTGTTTCCGTCGTCGATCAGGGCGATGATATTTTTAACATGCTCCGGTCTGAGCTTGAATTCCGTTGATAAAGCGAGATATTGTTCCACGATTGTTACCTCTTGATTCCTTCTTTTTGATGACAGCATACCATGTTTGTCCCCGGTTTGCAAGAAGCAAGGGGCTGCATTTCTCAAGTGAGTGTTTTTGAATTATATTGCAGTTGTCGGATAAGCTGAATGAACCGCACAGAAAAGATATGTCATGGTCTGCCTCTGAGGAAAAGAAATAAAGAAAGAGCAGAACCCCATCATTTATATAACGCTGAATCCCTTTAAGATCTTTCACCGCGAAATAAGCGGAGAATTCTTCGCCTATTGCAAACTGCAACCATTATCCGTATAATGATCTAAAGCCGATATGATCTTTTTGAATGAATTCGTGAAGAACGAGGAGGAGAATGTTTATGAGTACGCTGACCTTTGCCATTCAAATGGAAACTGACGGAGAGCAGTACTATTTAAAACAAGCAGCGCTTAACAAAGGGACCTCATTGCAGCGCGCGTTTCTTTTGTTGGCCGAGACCGAAAAAAAGCATGCTGATTTGTTGAGAAAAAAAGATATTTCTTCAGATTCTTCAATCAGTGATGACATCCTAAATGCCGAACAGACCGACTTGTTTTCGGGCAAAGACGATTACAAGCGGGAGGCGGAAGTTGTGCCGGGTCAATTGGAGGTATATGCGGTCGCGCTTGATATGGAGCAAAAAAGCATCGATCTGTATCAGAAGATGCTGATCGAAGCTAAGGATAAGCAAGTCAAGCAGCTGATGAAGTTCTTGGTCAAACAGGAACAGGATCACTTTGCCCTTTTTAATGAATTGATCACTTTGCTCAGAAGACCCAAGGACTGGGTTGAAAACGCCGAATTCGGTAACCGCGAAGAGTATTGACGGGTTTGATCGCATGCGCATTCCTTTCAAAGCAATGCCTTTAACAGATTTCAAGTTTTTTAACACACATTATTCATTAGCGCACATGTGATCACAAAAAAGCTCGTAACCATGCGGTTTACGGGCTTTTTAATTAATAGGGGCTTTTATATATTGAAATTTTATTGTAAAAAGCAGCACACCATGCTAAAATGTGCACCATGGGAAGGGGGAAGCCGAATGGTGACGATGGTTACGGCGTCGTATTATCAGCAGTTTGACGCCGATTTTACCCTTGAGTATCCCGGCGAGGGATACGGCGGGTGGAAAAAAGCCGCCCTGCCCGTCGATACGGACAAAACGGCTCTTGTCGTGATGCACGCCTGGGATGCGGGAACCCGTGAAGAGTTCCCCGGCTGGCACCGCGCGGTCGAATACATCCCCCGCGCCCGTCAGATTGCCGACGGTGTTTTAAAAGACCTGCTGGCGGCCGCGAGAGCGCACGGATTTAAGATTTATCACGTCGTCAGCGACACGGTCGCGGACACCGTCGCGGACGGGACATATTATGCCGGCCTCCCCGGAACCAAACGGGCAGAGGACCTTGCCGGTCAGCCGGCTCCGGCTCTCCCGCGGATCCCCGCCGACCGGACCCTGCGGGAACGGGACGCTTTTAAAGCGGATTATTCTTTCCCGGGCCGCCGCAACAAAGCGGATGTGGACAGGGGCTTTGGTCGTATCGGCTTTATCCCCTCGGTCAGGCCGCTCGGTGCGGAACCCGTCGTGAAAAACGCAGGAGAGCTTTTTGCGGTCGCCGCGGCAGACGGCGTCAACCACCTGATATATACCGGTTTTGCCATCAATTACTGTCTGCAGTATTCCCCCGCCGGTATGGCGGATATGGGCCGCCGGGGCTTTCAGTGTTCGGCCGTCCGTCAGGCGGTGACGGCCGTGGAGCGCAAAGAATCCGTCCGTTTTGAGGAGCACAAAGAAACCGCCCTCTGGATGACCGCCATGATGTTCGGTTTTGTCTATGACGCGGACGATATTTTCCGGATGATCAAAAGTCTGCCCGCCGATAACGATTTGGAAAGGGATTATTTTTAATGGAGTTTCAGAAAATCGCGGAGCCCTGCAAAAACTTTTGTTTTATGAGCATGATCGCGTTCAAAGACCCGCTCGACGGGCGCAAGAAGTTGGTGATGAACAGTCTGGCCGCCGGAAGAACGGGGATTTTGATCATCGCGGACCCCGAAAACGCCGAAGCCGGAGAGCTGCTGGAGATGCCGGGCGACGAGGGCGCATGGGCGCTCTTCAATCTGAATGACGAAAAGATTTTGGTCGGCACCTGCGCCCAAAAAGGGTATCTGCACTGTCTGGACCTCAAAACCCGCAGCTGGGCGAAGTCCCTGTCTGTTCCGGGGGAACTCTATATCTGGAATCTGGCGGCCGGCAGCGACGGCATGGTCTACGGCGGCACCTGGCCGGGATGCCGGCTTTTGCGATATGACCCCGAAGCGCATACACTCGCGGATCTTTCGCGCGCGAGCGAAAACGAACAGAACCTCTATTCGAGGATGGTATACGGCGACCCGTACGGCCGCATTTACGTCAGCATCGGTTATGATCACAAGGAGATACGGGTTTGGGATATAAAGTCCGAAAGCTGGAGCACGTTGGATTCCGACGCTTATATCCGGGAGGTCTATCCCGATTTTATCGCGGTCGACAAGCATGGGAAACGGGAATATTATGACCTCAAAACCAACAAAAAAATAGAAAAAGACCTCTCGGGCAAAGAATTTCAGCCCGACAGCCGTTTGAACGATTCCTGCCGGATCTGCGTCCGGGAAGAGGACGGTACGGTTTACGGCACCCGCGGGCAGCAGTATTTTGTCCTCCGCCCGGGCGCGGAGAAACCGGAATATATGAAACTCCGTGTTGAGACCCCTTCCACCGCCATTTTGGAACTGACCCGGCACGATCATAAGCTCTGGGGCGCTAGCGCTTTGGGGCAGACCATTTTTTCTTATGACCCCGAAACCGGTGCCGATTGGAATTCCGATATGGTCTGCGACCGCGGCGGCGAGGTCTACAGCATCGTGCCCATCAAAGGCAAGCTCTTCATGGCCGCCTATTCGGGCGGGGACCATATTGTCTATGACCCCGCTCAGCCCTGGAATCAGATCGAGAATGTAAACCCAAGGACGGTTTTCACCGCCGGGCCCGAAATTTTTATCAGGCCCAGCGGAAAGAGCGTCAAGGGACCGGACGGCGCCTTCTGGACGGCATGGATGGCCCCTTATGGGTTTTACGGCGGCGGAATGACCCGCATTGACCCGACGACCTGTGAGGCAAAGGTCTATAAAGACCTCATCCCGGGTCTTGCCTTCGGCGGACTGGCCTGTGATGAACGGCTGATGTATCTGACGACGGTTCCGGCCGGCAACGGTCTGCCCGAACAGAAGGACAAACAGATGGTGCTTTGCGCGGTAAACACCGACGGGCTAATCGAGCGGCAGACGGTCTTTGAAAAAGGGCTGATCCCCGAACCGTTTACGACGGCGGTCGTCGGGGACAAGCTGATCGTCGGCTTCCGCACCGCGATCGGCATTTACGATAAGAACAGCTTCAAAGAGCTTGCGCGGATCCCCGTCGAAACCAAATGCACGTTTGCCCTCCCTCGTGGGGATGCCCCCTGCGGGAATGAGGCGCTGGTCTTTACTCAGCGGTATCTTTACGTTGTCGATATTGAAAAAGGAGAGATCCTTGAGAAAGCGCTTCTGCCCGTTGCCATCTTCGGCCCCGAAAAGGACCCGCACGGCATGGAAGTGCACTCCGCCGTCTTTGACGAGGCGGGCAATCTCTGGTTCAGCCAGCACGGAGAGCTTTTCCGCAGGCCTTTCAAGGCGTAAAAACAGGCCTTTCAAGGCATAAAAAAAGCCGGAGAGGAAACCCTCTCTCCGGCCCTGCGATATTTATCCGTAAATCTTACGGGCATTTTTACTGAGGATCTTCTCCTTGTCGCCTTCAGCAAGCGCGTCCCTTTGAACTAACAGCAGGGTGCTGTTTACGCAGTTGATCGGGGCCATGGAGGCAAAGAGCAGCTTGTCGGCTCCGACCAGCGCGATCGCCCGTTCGACCGTAAAGAGGCCGTCTTTGAGCCCCGCGGTGTCCATATAGACGTTTCGCAGTTTTTTGATGCTTTCTTTCAGCTCGGTGCATTCCCCGATCCGCAAACTCGAGAGAATGATCGTGCAGTCCATTTGATGATTGATGAGTACGTCAATCTCATCGATTTCGAGCTTTCGGGGCTGAAAAATGTAGGTGTTCCGCTCATCCTCCATCCGAAGCGAGATCGTCACCGGCAGTTTCAACTCTGCGGCAAGCTCACAGAGGCGAAACACAGATTCGTCTTTCAGGCTGTATCCGTGATAACCCGGATAAAGCCGGACGCCTGCGAATTTCCCCGCCGCCCGCTCCATGTCCTTTTCCCACGCCGGAAGGGTCGGATTCACGGTCAACACCGGGCGGTATTCCGAACCGGCCAGCTGTTTTTGAAGCGCCTCATCGGCCTCGGCGGGGTCGTTGTAAAACACCGCCTCAAGCGCGGCCATGCAGCCGCCCGTCACGCCGTTTTGCCGATGGAGCAGGCGCATCTTTTCCAAAGTATTGTTTCTGATTCTGCGAAAAGGCCAGTTCCCGCAAAAGCAGCCCGCATCAAAAATCTCCATGCCGCTTGTCCTCCGAATCGTTCCTGCGGCTATTGTAGCACCAACCTGGTGTTGATTTCAATATATTCATTCATATATGATAGGAAGGATTCCCGTGATTATCGATTTTCATGCCCATATCTGGGGCGGCAACGGGCAAAAGGACAAGGAAAACCTGCTCATTGCCTGCAAGCGGTACGGGATAGACAAGCTCTGCGTCTCCAGCGTGGAGTGCGTTTACCCGAACGAAGAGGAAATCCGCTTTCTCAATGAGGGCGTCGTTCGGTTCATGCGGGAACAACCGGAGTTGATTTACGGCTTTGTCTATGTCAACCCCTCCAACCCCGACGCGCTGACGGTGCTGCGGCAGGGGATCGAGGAGTACGGGATGTCGGGCATGAAGCTCTGGATCGCCACCACCTGCGACGACCCGAAGGTCTTCCCGCTGATTGAACAGTGTATCGCCTACAATATCCCGGTGATGCTGCACGCCTGGAAAAAATCCGTCGGTCAGTATGCCCATGAGTCTACCGGCGTACACGTCGCAGCCCTCGCCAAACAATACCCCGAGGCCAAACTGGTCATGGCTCATCTGGGAGGCAACTGCTATCACGGGGTACGGGCAATCAGGGACTACCCCAACGTCATGACCGACTTCTCCGGCTCCATTTTCCGGGGCGACGATTTGAATTATACCGTCGAGCAATTAGGCGCAGAGCGGATTCTCTTCGGCTCTGATATGCCGGGTTCCTATCTGGTCAATCTGGGTCAGGTGGAGGAAGCAGCGCTGACAGGTGAACAAAAAGAGCTGATTTATTATAAAAACGCACTGCGTATGCTGGATAGAAGACAGAAGGGTTCCTGTTGAATGAATTCAACGCACCTGCTCAATCCAACCTTGTTCCGAAGAAC
>Ga0116171_10004863_pt1 | contig 11941 bp, 10 predicted proteins | sample AD_JPNHW2_MetaG_FD_89798 | JGI IMG/M metagenome (GOLD analysis project Ga0116171, IMG submission 89798) | Active sludge microbial communities of municipal wastewater-treating anaerobic digesters from Japan - AD_JPNHW2_MetaG | ecosystem: Engineered > Bioreactor > Anaerobic > Digestate | place...
GCATCAATACCGGATTCTGCCAGCATGTATGCAGCCTGCAACGCTTCCCATACCATGTGGCCGGTGGCGATAAGGCTGATATCTTTTCCTTCTTTTAGCAATTGTCCTTTCCCAATTTCAGTTTCTATGGTTTGTGGCATAAAGTCAGGCACGGCTTCACGCCCGAAACGAATAAACACAGGACCTTTGAGTTCGCCGGCAGCTTTTAATGTCAGTAATTTTGCCTGGGTGGCGTCGCAGGGAGAAAGCACCGTCATATTGGGAAGCACTCGCATGATGGCAATATCTTCCAATGCCTGGTGCGTAGCGCCGTCAGGGCCTACAGAGATCCCGGCATGTGCGCCGCCTATGATCACATGCAAATTATTGTAGCATAAGGAAACTCTTATCTGGTCGGCTGAACGAAGCGCTGCAAATACTCCGTACGTGGAAAACACTGGTATCTTGCCACTGAGGGCAAGGCCTGCAGCCACGCCGGCACAATTCTGTTCGGCAATTCCCAAAGAGAAAAAGCGTTCAGGAAAGGCTTTGGCAAACATATCCAGCCCCACCGATGCGGTAATGTCAGCGCCAAGCACCATTAGTTCAGGATGCATATTCCCGGCTTCTCGTATGCCTTCGCCAAATCCGGTTTTGGTAGGTTTGTTACCTCTGTTGATCAATTCCATCGTCTTATTCATTTTTTATTCAGGCAAGCGATAAACTTTTGTATATCGTCTTTTGAAGGCGCCTTTCCGTGCCAGCGGTAGTCATTTTCAATCTCCGCCACTCCTTTTCCCATCACTGTATGGGCAAGAATTACTTTAGGTTTCAAAATTATTTCGTTTGCCAATTCAAATGTTTTCAATAACTCTTGATGGTCGTTACCGTTGCATTCCAGCACGTGCCATCCGAAGCTTTTCCATTTATCAACGAGTGGTTCCAGTTCCATCACATCCGAGTTTTTTCCGTCAATCTGAAGATTATTCCTGTCCACCACCACACAAAGTTTATCCAGTTTGTAATGCGCGGCGCTCATGGCTGCTTCCCATACCGAGCCTTCCTGCAATTCCCCGTCACCCATAATACAATAAATATGATGAGGTTGTTTGTCATAGTTGGCAGCCAGCGCCATTCCTACAGCTACCGACAAGCCTTGTCCCAGCGATCCGGCGGATAATTCAATACCCGGCAATCCGTGATCCCTGCCGGGATGTCCCTGCAGGCGAGAGCCAAACTTGCGCAGCGTCAGTAATTCTTCTTTCGGAAAATATCCTGCATGCGACAGCGTGGCGTATAACACGGGAGCCACATGGCCGATGGATAAAACAAGACGGTCACGCTCCTTCCAAGTAGGATCCTGAGGATCATGGTTCATCACAGAAAAATACAAACAAGTGAAAACATCTGCTAACCCTAACGAACCTCCTGTATGCCCAGAGCGGGCTTCAGCAATGCTCAATAAAATATCTTTGCGGATATTGAGTGAAATCTCTTTCAATTTATCAATATCGTGAATTTTAGTAAAGATCATAACGCTTATTCTTTTTCCTGATCGTCCTTTTTAACCACCACAATGGTAAAATCATTAACCAAAGCTGCCAGTGCTCCGACAGCTGCAAAAACAGGGAGCAGCGCGATACCTACAAAACCAACGGTTACGGGAATTTCCATGAAGGTCCGCCCTTTGTCGTCTTTGATAATGATACGACGGATATTGCCTTCGTGTATCAGTTGTTTTATTTTTTCCAGGAGTTTCTCCCCTGTTACTTTGAATTCAGATTTATTTTCTTCCATGACGGACAATTTTTCAAATAAAAAAGGATAACCTGGTAAATCCAGATCATCCCTCAATTATAAAATAATGATTTACCTTATCAGGGAGTTTTATTATTCAGCATTTTCTGCTGTCTTTTTTCAGCCCGTAGTTTTTTATCAGATACCAGAAAAATCTTATCATCCAGTTTAATATAATTGATGCCGTTAGTAAGCAGTACATCCCACATTGCAGTAATTTTTGTTCCCTGTTTGATGTGAATGTATGCATTACGCTCATTATTTGCTGCTTCATCAGAAATAGTAAATTCCAAAACAGTGCTGGTTTTTCTGACATTTTCAGTCAGAATCTCCGCCTGATCATTCGATTTAATACCCGTGATGGTAAAATTAACAAAGCGGGATCCATCATCCTTTTTTGTAAATACTTTTCCATTTACATTTTTCGTAAAGGCACAGACAACATCATTGACCGTTTGTCCGTAAGAATAAGCGCTGATAAAAATCAATGCAGATAAGATACCCAGATACTTTTTCATATTTAATTTATTTTTTTATTATTATCTAACGAGCGTAACGATGCCTTTCATTTTAAACTCCTTACCGGCATAACTATGGTAAATAATCAAATACACGTAAACGCCTTCAGCACATTCTTTACCCTTATATTTGCCATCCCAGCCTTCATCAATATTTTCCGTATAAAATTGTTCTCTTCCCCAACGATCAAATATGGTGAAAACATAGTTATTTTCATCCACTCCTGTTATTACAGGTTTAAAAATATCATTAAGCTGATCCTTATCGGGAGTAAATGCATTTGGAATATAGATCAAGGTCTGCGGAAGAATAGTCACAGGTTTTTCGACCGTATCAGAACAATTATGACTGCTGGTTACAATAAGTTGCACCAAAAAGGTTCCAGTATCAGAAAATGAATGGAAGGGATTTTGTGTTTCAGAAAAATTATCATTGTATGAAGCCGGATCATCAAAATCCCATAACCATGAATTTGCTCCCATCGAAAGATCGATAAAATTGATATCCGGGTTATCGGAATAAGCCAATAAAGGGGTATAATAAAAATCAGCTAAGGGTGAAATGAAAACTTCAACGGGTTCATAATCGGAAACAGTACATCCGTTCGTATCCTGTGCAGTAAAAGTTATAATATAATTTCCTTCGTGTTGGTATAAATGGCTGGGGTATTTATCAGTAGAAACATTGTCATTACTATAATAATCTCCGAAATCCCAGTGCCATGTTAAATCGGTAATCATATTTGATGGAGCAAAAGACATGCTTATTTCAACAGGATTGCAGCCCCACGGAGGTGTTGCCAAAATGTTTACCAATGAGGTATTATAATAATTGATTGTAGCTGTTGTTGAACCGCTGCACCCATTTGCATCGGTACCTGTAACCGTATAAATGATACTTGAAGGTGGTTTCGCCACTACAACAGGTCCTGACGTAATATTTAAACCCAATGGCGGAGTCCAGATATAAGTGTCTGCGCCGATTGCAGTAAGCGTGATATCATCTTCCGGACAAATAAATGCGCTGGAAGGATTTACACCTACTGAAATTCCTGCATTAATTGTAATTGTCTGTGTGATACTATTCGTGCAACCCGTTACAGGATCCGTATAAGTGTATGTAATTGTATGTGTGCCAACGCCGGCAATATTGGGCGCCAAACTGTCGTTGAAAACACCGGGACCCGAATACGAACCTCCAGTAGGTGTCGCTTGATCTAATGGAAACAAAGGTGAACTGATACACAATAAGGGTAATGCTGGAAAATCCAGTATCGGCAACGGATTAACCGTAATCGTAACCGAAGACGAACCTGTGCAGCCAGCAGCAGAAGTACCTGTGACAGTATATGTTGTTGTTGCAGTCGGATCGGCAGTCGGATTACTTATACTTGTTGAAGATAAACCTGTTGCCGGTGTCCACAACCATTGGGTCACTAATCCAGCCGGAGTACAATCGGCCTGTAAGGGTGTGGATTCTCCGAAACAGATAGTTGCAGAAGTTGGTGTAATCGTTATTACAGGGTTGGGATTTACATTTACGGTCACAGAATTTGAACTGGTACAACCAGCAGCGTTCTGACCGGTTATTGTATATGTAGTTGTAACACTCGGGCTGGCGATAGGCGAACAGGAACCAGTTGGTGGTGTCAGACCTGTAGTCGGAGACCAGCTGCAATTAGCCAAGGCCGGTGTTCCTGTAACAGTCATCTGTACCCCTTCACCAAAACAAATATTAGCCGGTGAAGGAATAATATTAATAGCAGAAACCGGATTTACTGTTATGGTTATGGTATTAGAACCGGTACATCCGGCGGCAGTTTGAGAACCCACCGTATAAGTTGTAGTTGAAGAGGGACAGGCTGTAGGATTGGAAATATTGGTTGCACTTAATCCAGCTGCTGGTGACCATAACCATCCTGTTGCTGCCGGAGTGCTGGTTGCTGTTAATTGCCCGCAATCACCTGCACAAAGTGTGTTACCAGGAATATTTGACGATACTGAAACGATGGGTAATGGGTTAACAACTACTGTAACACTCGCTGTTCCGGAACATCCCGAAGCAGTTTGACCCATAACAAAATAAGTAGTAGTTGCAGTTGGATTTGCTGTAGGGTTACATGAATTGGAGGGCGTCAATCCGGTTGTCGGATTCCATGTGCAACTGCTGAGTGCAATCGAACTGTTAGTTGTTAATGCTACGGACTGACCGAAACACATCTGCGGGTTAGCTGGTGATATCGTTATCGACGGATTCTGATTAACGGTAACAGTGACCGTTGTCGAAGATGTACAGGCGCCGTTTGTGCCCGTAACAGTGTATATTGTTGTAGCGGTAGGATTAACTACCACGGAAGTTCCCGTCATGCCTCCCGGCTGCCAGACATAAGTAGAAGCGCCATTGGCTTGCAGTGTTGAACTTTGTCCGATACAAATAGAAGCAGGAGTTGCTGTTGCTGTTGTTACCGGACTGGGCGTAACATTCACGGTTGCCTGCGCTGTACTTGTACAACCTGTAGTAGTACCTGATACCGTATAAGTTGTTGTGCTTCCAGGGCAAACACTTACTGTGGTACCAGTTAAGCCTCCGGGCATCCAGCTAAAAGTAGTAGCGCCACTTGCAGTAAGCGACGTACAGTCTCCAGAACAAATGTCTGCTGTTGTGGGAGTGACAGATACTCCGGGTGCCGAGTTAACAAAATCAAAGTTGTTTGGAGGCGCAACATTTGCGCAATTATCAGTAACAGAACCGCATGTATTAACTAATGCAATATTATAATTTCCGGGCTGTGTCATCGCGGGTGAAAAAGTGATGGTAAACGTATTCTCCATAGGCGCGCCTGTAGCACAGCCTGCTCCTGTCACTGCAGAAATCGTATAAGGACCTCCGGGGCCGGTCAGCTGAAAATCGCAGGGTGCGATCGTACTGCAAAGTATATTTTCTGAAAAGGTAAATGACAATTGATTCGTGCCGCACGTTATCGCCGCAGTGTTTACTGACTGAAAAGTAGGCGGAACATTATCAAAAATTGTGGCTGTTGAATTCCCAAAATTTAGATTATACCCATATTGCGTGCTCGAATAATTACTGATGTTCAAAACATAAGTTTCCCCTGCATTGACCCAAACCATAGGGCTTGCAGTACCTGCCGATGCTGAGCCGTTGCAACTCGCATTATTAGGATTATCCATTCCTGTCATTCCATCAGTACCAGAGTAGTTGCAGCATACCTGAATGCCGGTATTTGAATAAATATCACTACAGTTGGCATTGGTCAAGTTGAACAAAGCCCAGTCATAATCATCGGCACTGTTATTTGGTATAATACCAAAACCCAATTCGCCGCTTGTAATTACTGTAAAAATATACCACACGTCATTCAACTCGCCGGAAAGCAGACATGTCCCGCCACCGCTGTTGATCTCATTTGTATAATTTCCTGTTCCTGCATAAGAATCGGCCTGCCAGTATGTGGTCTGGCAAACAGGTATCGCCCCCATACAATCCTGGTTGTTTGGCACCTGAGCATAACACGCTGAACTAATTAAGAATACATTTATAAGAATGAATATTAATTTACGTGTATATATTTTCATGATTGACCTGATTACTTTAATCTATTCTTATTTTTCCAATTTCAGTTATCGCAAACCTGTTCTACAATTGTTAGTTTAGCTGTCAAATATAAATAAATTTATTTTTTCTCAAAAATACACTATTTATTTTTACAAATATCTTTCAGTTAATATTATTTATATTTTTGTTACTGATATTATTAAATTCCAGCTTTCAAATAAATTTATGGATTTAGGCATTACAAAATCAAGTAAGTCAAAACTTTTGTTTATACTGTATTTTGCCGTATTGTGTTTCATTTTATACGGAAATACTGTTTATAATAGCTATTCTCTTGATGATGAAATAGTAACAGCTAATAATCCTATGATACAAAAAGGGATAAAGGGCATCCCTGAAATCTTTACCACACTTTATCAAAACCAAGAAAACTTTAAATACGAATACAGGCCAATAGTAAAGCTTACTTATGCTATGGAGTATCAGATATTTAAAAGCAATCCGGGGGTCAGCCATTTTTTCAATATTTTTATTTATTTTCTTATTGCTTTACTTTTGTTTCATCTGCTTCAGAAAATTTTTTCCGATTATGCTCTTTTCTTCTCATTGGCAATTACAACTCTTTTTATAGCTCACCCAATACATACTGAAGTTGTTGCCAGCTTAAAAAACCGTGATGAGTTGCTTAGTTTTTTCTTTTCCCTATTAACGGTGTATTACACAATAAAACTTGGGAAGACCCGAAAAAAAAAATACATACTTATATCCAGCCTGTTTTTCACTATCGCGCTGTTATCAAAGCAAAGCGCCATGGTTTTTGCTGCCATCTGTCCACTTACGCTATATTTTACCGATAAAAAAGTAAATTATAAATACATCCTGTACCTTTTTATTGTGTTTGTAATTGCATATTTTTCTTTAAAGCTATTTCAAAAAAATCTCATATCCGAAACAATAAAAGAAAAATTTCTCAAGGACAATCCTCTGAAATTTTACAATTCATTTGATGCACGCACAGCCACCGCTATGATGGTGTTGCTTTTCTATTCCAAGATATTGATATTTCCGCATCCGTTGCTTTTCTATTATGGCTACAATATGATACCTGTCGCTAGTTGGAACAATATAGTTGTGATTATTTTATTTGTCTTGCATTTGATAATCCTTGCTTTTGCACTTTACAAACTTAAATCCAGGCATCCGATAAGTTACGGCATCCTGTTTTATCTGATTTGCATATCCATGTTTACGAATATTTTAAGACCTGCGGCAGGAATCGTAGCCGAAAGGTATGCTTTTGCTGCAACACTGGGATTATGTATTGTAATTATCAGTATTTTGTTTTCTGTTTTAAAAATTCATCACACAAGAGAAATTAAAAGATCGCAAAAATATTGGCTAAGCATACCAATCTTGGCCATTTTAATACCTTATTCTATTAAAACTATTGCCCGTAATTTCGAATGGAAAGACCACATAACGCTTTATTCGGCTGATATTCCTTATTTGAAAAATTCATCCAAAGCAAATGAATTATACGCTTCAGAACTGATGCGTCAGGTAAACCAGGACATGCTGAAAACAAAAAATTTTGAGAGGAACCGCGCGAAAACCGAGCTGGCTGTTGAACACTTTAAACGGTCAGTTGAAATTGACAGCAGCAATAATATGGCATATAATAATCTTGGACTTATCTATTTTGTACTTTACAAAAACAATTTCGAAGCGTTGAAATATTTCAAAAGTTCATTCAGATACAAACCAAATTATGAAAAAGGTATTTATAACACCGCGTTGGTTTATGAAAATCAAAAAGACTTTGACAGTGCAATCTTTTACTACCAGAAAGTTATCAGTAACGGAAGCAAAAACCAATACGCCTATTCCAACCTTGCTAACATTTATTTCAACGAAAAACACGACATAAAAAAGGCTATTGAGGTCAACAACCTGCTGGCTAAAGCAGACCCTGACAATGCACTGCCATTTATAAATATCGGAGGATATTATCTTAAAACTGCCGATACGGTAACTTGTTTAACTTATTTCGAAAAAGCTGCCGAAAAGCCCAACATTCAGCCCGAATTTCTGATGGCATTAAGCCAACTCTATTCAGGCAAGGGCAATAGTGACAAAGCGTCATATTATAATGAAAAAGCCCTGAAAATAAAGCAAAAAAAGAAAAAGTCTGCTAAAGATTAAGCTATTTAGATTAATTTTAAATAATGGTTTGATTTTTGTTGTACTCAACAAAAAAAACAAAAAATATATGAAAACTATTATTTTAATATTCTCAATATTTATGGCTACTTATGTAAATGCGCAAAACACAAGCGATTTCTACAGCCTGAAATGCAAAACCATTGATGAGCAGGACTTTGATTTCTCCACCCTGAAAGGGAAAAAAGTCCTTATCGTTAATACGGCCTCAAAATGCGGATATACTCCTCAATACAAAGATCTGGAAGCTGTATATAAACAATACGGCGGCGATAAATTCGTGATTATCGGTTTCCCGTCAAATGATTTCCTGAGCCAGGAACCCGGCACAAACAATGATATCAAAGAATTCTGCACTCTTAATTATGGCGTAACGTTTCCGATGATGTCAAAAATTTCAGTTAAGGGCGATGACATGCACCCGGTTTATAAATGGCTTACCGATAAAACACTGAACGGAGTAAAGGATTCTAAGGTGAAATGGAATTTTCAGAAATACCTTATTGACGAAAAGGGAAACCTTGTCATGGTTCTTGATCCTTCCGAAAAACCAAATTCGGAAACGATCATCAATTGGATAAGCGGTAAGCAATAAACTCCGGATTGGCCAGATCTGCTTTATTGTATTCAAGCAATTGTGAGTCAGCGACGGAAACAATTTTCCCTCCGGCACCCTGAAGAATGGCATCGCCAGCAGCGGTATCCCATTCCATGGTGCGCCCGAAACGCGGGTATTCATCAGCCGAACCTTCGGCCAGCGCACAAAGTTTTAATGAGCTTCCCTTGCTTATGAATTGTTTAGGTGCGTTATCTTTTTTCAGGTAATCACGGGTTTTGCCGTTGATGTGTGATTTGCTGACCAGATATGTATAAACATCGGTGTTCATGCAGGGCAATTTTTGACATACTGCAACCAATTGTTCGAACGATAATTTTTTCTTCATTAATTCAGAAGCATTGTCAAACTTAAATGAACCTAAAACTTCGCTACCAAAATAAAGAACATCATAAGCCGGGGCATAGATTACTCCTAGCACAGGTCGATTGTTTTTTATCAATGCAATGTTAACCGTAAAATCAAAACTGCGGGAAATAAATTCTTTCGTTCCATCAAGCGGATCAACTAACCAGAGATAACCCCAGTTTTTTCGCTCGGAATATGGAGCAACCGTTGTCTCTTCTGAAATAACAGGAATACCATGAATTGAGAGTTTCTCAACAATAAATTCATTGGCAGCCCTGTCGGCATTGGTTACCGGCGTAAAATTCCTTTTTATACGAATCCGGATCTTGTTATTAAAAATTTCCATGATCTTAAATCCGGCATCAACAGATATCTTTATTGCCGAAAATAATAATTCCGTCATTTCAAAATTAGACTGCTCGTATATCATTACTTATTGTTTGCTTACTCTCTTAATACTGATAACTATTCACTCCTCTCGACAAATTCCGCCCTCATCTTCAGATAGGTTACCGTTCCGTCGGTAATAATAATAGCAAATGCCAGCGGGTTTCCGGTATTAATGCGGCTTTTAATTTCAATACTGAGACGATTTGCTGTTAACGGATTCACAATATTCAGGAATTTGATCTCATCGGCAGCGGTCATCATTAGCTTTTTACCCAGAAGTGTTTCTATAGTTTCTTTAATCATCTGGATAAGGCATACGCCCGGAACAACGGGATTACCCGGAAAATGTCCTTCGTAGATATTGTGTTCCTTATTAAGCTCAATAAGCACAATTGTTTTTTCATCTTCTTTGGATGAATCGAGAATTTTAAAAAAATCATCAAGCAGCATAGTCGCTATTATTTTAGAATAAATTTTTCGTCAGGTATTTCTGTATTTATTTTCCTGTTCTTAAACGTAATGTCCGTCTTGTCGCCCGAGACTTCGCGCATGACAACCCTCGCCACCGAGAACATCTTTTTTTCGAAATATAAAACGATCTCATTGAAAAACACTTTAATATCCTTTGACTTCGGCTTTAAAACAAGTTTGTAATACAAATCGTTTTCAAAATAAGCATAAGAAAAATCGTTTTTATCAGTCAATACATCACCCTGAAGTATCTTGCCAAGAAAAGCATTCAGCTTTATAAATGACTGGCTGGCGGTCAGGTCATAGGAATTTGTTTTGTTTTCATCTCTGATTGACATCCGGCCATTATTGATAACAATAATATAGCTGAACGGTGTGACGTATTCCCAGCGGATCATCACACCGTTTTTATAACAGAAATACCCATCCGATTCCACAGGTGTGGTTAATATGTTCATATATTTCTTCTGCACAAAATCGCTTTCGATCGTAGAAAGTTTTTCAGAATAATCAGCCAGTGTTTTTTTAAAAAAGATTGTGTCCTTTAATGATCTATACGTAGTATCGCCGCCAGCTGCACAGGCAATATTTATTGTCAGAAAAAACACAGTAATTATCTTAATGGTCGTTTTATACATACGCTTTTGTTTTTAATGCTTCATCCAACCCGGCAAATTCTATTTTTTTGAGCCGTGCAGCTTTAATAAAATCATCCACAATCAGGTCTATCCCTTCTACCCTGTCGTGAAAAAGAACGATGTCGCCGGGTTTAACTTTTGATAATTTTTCCGCCAGTTTTTCTCTGTGGTTATTCACGGTATCGAGCGATCGCAGACTCCAGCCAACAGGAATCAGTTTCAATTTTTTCAATGCGCTTTCCATATTTGGGTTTGTCACGCCGAAGGGCGGTCTGAAAAACACAGGCTTTACCCCTAAAATTTTCTTGATAGTTTCACCAGATTTTTCTATATCGGCAACAAGTTTTCCTGACGTATAAAATCCATAACTATTTTTATGGCAATAAGAATGATTCCCGATAATGTGCCCGTCATCGTATGCTTTTTTTACAAGTTCAGGATACATTTCTGTTTTCCAGCCAATAACAAAAAAAGCAGCCTTCACATTATTTTTTTTTAGAACTTCCAGAAGTTTTGGAGTAATTATTTTGTCGGGCCCGTCGTCGAATGTGAGGATAATTCTATCGTCACTTTTGATTTTACAAATCACATCAAAATAAAACGACATATCAATACGGAATGAACCCAGAATTGTAAAAAACATAATGATCAGGCCGGGCAGAATATACCATGCGGGAGAAATATCAAGGGAAATAACCAACCCGGTAATAATCAAAATTATTATCGTAACAAGCAGTAAAATATATTTCAGTTTCAGCATGAAGAGAGCAAAATTAACGCGTGTTCCGAATTTTCAAACTGGTTGTAAATCAATATATGATTGTACTTTTCAACTTCGCCGCCGCGCAGTTTGATGCAATCCGGACACGAGTTCTGTTTCAAAATGTTTGTTGCCGCCCACATTGCAAAGGAAGATGACGCAAAATACTCACCACATAGATGTTTATAAAAGAGCAAGTTGTTTGAAGCAAACAAGCCATCCGCCAAGGTGTCGTATAAATTATCCGATTTTCTGTCGGCGCTGTATCCCATGATCACCGCGTCAATATCATTCAGCGACAGTCCACGTTCATTAATAAAACTGCTGATCTGCTGTTCTGTTTGCGTTTGAGTCTCTGGTTTATAAAATATTTTCACACCGTCAACAAGTGCAAAAGCGTTTACCCGGTTTTCTGAAAGCACAAAAAATGCTGCGCCCTCCCCGGCAATGCTTCCATCGGTTCTTTCTTTAAAAATATCGGTATTCAGGCTCAGCACGCTTTTGTAAAGGCCGAGCCGTTTCATTATTTTAAAAGATGTTGGCGTGATCTCGTCAACGCCGCCAATAAGTATCTTCTGATCGTGTTGTTCGCTCATCATCATCAGAGCATCCTGAAGCGCGTTTTCA
>Ga0116171_10004864_pt1 | contig 11940 bp, 10 predicted proteins | sample AD_JPNHW2_MetaG_FD_89798 | JGI IMG/M metagenome (GOLD analysis project Ga0116171, IMG submission 89798) | Active sludge microbial communities of municipal wastewater-treating anaerobic digesters from Japan - AD_JPNHW2_MetaG | ecosystem: Engineered > Bioreactor > Anaerobic > Digestate | place...
CACGGTCATCGGCGCCCGTCTGTTCGCCGACTCGGCCTCCGACTGGGACGACATGGCGGCCGAAATCGCGTTGTGTCATCACGAGCGGTGGGACGGGTCGGGCTATCCCGGCCCCATTGACAGGCTGTTCGACGAGCCGATCCACTACATGCCCGGTCTTTGCGGGGAGGAGATCCCGCTCGCCGCCCGGATCGTCAGTGTGGCCGACGTCTACGACGCCCTGACGGTGAAACGGTGCTACAAGGAGTGCTGGACTCCGGAGCAGGCGCTGGAGGCGATCCGTCAGGAGCGGGGCAAGTCTTTCGACCCCGAGGTGACCGACGCCTTCCTGGCCATCCCGGGGGTGGCGGCGGCCATCGGGGCGTCCTTTTCCTGAGAGGGGAGATTACGCGTAGCCCGGGTCCGGCGGCGCGGCGGGATCCTGGCTGGCGGCGACCGCCAACTGGTCGCAGCGCTCGTTCTCGGGATGGCCGCTGTGGCCGGCCACCCACTCGATGCTCAGCTCGTGGCGGGCGCAGAGGTCTAGCAACCGGGCCCACAGGTCGGAGTTGATCGCCTTTTCACCGCGGGCGTTCCGCTTCCAGCCGTTGCGCCGCCATCTTTCGGCCCATCCCCGCTCGATGGCATTGGCCACGTAGCGGGAGTCGGTCACCAGCTTGACCCGGCAGGGTTCGCGCAGCGTCTCGAGCCCGGCGATCACCCCCATCAGCTCCATCCGGTTGTTGGTGGTCCGGCGATAGGCCCCGGACAGTTCCTTGCGCTTGTCGCCCCAGACCAGGACGGCGGCCCAGCCCCCGGGGCCCGGGTTGCCGGAGCAGGCGCCGTCGGTCGTGAGGGTCACTTCTTTACGGGATTGGTTCATTTGCCCGTCATCTTACCACAGCGGGCGCGGGGTGCGAAGAAGGCTCTATGACTGGTCGATCAGACCGGCGGCGAAGGGACTGCCCGGCAGGTCGTCCGTGGCCCCGGCAAAGACGATCCGCCCCTCCCGCATCACCGCCACCCGCGAGGCGAGCCTTTGCACCGTACCGAGGTCGTGGACGATCAGCAGGGCGCCGATGCCTCGCTGGGCCAGCAGGGCGGCCAGGTCGGCGATCAACTGGTCGGCCAGCGGCGGATCGAGCTGGGCGAACGGCTCGTCGAGGATCAGGAATGCCGGTTGCCTCACGAGGGCCCGGGCCAGGACCACCCGCTGCAGCTCTCCCCCCGATACCTGGTGGGGCAGACGATCGAGCAGCTCGGAGGAAAGGCCTAGCGCGGCGAAAACCGTGCGAGCCGAGGCGATGGCGGCTTCGGTCGGGATCCCGGCGATCCGCAGGGGCTCGCTCGCGATCTGGGCCAGGGTCCAGCACGGATCGACCGCGGCGCAGGGATCCTGCGCGATGCGGGGGTTCTCCCGCGCCAGGGTCCCCGGGGGCCAGGCTGCGACGGGACGGCCGCGATACTCGACGGTCCCGTCGTCCCAACCGATCCGCCCGGACAGGACCCGCGACACGGTGGTCTTGCCGGCCCCCGAGGGCCCGAGCAACGCCGTCACCTCCCCCTCCGGGACGACCAGGTCGACTCCGGCGAGGAGGGGGTGGCGGCGACGTCCCCGGCCGGTCGCGAGGGTGACCCCGGCCAGCCGGAAACGGGGGGGGACGAGGGTCACCGGGCCGCGGTCACCTTGGGCAGGACGTCTTTCAGCAGGTCCTTGTGGACGGTGTAGGTGAGCATCTTCAGCTTGATGAAGTCGCCGCGGAAGAAGTAGTAGCCTTCGAACTTGCCCCATCGTGCCGAGCGGCCCGAATCCTTGATCAGGAACCAGTCGTGCCCCAGGTGGCGGAGGTAGCCGAGCAGGTGGATGCCGTGGTCGTCCTCGGTGGTGTGGTTGGCGATGCGGAATTCGCGGGAATCCTGATCGATCGCGGCCGCCGGGATATCGAAGGAGGGGATGAAGCAGACGTTGTGCTGGCCGATCTTGCCCGGCTCCGAGACGTCGCCGCCGATGGCCACCGTGTACCCCCGCTTGGCGGCGGAGACGAGATGCCCGTACCAGACGTCGAGCGGCAGGTTGACGTACTCGCGGCTGTGCCACCAGTTGTCGGGGGCGCGGAACTCGTCGCGGGTGTAGAACGGATAGTAACTGGTCGACATCACTTCGACGTAGTCGTCGAGGACCAGGCCGGTCTCGCGGGCCAGAAACTCCGGGGCGGTCATCGTCCGGCCCCCGAAGGAAAAGGTCCTGGGCGGCTCGCCCAGGTACTTGTTCAGGATCAGCCGCAGGTGGCTCTCGACGTCACCTTCGTCCCAGATGTTCTCCCGCTTGACCAGGTCCAGGTAGGCCTTGATTTCGCCGAACAGCTGCACGTGGTCGTGGCGGCCGTCCTGGGCCCGGATGCCGGGATAGGCCTCGGCGGGGACGATGCCGTACTTCTTCCAGACCCGCGGCAGGGCGTTGGATTCTCCCCCTTCGGCCACCAGTGATCCGCCCCGGGTCTCCACCCAGTGGTGGACCTTCTCCAGGTACTCGTGGTAGACGGTCCACATCTCCGACAGCTTGATCTTCTTGCCGGTCAGCCGGAAGATCTCCGACTCGTAGAACGACGTGGTGGAGAAGCTCCAGCAGGTGTTGGTGGAATACTGGGCCTGCGGGGGGAAATGGAACGGGGCGTGAAACGCCTCGACCGAGGCGGGGGGCTCCACGCCGGTCAGGTCGGACTTCAACGAACGGCGTTCCTCTTTTCCCTGCCGGGCCTTCAGCTCCTGACGGATCTTGTCGGTCCGCTCGGCGGCGGCCTTGCCGCTGGCTTCCCGGACCTGGTCCATCTCCTTCAGCACCGGATCTTCGTAGGCCTTCTCGTAGTAGACCTTGTTCTTCCGGGCCTGGGCAGCCAGCGGGGGCAGGGCCAGGGCGAAAACGAGGACGGCGAATACGACTCTTCTCATGATGACCTCCAAGTGAGAGCAACCGTATTGTACTACGGGGCGGGGAAAAAACGGTTTGCGGGGATCGGGACGTGGCCGGCGATTGCCTGGACCGGGGCAGGTGCCGTACAATGGCGGACATGAGCAAATCCATCCTGCCCGGGTTGTTGTGCGGCCTGATCTTGCTCGGTGGCAACGCGTCGGGTACGGCCAAAGGCAAGAGCCGCTTCACCCCGCTCGATGCGGTACGGGCCGAGTGGTACCGTCGTCCCCCCCGCTTCACGGCGGTCGAACGGAGCGTGCTGGTGAGGGCCGATCGGGCGCGGCTCGACCTGACCCTGCGGCGCATCGGTGCTCCGGGAGCCGTACCTCTCCTGCCGCCCGAACTGGACAAGCCCACCCTGGAAGCGTGGGAGAAGAAGGCCCGAGTGGCCCGCACGCCGGAAGAGCGATTCACCGCCCTGGCCTTCCTCAACCGGCTGGGCTCGAAGTGCGCGTTGTCGGCCCTGGCCGGCCTGACGCCTCAGGATGCCGCCACCTGGCCCCGCTTCCTGCATCTGGAATTCCCGGTGGCCTCCGCCCGGCTGCGGGGCGAGGCGATCGATCCGGGGCTGGCCGCGTTCCTCGCCGCCCTCGAGACGGCGGGGAAGGGCGATCCGGTACGGGCGGCCTCCGCCCGGCTTCGCCTGGTGCTGGCGGGCATCGAAGCGAACCGGCTGCCGGCCCTGGAACCGACCCCGGGCGCGGTGCTGACCCTGCTCGAATCCTGGAACCGGGCTCCCTGGGACCGGCGGGCGATCCCCCACCTGGGGTTGCTCGAGGCGGTGCGATCGGGCGATCCCGCGCAAGTCGCCTCCGCCCCCTGGGGGGAACTCGGGCTGTCTCGTCCGCCGCTGGCGGCGGATGGCACGTTCCCACAGCGGGCGGCCATCCTGATCCGGTTGCTGGAGGGACTGCCCGACCCGAGCCCGGTTGTCTCCCTGGCGTGCGCGCAGCTGCCACCGGAGACGACGAGACCGGTGCTGCTGGCCCGGCTGGCGACGTTGCTCCGTTTTCCCGTGGGGCAAGAGGCCCGGCGGGAGCTGGCGGCCCTGCGTCGCGAGGCTGATCTTCGCGATCCGTTGCTGCCCGCGGCACTGCTCCCGGTCCTGCGCAAGTTCGAGCCGGCGGCGGCCGACGCGCTGGCGGGCGAGATGCTGACGGGCCAGGGGACGCTGGCCCGGGCGGCGGCGATCGACGACCTGGCCGCGCCCCCAGAAGATCTCGATGGACTGGAAAAACGGGTGTTTGCCGACGCCGAACACGATTCGGCCCAGGCCTGGTTCGTCGCCCTGAAGCGCTGGCGCCTCCCCGCTCCGGAACAAAAGCGACGGTTGCTCCGCTGGCGGACCCATCCGAACTGGAGCCGCCGCTACGACTCCTATCTGGCCCTGCGGGAACTCGACCCGCGGACCTCCTGGCCGCCGGCCCCGGCGCCGACCCCGCGGGACCGGGAAATCCTAGCCTTGGCCGAAAATATGGCCGTCAGCCGCAAGGTGGTACGGCTGAAGCTCGATTTCTCCGGGGGAGGCTCGGTGGTGATGCGCCTCGACGGCTCCCTGATGCCGATCAACACGGCGAACCTGGTGCTGCTCGCCCGGGAGGGGTTCTTCGATGGTCGCCGGGTGCCGCGGGTGGTCCCCGATTTCGTGGTGCAGATGGGCTCCCCCTTCGACACCATGGACGGGGGCCCCGGCTACACCGTGCGCTGCGAAAACAGCCTGATTTGGTACGGCCCGGGCAGCGTCGGCATGGCGTTGTCCGGCAAGGACACCGGCGGCAGCCAATTCTTCTTCACCACCAACGCCACGCCTCACCTGACCGGACGGTATACCCGGGTGGGGGAGCTGGAGGAGCCGGAAAAAGCCCTGCCGCTGCTCGACACGTTTTCGCTGTTCGAGACCATCACCAGGGTGACGGTGCTCGATTGAGCCCCCGGGGCGGCCGCCTCCTCTTCCTGTTTCTGGACGGAGTAGGCATCGGCCGGGCGGATGACGGCAACCCCTTCTATACGGGCAACGCCCGTTTCCTCCCGTGCTGGGCGGGGGCGGGCCCGCTCCCCGACGGCACTCCGCTGCGGCCCATCCGGGCCGACGTCGGACTGGACGGAGTCCCGCAGAGCGCCACCGGTCAGACCGCCCTGTTCACGGGAGCCCGGGGGGAGGAACTCGGCCCCGCTCCGGCCAGCGGGTACCCGGGGAAGGGATTACGCAGACTGCTGCGGGAGCGGGGCCTGCTGGCCCTGGCCCGCAACCGCGGACGCCAGGCCCGGTTCTTCAACGCCTATCCTCTGCACGAGAGCCTCTTCACCGGGGAGCACGTACACCTCGAAGGGGACGGTTCGCTACGCTTCTCCGACGAATTCCCGGCCGCCTTCCGCCGCCGCCTGTCGGTTACCTCGGTGATGATGCTGTCGATCGGCCAGCACCCCGCCGGCCTGCCCGCCATCCTGGCCGGGGAAGCCCTCTACCAGGACTACTCCAACCGTTCGCTGCGGGAGGGGGGGCTGGCCGTGCCCGAGTATTCCCCCGAGCGGGCGGGGGAGATCCTGGCCGGTGCCCAGGGCGAGGTCGTCCTCTACGAGTATTTCCAGAGCGACATCTGCGGCCATCGCGGCGACGCGGCAGCGGCCCGCCGACTGGTCGACGGACTCGACCGGCTGCTCGGCGCCCTGCTCGCCCGCCTCGATCCGGAACGCGACACGCTGGTGGTGACCAGCGACCACGGCAACCTGGAGGACCTGACCACCCGCGGCCACACCCGGAATCCGGTCCCGTTCCTCTGCTGGGGCCGGCGCGGCGGGGAGCTGCGTGCCCGGGTCGCCGCCCTCGAGGAGGTCACCCCCTCGCTGCTGACACTCGACCTGATCTGAACCCGATCAGTGGGTGTTCTCGCCCGCGGGCTCCTGGAAGGCGCGACGGATCCCCTGGTAGACCGACAGGTCGGGCTTGCCCTCCAGGAACTGGATCAGCGCGGCCACGGTGGTGCTGCCCAGAGCGTGACCGGGGTCGGCGTGCGGGAAATCGTAGGCGCTGGCGATGTAGCTGGAGACCCCGACGCGGAATGGCTTGCCTTCGGGGAGCGGCTGGCCGCCGGCATCGCGCAGCAGGATGTCCGTGACCTGCCGGTCGGGACCGGCGGTCCGCACCACGTAGCTGATGCCGGAGACCTGCAAGTCGATCTCGCGGCCCTTCCGAAAGGAGTCGTGGATCAGACCGCGGATCTCCGCGGCGGTCATGGCCATCTCGACCACCTGGTTGCCGAAGGGGTCGAGGGTATAGGCGTCCTTGAGGGTGATCCGGCGCGGCAGCCGGGGCAGGCGGATGCCCCCGTCGTTCTGGAAGGCGATGTCCAGACCGTGGGCCTGGCGCAGGGCATCGGTCATCAAGCTGCCCAGCGCGTCCTTGCCCTCGAGTTCCACCGGGGTCTCGACCAGCACCCGGGCCAGGGCCGGATTCTGGTTGAAGCGGGCGATCATCCCCTTGACCTCGGGATCCTCGGCCAGGGTTCCGGTCAAGTCGATCAGCCGGCCGCTCTTTTCCACCACCCGGCCGCGCCGCACCCGCAACTCGATGCGGCCCAGGAAGCGGGCGTCGCTGCCGGCCTGGGCGACCAGCACGCCGTTCACGGTCTCGGCCGGATCGACCCGGGTGTGGGAGTGACCGCCCACGATCACGTCCAGTTCGGGCATCTGCTGGGCCAGGCGCAGGTCGTCCTCATAGCCGAGGTGGGTCAGCCCGACGAAAACCTGCCCTTCGGCGCGCAGGTTCTTCAGCTCCAGGGCCCGGGCCAATGGCTCACTAAAGCGCAGCCCCCTGACCCGGTCGGGGTGGGTCGAGGGCAGGCCGTTGCCCGGTTCGATCTGGATCAGGCCGAAGACGGCGAGCTTGACTCCGCTTCGGGTCCTGAGTATCGCGTGGGGACTCAGCCGTGACAAGGTGCCTGCCGGCGGCTGGAGGTTGGCCGTGACTATGGGGAAGCGGGCGCGGGCGGCGAAGCGATCGAGATTGGCCAGGCCGGGGTCGAACTCGTGGTTGCCGAGGCACATCAGGTCCAGCCCGAGGTGGTTGAACAGCTCCAGCACCGGCTCGCCCGGAGGGTCGTACTGATCGATGATCGGGTTGCCGGTGAAGTTGTCGCCGGCGCTGAGGAGGAAGACCTCGGCGTCGGTCCGGCGTTCGGCGGCGACGATGGCGGCGATCTTGGCGAAGTTGTCGATCTTGCCGTGGACGTCGTTGAGGTGGAAGATGACGATCCGGGTCTCGGAGGGCACCCTGGGCAGCGAGGCGCAGGCGGCCAGGCCGATGAGGAGCGGCAGTGCCAGTACGAACCGGAAAGCCGGGTCGAGAAGACGCCGGGCCCGGCGCAGGACGTCGGCCGCCCGGGCGCCGGCAAAGATCTCCACCACCGTGCCGTTCACTCTGATGTTCATCTGAGGCCTCTCCGTCGGTGAAAGGCAGATTCTAGGAAAATTCCCCCCGCAAGTCAACCCGGCGGGTCTGCTATAATCTGTGCTGTCGGCCCTCCGGTCCTGGACCGGGGCGCCCGCCTGTCCGCCCGCGCGCGATCGCCGGCGGCGCTGGAGGAAGGATGAGAATCCTGGCAATGCTGCTGACGGCCTCGCTGGCCATGGGACTGCTGGCCCGGGAACCGGCCGTCCACCCCAAGTACGGGCCCGGAGTCAGCGTCATGGCCCGGGACAACGGTTACTTGCGCCGCGTGGACGCCGCCCCCGATTTCTGGTCGCTCGTTCCGTTCTACGTCCCCCAGTTCAACGATTACTCCTGTTCGACCGCGGCGGTGACCATGGTGGTGAACGGTTTTCTCCACCCGGCGGGCCGGACCCTGGCCGATACCGAGCGGAACGTGACGCAGGTGGACCTGCTCGCCAGGGTGCGGGAGATCCCCTGGCAGGAGCTGGTTTCGCCGATCGGGGCTTGCGGCCGGCACGGCCTGGAACTGGCCGAACTGGCGATGGTTACGAAGTGTTCGCTGGATCAGTACGGCCTGGCTGGCGGTTGCGTGGAGATCGTCGAATTCGCGGTGGACGACCTGGCGGGGCTGCGGCAGGTCCTGGCGCGAAACGAAGCCGACGCCCACGATTACCTCCTGGCCCACTTCGTCCAGGACGAACTGACCGGCGCGCGGGGTGGTCCCTACCCCCACGTCTCCCCCGTCGCGGCCTACGATGCCGCCACCGGCCGGGTGTTGATCCTGGACGTCGATCGCGACTGGTACGAGCCCTACTGGGTCAGCGCCGAGGACCTGCTCAGGGCCCTCACCCGGTCCACCGAGCAGTGCGGGCGGGGCGGCCTGGTGCGGGTCGAATACGGGGGCGGCGGGAGGCCCGGTGCGACCGCTCCGCGCGGTCCGCAGGTTGACACCGACGCCCCGGTGAGCCAATAATCTGAACCATGGAAAACGAAGCCCGCCGGCTGATCGAGAATCTGGAGCTGCTGCCCCACCCCGAGGGCGGCTACTATCGGGAGATTCATCGCGACAAATGTCACGGGCACTTCGCCGGGCTGGGCGAACGAAGCGCCGCCACCGCGATCTACTACCTGCTGCCGGCCGGCACCTTTTCCGCCTTTCACCGGATCGTCCAGGACGAGGTGTGGCACCACTACGCCGGCGGACCGTTGCGGTTGCACCTGCTCGATCCCGACACCGGCGCCTACCGGTGCGACCTGCTGGGAAGGGACCTGGCCCCGGGCGCGAAGCCCGTGCGGGTCGTTCCCGGCGGTTGCTGGCAGGCCGCCGAACCCCTGACCGACTGGAGCCTGGTGGGCTGCACCGTGGCCCCGGCCTTCGAGTTCGTCGATTTCACGCTGGCCCGCCGCGCCGACCTGCGTGGCCGTTTCCCCGCTCAGGGCGAGCTGATCGATCGTCTGTGTTCCCTTTGATCTAACAAAAAAGCGAGGTACGATGGATATCTTCGTCGAACGCAAGGTGCGTTGTCCCGTCTGCACGCAGGAAGCCTCCATCCGCTACCCCAACCCCAAGCTGTACGTGGCGGGTGAACGGGAGTCGGACCAGCACATCCTCTCCTACAAGTGGGGGCAGGGGATCCATACCCCGGTACTGCCCCATCACCACCACGTGTGGCAGTGTCCGCACTGCCTGTACGCCGATTTTCGCGAGGCGATCGAGAATCCGCACAACACCTTCGCCGAGAAGAAGGCCTGGCAGACCTACCAAGAGGGAGCCGCAAACCTGAAGCCGTTGCTGGGAAAGCTCCACCAGCGGGCAGTCCAGGAGGAGGGAGGGCCCATCGCCGCGGTCGCCTCGCATCTGGCGGCCTACCGCATCGCCAGCCTTTTGCCGGCGGCCGACTGCGACTCGCTGAAACTGGGCCGGCTGGTGCTGCGACTCGGCTGGCTGCTGCGGGAGATGGGCGGGGGGGAGGCGGCCAAACCCGGCAGCACGACCGAGGTGCAGCAGCACCTGGAACAGTCGGTCAGCGAATTGGAAAGCAGCCTGCTCGCCGCCAACGAGGCGCTCAAGGCGGTGCGGCGGGACGGTCAGGCGCGCTCCCAGGAGCTCGGCCTCGATCCGGCCGCCGAGGCCAACCCCTACGTCTCCGGGATGGCCGGCCTGGAGGCCAAGCTCGAGGAGACGTTCGGGCTGCTGTCCATCCTCCAGCGCACCCTGCTGCTCGATCGGGACGGCCAGATCCAGCCGGGAGCGGCGGGGGTCAGCCAGGGCGGGGTCGCCGATTTCCTGCTGTCGCTGTCGCCGCTGTGGCCCGATCTGCCACGAAACGAGAAGGCGTGCCTGCTCCTGGCGGTGGAGTGGTTCGATCTGAGCTACCGTAGCGACCGGAGCGAGCAGAGCCTGGAGCAGGGGCTCGGCCTGATCACCCTTAACGTCGATCTGCTGGTCCGCACGGGCGATCTCGACCGCGCCTTCGAGTATGTCAACCAGATCCTCAAGAGCGGCACCAACACGCGCTGGGACCTGCAACGCCGGTTGAACGACGGCAAGCGGATGGGCAACGTCAGCCCCCACGACGAGCGGATGATCCAGCACAAGATCGCCACCGTCGGCCAGCAGGTCGAGCAGAGCAAGCTGATGCGCCGGCGCATCGGCAACCTGATGATCGAGCGGGAGCCCGCCAATGTCGAGCGGCTGGTTGCCGCCAACGCCCAGCGGCCGCTGCTGGAACAGGAGGAGGAGTTGCGCCGCGCGGGCTTCAACGAAGAGGTGTGCGCCATCCTGAAGGAGCGTGGTACGCTCAAGGAACCTCCGAAGAAGGGCGGGTTCTTCAGCCGGCGAAGCTGAGCGGTCGCTCCGATCGCCGGGCCGGGAGGATTTCCGTCTTCCGACCGCGAGTGGTTGCTTGGCTCGAGGGGTATCGCCTCACCCCGGCTTGCGGTACAATGAACCAGCGACTCGTGCGTTCGACCAGGCCAAGGAGGCGATCATGCCCGTTGTTCCGGGACAGTATTGCGTGATTTTTCCCGACGTCACCATCGGGGAGGGGAGTCGGGTCGGCAATTTCGTCCTGATCCGTGCCAACACCACCATCGGCGAGGGGTGTACCATCGGGTCGTACGTCGACATCGAGGGCGAGGTGACCATCGGCAACCACGTCTCGTTGCAGAGCGGGGCCTACATCACCCGGGGCGTGATCATCGAGGACGACGTGTTCTGCGGCCCCCGCATGGTCACCATGAATGACAAACGCATCTGCCATCGGCGGCCCGATCTGACTTTCGTGCGCGCGGCGCCCCGTATCCTGCGGGCGGCTCGCATCGGCGGCGGCAGCGTGTTGATGCCCGGGGTCACCGTCGGCGAGAACGCATTCGTCGGCTCGGGGGCGGTGGTCACCAAGGATGTGCCCGATCGGGCGATCGTGGTCGGCAACCCGGCCCGGGTGGTCGGCTGGGTGAAGGCGGAGGAACTCATCTGATCCCGGCCGGCCGGCTGGGTTCCTCCCTCATGAAGGTCCTGATCACCAATGTCTTCATGGATGCCCCCAGCGGAACGGTGTTGTACGCCCGGGACCTGGCCCTGGAACTCCAGCGGCAGGGGCACCTGCCTGCGATCTACACGTGGCGGGCCGGCCGGGCCTGCGCCGGGCTGGAGACCGCCGGCATCCCGGTGGTCACCGACCTGCGCCGGATCGGCTTTCGTCCCGATGTCATCCACGGTCACCACCGCCCGCTGACTCTCGGAGCGCTCCGGCACTATCCCGGGACGCCCGCCCTTTTCTTTTGCCACGACCACCGCTCGTCGCTGGACCGGGCGCTTCTCGATCCCCAGGTGGCGCGTTACGTCGGGGTCTCGCGGCTCTGCGTCGAGCGCTTGCTCGCAGAGGGGGCTCCGGCCGGGCGGACGCTGCTGCTGCCGAACTTCGTCGACCTGCACCGGTTCCGGCCCCGGCCGCCGTTGCCGGACGCTCCCCGGCGGGCGTTGGTGTTCAGTAACTACGCCCGCACCGACACCTACCTGCCCGCGGTGACCGAGGCGTGCCGACGGCGGGGCCTGGCCCTCGACGTCGTCGGCAGCGGGGTCGGTCGGGAGAGTCTGCTGCCCGAGCGTCTGCTGGGAGAATACGACCTGGTCTTCGCCAAGGCCAAGGCGGCGATGGAGGCGATGGCGGTGGGCACGGCCGTGGTGCTCTGCGACTTTGGCGGAGTGGGGCCGATGGTCACGGCGGACGACTTCGATCGTCTGCGTCCGCTCAACTTCGGGTTTCAGGCGCTGACCGAGCCGTTGACGCCCGCGGCGCTCGAACGGCAGATCGCCCGCTACGATCCCGACGACGCGCGGCGGGTCAGCGACCGGCTGCGTTCATGTGCCGGTCTCGAGGAGACGGTGCATGAACTGGCGGCGCTCTACGGGCGGGTGATCGACGAGACGGGGCCGCGTCGCCCCTCTTCGCCGGCGATGGAGGAATGGCACGCGTTCCGGGCCTGGCGCTGTCGGCGGCTTGGCACCGCGTTGGCCGGGTACTACACCTGGCGTTTCCGGCTGAGCGCCAGCCAGCCG
>Ga0116171_10004865_pt1 | contig 11940 bp, 2 predicted proteins | sample AD_JPNHW2_MetaG_FD_89798 | JGI IMG/M metagenome (GOLD analysis project Ga0116171, IMG submission 89798) | Active sludge microbial communities of municipal wastewater-treating anaerobic digesters from Japan - AD_JPNHW2_MetaG | ecosystem: Engineered > Bioreactor > Anaerobic > Digestate | place...
TAGTAGAAGCAACTATTTCACAACCAAGAATAGTTATTAAAACTGACTGGGAGCATTTTAAACAAAAAATTTTCTCGCAAAAATATTACCGCGAGCCTGGTGTAACTATTGAAGATATTGCCAACAAGCTCAACATTGGAAGAACCACCCTATCAAACATGATAAACCGTGAAGAAAAGGTTAATTTCAATACCTGGATAAACCGTTTACGGATTGAAGATGCAAAGAATCTAATGATCGATAATCCTGATTATACCATTCTGCAAATCTCCGAAATGGTTGGCTACACCGAGCAAGCCAACTTCAGCCGTCAGTTCAAGCAAATCACAGGCGAATCGCCCCTGGTTTGGAGAAAAAAATCCGCTTCATAGTTTTTATCAAAAATCTTTGTTTTTGTCGATTTGCAAATCAGATTGTATGTATTGATAAAAGGAGATGTGATTCAAGATTTACTTTTGCTACTCTAAAATAATTAGCAAAAATTACATCTTATAATATGCTACAGTTGAGTTCAATCATCCGTCGTATAGGGTTTATATTGACTTTAACCCTTCAACTTTCTGCTTTTTCGCAAAGCAATTACACTTTTGCACCTTCAGTTGGAACATACTCGTCGATTTCAGGTACCGAAGTGACATCAATACTTTCAAACTTCACTCCAATAAATATTGGGTTTACCTTTAAGTTTGATGGTATAGACTATACCCAAGTTGTACCTAGTAGGTGTGGCTGGTTATCATTTAATACAGCGATAACCACTACAATGGGTAACGCTGATAACAATGGAGATTTAACAAATGCTGTTTGTCGTCCTCTTATTGGTGGTTTATTTGCCGATAATGGACAACCCGGGTCTTTTAGAGCTAGATATACTGTAACAGGGACTGCTCCTAATCGAGTTTTCATTTTTGAATGGTACTACTTGCAGTGGCATTGGTATACAGCAAACTATTTGAGTCTTGAAATAAAACTATATGAGACCTCAAACAAAATAGAATGTATCTACAACCCAATTAGCAATCTTGATACATACTACTGCTGCACATCAATTGGTTTGGCATTTGCCAATGCTGGAGAGTTTTTATCACTTAGTGACTTTAGCACCAACCCATCGGTAAGTAACACATCAGAGAGTCATGATTTCAATTCACAACCTACAAGTGGATTAACATATACATTTACTCCCATTCCCGCTAAACCTGAGCCAACAAATCAATGTACAAACCTTACTTCTACAATAAGCGCTGATAATATTATTTTGAATTGGACTGATGCTACAGGTGGTACATTGCCTGATGGTTATCTCATATTGGCTTCTAAGACAAATTCGTTTAGCGACCCAATTGATGGAACAAATATTACTGAAGACAACGATTTAACCGATGGTAAAGGAGCCATAAAGGTTTTGAAAGGCATTCAATCATGTTATGGTTGGAAAAATGCGGAATCATCAACAAATTACTATTTTAAAATATATGCATTCACCAATGGAGGAACATTAACAAATTTCAACACAACCTCAGCACCTACAACTTCTATAAAACTGGTAAAATCAACTCCTCTACAGCATGTTTTTAACTTTCAAGCAAAAAACAACAGTGGGAACTACGTATTGGAGTGGACTGATGCCAAGAAGTTTGGAAATAGTATACAATTTTATAGTAGTAACAGTAGTTATATTGATTGTGGCAATGGTAGTTCTTTAAATATCACTGGCAATAGCATAACCCTTGAGGCTTGGGTAAAACCAAACGTTGCTTTAAACGATATTTTTCAAAAAGAAAACAGTGGGTTAAATGGCGGTTATAAAATGTATTCCAACGAATTTGGTCAAGTCTGCTTTAGTTTATACATTAATAGTAGTTGGAGTGAGGTAAAGTCACCAATAAATACATTTGTTAATGGCAATTGGAGTCATATCTGTGGTACATATGATGGCACAACTCAAAAAATATTCATAAATGGAAATCTTGTAGCAAGCAAATCTACTACGGGGAGCATTTTTCCTTCATCAACCAATTTATTTATCGGGAAATCGCATACATCAACTTTTAACTACTACAACGGGAAAATGGACGAAATGAGCATCTGGTCAACTGCTCGTTCACAATCGGACATTTTGAACGACATGAATTTGCGACTAACTGGGACTGAAACTGGACTTGTGGCTTACTATAAATGTAATCAGGGAATTGCTGACGCCAACAATATTGGACTTTCAACACTACTGGACGCTACTCCATACGCAAACAATGCCACTTTAGAAATGATGTTCTTGGAAAACAACGAGGGCGATTACTCAACCTCCAACACAAATTCTGACATTGATGGTTATTTAATTCTTGCATCATCAACCAATACCTTTCCAAGTGTTGTTAACGGCACCGATATTGCAACCGACAATGACTTAGCAGATGGCACAGGTGCGGTAAAAGTCGCTCAAGGTTTACAAACCTATGGAGGCTGGACAAATATCGATGCGTCTAAACCATACTATTTTAGAATCATCCCCTTTTCAAATAAAGCATCTGAAATAGTATATAATACAAGCGGAACTATTCCTCAAGTCTCAATAAAACCTAAGCCAACAAACCATGTAACAAATTTGATAGCCAGTAGTGCTAATGGCAATATTGTATTAAACTGGACTGATGCAATAGGGACTCAACTCCCCGATGGATATATATTATTGGCATCAACTTCGCCAATCATTACAACCCCTGTCAATGGCACTGAAATCAGTATTGATAATGATTTATCGAATGGTACCGGAGCTGTAAAAGTATTGCCAGGTGTACAAACCTACTCGGGGTTTACAGGCTTCGCTTTAAATACTGTCTACTATTTCAATATATATCCATACACAAATGAGAATACGCTAATAAGCTATAAAACAGATGAGACAGTTCCTCAAACAAGCGGGAAAATTGCAATATATACCGAGCCAACCAGCCATGCCTCTGCTTTTACTGCAAATAGCTATGGCACATTAACATTAAGTTGGATCGATGCTCCTGGTATGCCAAGTCTACTATCAAATGCTTTAAATTTTGATGGTTCAAACGATTTGGTTACTTGTTCAGGTTCTCAAAACACATCAGTATTTTCAGCTGAAGCATGGTTTAGCACAGGAGTAACTATTGCAGATATGGCTTTAGTTTCAACCTTAAATGAAGGAGCAGGCAGTGGATTTGAATTGCATGTAGGCATCAATGGCAAACCCGTTATCACTCTACGAAATTCCTCAACATGGCTTGATGTTGTATCACCTAATGTCATAACAGCTAATAAGTGGACTCATGTAGCAGCTACTTACGATGGAGCAACAGTAAAACTCTATGTTGATGGACAATTGATGAACTCAGCAGCACTTCCAGCAGCATCGTTTGTTAAAGGTACTTCACCCCTTGTTTTAGGTCGTAGGTCGTCAGGTCTTTTATTCTTCAATGGCTCTATCGACGAGGTTAGAATTTGGAATATTGCCCGTTCACAAGTTGATATTCAAAACAATATGAATAACGAGCTGAATGGGACTGAAACTGGTTTATTATCCTACTACAAATTTAATCAAGGAACAGCAGGTGGAGCGAATGGTGGAACTACAACGCTAACCGATGCAACTGCAAATGCCTTTTATGGCACATTAAGCGGATTTGCATTAACTGGTGTAACTTCAAACTGGATTAATCCTGGCCAAGCACCTACAGGATATCTGATAAAAGCATCAACCACCAACTCGTTTACTGATCCGGTAGATGGAACAGAAATTACAACGGACAACGACTTGTCGGATGGCGCAGCCGTAGTAAAGGTTTCGCAGGGAACACAAATCTATTCAAGTTTTGCCGGAACAAAAGGTAGCACAAACTATTACTTTAAAATGTGGCCTTATACCAATTCAGGCAATTACATCAACTATAGAACAGCAGCCACCGTTCCAACTGCATCAATAGCATTTGCAAAAACAAAACCAATTACACACGTAACCAATTTAGCAGCCAGCAATAACAATAAAGTTATCAACGTAAGTTGGATTGATGCTATAGAGGGTACTCCTTCCTTTGGCAATACCATTGATTTAGATGGTATAAACGATTTTGTTGCTGTTCCTACCATTGGAAGCAGCCTATCGAAGTTTACAATTGAAACTTGGTTTAAAGCAAGTTCACTAACTGGAAACTTTTCAGGAATATATAATAACAACAGTTGGGTAGCTGGAGCTGTACATTTCCAAATTAATAATGGCAATATAGAATTAGCTGTTGGCGGAGGAGCTATCTATACAATTGATGTTAGCTATGCTTTTGCTGCAAATACTTGGTATCATTTAGCCGCCACTTATAATGCAGGAGCAGCTAAAATCTATGTTAATGGCACATTGGTTGGTTCTGGTACGTTGTCAACAACATCTGTCAACCTTGCAGCAGCCCAAATTGGGGCATGGAATGCATCTCGCTTTTACGCTGGAAAATTCGACGAATACCGCATCTGGAACACTGAGCGCACATTGTCAGATATCTTTAACAACATGTTCTCAGAGCTAACAGGCTCAGAATCGGGCTTGATAGCTTACTACAAATTTAACCAAGGTACTGCTTCAGGTGATAATACTGGACTCGTAACGGTTACAGATGCAAGTTCAAACGCAAAGAATGGCACATTAACCAATTTTGCCCTTACTGGCACAAGTTCGAACTGGGTGAGTACTGGAGATATCGGTCGAAGAATAACCTCCCCCGATGGATATTTAATCAAAGTATCAAAAAATAACAACATAACTGCACCAACAAATGGTTCAGCAGTGGCTGACGACAATAATTTAGCTGATGGTGTAGGCGCTGTTAATATTTTAGCCGGTGTTCAAACCTATAATGGTTGGGCAGATTTTACTGATACTACAGCCTATTATTATAAGGTTTACCCCTATTCAAACTCAGGGACATCTAGGGTTTATAATACATCAGTTCCGGTGCCAGTAGCGAAGGATTCGGTGGAAATTGATCGGTTTAAGGAAATTAGTACTAGCATACTTGATTTTACACAAGGTACGTCGGCTTGGGCAGATTATGATGGCAATGGATTATTAGATGTATTGGTTGCTGGTGGTAGAAACTATTACACCCAACCTCAAAATGGTTGCTTTCAATATAATGGTGCTATTGCATCTCAAACCATTCTTTATAAACAAATCACTCCCGGTGTTTTTTCACCAATATTTACTTTCCCTTCTGTTGTTGATGCCAGTATTTCCTGGGCCGATTATAATAATGATGGCCTATTGGATTTTATCATAACTGGAAGAGATAATTCAGGTAGTACAGGGGGGCCCAGTATGACAAAATTATTTAAACAAATTACAGGAAATACCTTTACTGAGGTAACAAATACTGGATTTGTTAATATTAATGGTGGCTCAGTTTCCTGGGCCGATTATGATAACGATGGCGATTTGGACGTTATTATAACTGGAGGAAATAAAGCATTATTGTATAGAAATAATGGGGGCGATTCATTCACTGAAATGGTTGAATTACCGTTTATGGGTGTCACGGAATCTTCAGTAGCTTGGGGCGATTATAACAATGATGGCTATTTAGATCTATTGCTAACAGGATATAGCAATGATGCCATTTCAAATGGTCCTATTTCAAAGGTATATAGAAATAGAGGAGATGGTTTTTTTACAGAGCAAACTTCAATTACATTACCAGGGATTACTAGCGGAACAGCAACTTGGATTGACTATGATAATAATGGGAATTTGGATATTTCATTGAGTGGGCATTTATTTAAGAATAACGGTAATGGTAGCTTTGAATCGCTCGTAATAAGCGGTCAAGATTCTCTAGGTTCATCGTCATGTTCATGGGGCGATTATAATAACGATGGAAGAGTTGATTTTGCTATAAATGGAGTTGAATTAAACAGCGGCAATCGCATTTCAACTGAACTTTATGAACAAACTTCGGAACAGTCCTTTACTCTGAGGAATGACTTCAATTTTTTAAATTTAACTAAAGGTTCTAGTAACCTTATCGATTATAATAATGATGGAAATTTGGATCTTTTCTTAACAGGTGAAGATAAAATTCAATCTTGCCCATCATGCTGTATTGACTTTCTTGCTCACACGAGACTCTACAAAAATACAAATTTTAAGAAAAACACAAAACCAAGCACCCCAACTGGGTTAGTTCATAGTCTTGGGCAACAACAAATATTAAGCTGGAATCCTGCAGCTGATGCTGAAACACCTACAAAAGGACTTACCTACAACATACGCATTGGTACAACAAAATATGGAAAAGAAATTGTAAGCCCAATGTCTTTAGCCTCAGGTATTAGAATGTTGCCTGCAATGGGTAATTGCCAACTTAACACTTTTGCTAAATTAAATTTGAAAGTTGGTCGTAAATATTACTGGAGCGTACAGGCTGTGGATAATGGTAATATGGGGGGCTCGTTTTCTAGTATTGACTCTCTTACGGTCGATTCTATACCTGCTTCGCATTTATCATTAAAAGTAATAGATAATACAAGTGTAAAAGCAACATGGCAACGTGGAAATGGTAACCGTTGCGCTGTTTTTTGTAAAATGAAATTTGCCGATGCAACAATAGAAACTGCAGCACCTGTTGATGGAACGCAGTATATTGGTGTTGATAAATTTAGATCAGGGCCAGCAATCGGATCAACCGGTTGGTATTGTGTATATAATGGTATAGAAGACAGTGTTATTATTCGCAACTTGGAAGCCGGCAGTTTATACTCTATTCATGTTATTGAGTATCTTGATGAAGCTAGTGGTCCGGTATATTACAATTTAAATAGTGCAAGAAAAGACAATTACGGAATATTTAATACAGACGGTTATTTAAATGTTACGACCGGTTTTGGTACAACATGCTTAGCCGACTTTAATAAAGATGGTTATGTTGATGTTATGAATCTGCCTGGAGGTCCATTAATGGGTGAAATAAAAATTAACAACGGAAACAATTCATTTACTGCGCTTCCTGCTTTTAACACACCTATTCCGGTAAACTATTCGTATGTTCAAAATTTAAGCGTTGCTTGTGGCGATTATGATAACGATGGACATATGGATATAGTGGTAAGTGGTGAATTTCAAAAAGCAATAACTTATGAAGATTCTGCCTTTACTAAAATATACAAAAACCAAGGAAATAATACATTTATTGAGCAAAGCAATGTTAATATTACTGGCGTGTATGGTGGCTCAGTTGCTTGGGGTGATTATGATAACGATGGAGATTTAGATTTACTAATATGTGGTGAAACAGAATGTATTAATTGTCCTAAACCAAATTACCCTTACGACAATACTTTAGATACCCTAAAGCGAATAACTCAGGTCTATGTGAATAATTCAACACATGCTCAGACTCAGTTTGATCTATTAACAACTACAAACTTCGTTGGTGTTGGATCTGGAAGTGGTGCATGGGCAGATTTTGACAATGATGGGTATCTCGATTTTGCAGTGTCTGGGTTACCTTCAATTTCTAGAGCAGACAATGCATCTGGGAATACAGCAATTGCAAAGGTTTACCACAACAACAAAAACGGAACGTTCTCTCCATTAAATACAAATATCAATGGGGGATACAAAGGAGATGGACCTACAGTTTTTTGGGCTGATTACGATAACGATGGTGACTTAGATATAAAAGTTGAAGGACCTTCTTCTTCAAGTGGACCTGGAACTGCCGATAACTTTAGAATATTAATCAACAATTTCCCTGAACCCACACTTTCTCTTTCAAATAACCCTGTACCTTTTTACAAATACGATAACAAGGTTGATTACGACAATGATGGAGATTTAGATATAATTGATGCGAATATTCAACGAAACAATGATAAATACTACCCTGGCAATTTTGCTAGCAATAAAAAACCGGCAAAGCCAATAAACTTAAAATATGTAAATCTACCGGGGTATGTACAACTCATTTGGGATAACATCATTTCAGACGAAACACCTTTCAAGCAAATGTCATACAATATTCGTTTACGCAAAGAAGGTAATAGTCAATGGCTTTGTGCTCCTCAATCAATGAATGATGGATCTCGCCAAATTCCTAACTTCGGAAATATTCCATTCAAACCAAATGGTTATAACAATTTTGCAAGGTATAATCTTCCCGAAGGGAATTATGAATGGCAAGTACAGGCAATTGATGGTTCGTTTAGCAGTAGCGAATGGTCTGAAGTAAATACTTTCACAGTCAAGGCTGCGCTTGCAAGTTTTACCGCGGATTCCGTTTGCTTGGGCGACACAACCATATTTATTGATAATTCATTTTCCTTTGTGGGGATTAAAGAATGGAGATGGGATTTTGGTGATACTCCAACGGTTACAGGGAAAGTTCAAAAGCACGTTTTCCAAACTACTGGCGATCACAATGTAAGGCTAATTATTACAAATAATAATTTGCAAAATGACACTGTTTATGGCAATGCTTTTGTTAAACCAATTCCATCAGTTTCTTTCACTGTAGATGATGTTTGTGAAGGGTTAACGGCAACAATAATAAATCCAGCGAACACTGATGGTTTAATCGATTGGATTTGGGATTTTGGCGATGGAAGCACCTCAAACTACTTCAACCCAGGAACTCATACTTATGCCGAAAAGAAAAATTACACCATTAAGTTTAAGGTTACAGGGGAAAACAATTGCTCTAGTACTGCGACAAGAACCATCGCTATTAAAGAAAGACCTGCTAAACCAACAATCTCCGAATCAATCAATAATTTCTGTCCAGGAACTGAGGTCAAATTGGAGGTAACCTCTTCTACAAATGGCTTCAACTTCCAATGGAAGCGTAATGGTGATATTGTTGATGGTGCTACAAGCAAATCGTATACAGGCAAACTAACTGCTGCCGATTACTCAGCGGTAGTAGAACCCGGTAGTTGTTCGTCAGAATCGAATAAATTAACCATCGTTACCAAGCCCGCACCACCAAAACCAAATATCCTTGGTCATGGTCCAACTATATGGATTCTTGCTTGTGATAATATGACTGCAACTGGCTATAAATGGTATTACAACAACAATCAAATACCTGGTGCCAATGGATATCAGTACTACGCAAACAAAAACTATGGCGATTACTATGTCTCTATTAACAATGGTGGCGAGTGCTGGACTCCAAGTGATGTTTTCAAGACTGAATTAGCAAACGGCATAGATGATTTATCATACAATAACGTAAAGGTATTCCCTAATCCATCTGAAGGATTATACAACGTATCCTTGGGAAGCAAAATATCAGGTGTGCTTAATGTAAAAGTTGTAAATGCACTAGGTAATGTTGTTTTAAGCCAAATCATAAATAATAGTTCCGATTTTGCGGTAGATATTTCGACCCTTACAAATGGAATTTATTTCATCAGCATTAGCAACAAAGATGAGGTAATTATTAAGAAAGTTGTAAAGCAGTAAACAATGAAAGAATTAGCAAATAGAATCTTCATGAAAAGATTAATCATACTTTCAGTTCTTATATTTTTAGGATTCAATGGACTTGCAAAAGAGTTCAATGATAAGCAAAAAGCCATTATTTACAACGAAGCCATTAAGCTCCTTAAAAGCTATGAGATGTACTCGAACCAAATGGCCGATGAAGTTGTAAATATCGATGATCTAAATAAAACAAGCCAAAAACTCATCGACCAGTTTGTAAGCCGTAAAGCTATTATCTACAACGATCTTGACCCAATGCATAAGCTAAGCCAAGTTTATGAGCTAGAAACATATGTTTCAAACATACTGCTTTGGTATCCTGATGGGATGAAGATTTACCTGGATTATGATAACCTAAAGGCGGGAAATATCATTTCGCATGGGAATGACATTTACACTGTCGATATAATGACCAACAAGCGTATCGATGGGAATTATCTTAACAAGCAAAAGAATACCAACACAGAGGAGTTACTTTTCCGTATCGCATTTTTTGAAAAGAATGGAGTATTTGAGAATTACAAAATTGCGGGTGTTAGAAATAGCAAATTGATCACTGTATCCGACGATTCAAAACTACTTGCTGAGGTAAAAAGCATTGCTTTTTCTGAAAAGGATATGCAGCTGATTAAAGATCAAACCAAGGGACTACTTAACGATTATATTAACTTTCTAAATCTACTTTCCGACCCAAAAGAGTCAACTGAAGATAAGGGTTTCTATCGCATTTCGTTCCTTGGGTTATTTAAAGATTCAACCCTTAACGTTGCCAACGACATTGAACCCGATCCTCAAAGCCGATGGATTAACATCTCTGATTATCAACAAAAAATCATCACAGATTACCCCGAAGGGATAAGAAACCTTGGGCTTAACCTCGACTCGGCACAGTACAGTAAAGTGGTTTCGGAAGGGAATGAAAAGTTTTTTATTAATGGGTATATCGATAAATTTTTCTCGGGTAAGTATAAATCGAAAACGGTTTACCGCGATAACTCAAAGTTCGACTTTAAGGTAACATTCGAGCGCGATGAGAACACTTTTAAAAATTTCAAACTTTCTAGCATCGACAAATTTGGGGTTAACCTTTATAACCAAACAACAAATACAACACAAGAGCTACCCCAACAACCCATTTCGAGTTTGAAAAGGAATGGCTTATTTATTGGCTTATCGATTGGAAGTGGGCTAACATCATATAATAACTCAAATTTATCAAACAACTCATTACTAAACTGGAGTCAACAAGGGAAACTAGCTCTAGATGGAGATATTCACGCTACTTGGTATTTTAACAAAAGAATAGGTCTTAAATTTGGTGTTGGCTACCTTCGCTTTTCTGCCAATACAAGTCTTAACGGGAAATTTCGCAACACCCAATACTCAACTGATATTGATGGAAATTCGTACCAGTTAGATATTACGGCCAATTACGACTCCCTTCAAACACTTGGCTATATATCAATACCTATCTCTTTAGTCTTTCATAGCAATAGCAACCCCGAGAAATGGGGATTTTACGCCGAAACAGGTTTGATAGCATCTTTCAACATCAGCTCAACCTATAAAACTACTGGTAGCTATGCCACCAGCGGGTTTTATGAGCAATATGATGTGGCACTACAAATCAATGCAAATCCAGCATTAGGGTTTAAGTCTCGTTCAAATATCGATAGCAAAGGCAAGGTGGAGACATCACCCATCTATTTTGCTCTAAAAACATCAATTGGCATTACTTACCCTATTAACTGTTTTACAACTGTTTACTTTGGACCTGAGATGGTTTGGGGCTTATCAAATATTTCAAAAAACAATACCTATACCGATGGGTTTGGCAATACATCATCGGCAAAAAAGATTGGATTGTCGAATTATGGTATTAAGTTTGGAATTAGCTATAAGTTCTAGTATAAGAAAAATAAAGATATGAAGATGAGATATTTATTGACATTGATGTTCGCTGGACTTTTCCTTACCGGAAATGCTCAAGAACCAACCAAAACAGCAGCAAGTAGCAAGGAAGCAAAGCTGGTCGATGAGATTAGCCTTTCCGATGCCGATATCGAGGTATTTAAAGAGCAGACAAAGCAGAAAGTTGAAGAGTTTCAACAGCACATCGTTACTATTGGTAGCAAGGATCAGCCAACCGAAAAGCGAAATATGGCTGAGAAGGAAGCCCTTAAACTATTCTTCAAGGGTGCTGAAATGCAAATTTCTACCATTAATGTTGATGGAACCATTAGTCTTCAATCTCGACCAATGGAGAAGTATTTAGCACGACTAAAATCGCTTCCATTCACAGCAGTTTCAATCAAGTTCTACGATTTGGTTTACATTTCGAGTTTTACTCGGGGTCCCGATGGTCGTTACTACTCTTCGGCTACTGTGATCCAGGAGTTCACAGGATTCTCAGGAGATAATATCGTTTATAAAGACGTTACTAA
>Ga0116171_10004866_pt1 | contig 11938 bp, 5 predicted proteins | sample AD_JPNHW2_MetaG_FD_89798 | JGI IMG/M metagenome (GOLD analysis project Ga0116171, IMG submission 89798) | Active sludge microbial communities of municipal wastewater-treating anaerobic digesters from Japan - AD_JPNHW2_MetaG | ecosystem: Engineered > Bioreactor > Anaerobic > Digestate | place...
AGTGGGTTCCTGATGAACCAGCCGGTGTTTTCAAAAATGAACCGGTGTGACCCGGCTTCCATCACTCGGCGGATTCAAGCGGATAGACCTTGACCTCGACCCGGCGGTTCCGGGCGTGGTTCATGGGGTCGTTCTCATCCGCCGGACGCGCCCAGCCCAGACCCGCGGCGCTGAACTGTTTCGGGTCGAGCGTGGGATACTTCTTCACCAGCGCCTCCTTGACGGCATTGGCGCGGTTGGCGGAGAGTTCCTTGACCATGTTTTCGGGCACCTTGCCCTTCATGCTGGAGTCGGTGTGTCCCTCGATCACAATACGCGCGGCGCCGTACTGCGCGGCCAGTTTGGCGATCTCCTCGAGAACGAAATTCACGTTCGGGTCATAGAGGGACTCGACTTCCTTGCCCCCTTCCTTCTTGGTGACTTTCTTGTAAAGATCAAAGTCGTTCGGGAAGAAATGGATGGTGACCACCTTGGTGAGAATCTCATTGCTCTCGACCTGAATGCTCTGGACGGTCTTCGGGGTGAAGTTGACCGTGTACTCGTCCTTCGCGTTGGCGTACTTGGGTTCGCCGGCCAGTTTCTGGATGATGGAGAAGTCCATAACGGTGTCGAACACGGAGGGAGAGGTGATCTTGCCGATGTGGCGGTAGAGATAATTGGCCGTGTTCCAGGTCCGCTCGAAGTTGGCGGGGTTGTTCTGATTGAGGAAGAACTCGCGGTTCTCGGCGTAGTTGGTCGAGTGGGCGTCGCCCAGCATGCCCAGGCAGTCGGGGGCGGGGATGTTGTACACCTTGGCCATGAGCGCGGCGGCTTCCTGCTTGCCCGCATCGGTCTTGATCGCTTCCATGCCGTCGAAGATCCCCCGGACGATCCCCTCGCAGATGTCGGGATGATCCTTGGCGAAGTCGGCGCGCGCGAACCAGACGTCTGCGATGAGCTTGTTGGCCGTGGCGGTCGAGACGAGCAGGTAGTTGCTGTCGGACTTGGTGAGGTTATAGATGTCGGGCGCCCAGCTGACACAGGCGGCGATGGTTTTGTCGGCGTTGAAAGCCGCCGCGGCCTGGAAGGCGTCCTCGGTGTAGATAAAGTCCACATCCCCCGGCTGAACCCCGCCGTTGATGAGGGCATTGAGGACAAAGAACTGGCTCGGGGAGTTCTCCGCCAGAACGACTTTCTTCTTCTTGAGGTCGGCGACCGACGGCCGCTGGGGGTCCTTTGCGGCCGAACGGCGGATCACGATCCCGTCGCCGCCGTTGGACCAGTCAATCTGTTGAAAGATGCGGGGGCTGATACGGCTGTCCTTGCGCAGTTCCTCCATGAAAAGAGGAACCATGTCGAGCGTCCCCCAGCCAATGTGGATCTTGCCGGCGGCGTAGGCGTCACGCATCGTCACCGGGTTGTCAATCAGGACCAGTTCGACCTTGAAGTCCTGACCGCCCGGAGTTTTCCACAGGACACCGGGGTCCTTGCCCTTGTTCTGGAGAATGATGGGCGCCCAGCCGGCCCACACGTTCAGCGCAATCTTGACGGTACGGTCGGAAAGCGGCTCATAGTTGCTGACTCCACTGACGGGAGGCAGTTTCTCGGAGGCCTTGAAATTGTATTCCTTGACCGTGGTGGGGATGTTCGAGTCGGGCGCCTCGGTATCGCCCTTGGCGCCAGCCGGCGCCTTGGGAACGTCTCCGGCCTTCTTGAGGTCGTCCGCATTGATCGGGGCGCTCTGCTGCTGGGTCTGCTGATTCTGCCGACTCGCCCGCTTCGGGAAAATCTTCTCGCGCAGGCCATAGACAGTCAGGCCCGCCACCACCAGCAACAGGACGACATAGAAACTGGCCTTCGGGCCGCTTCGAATCGGTTCATCTACCATGGTCTCTTTCTCCTTCCGCCGCAATAAGTATGAAATTTCACACGATCACTTCGTCTCGGAATTCACCTCAGGGACGGGTGTCCCCCTCTTCTTATCCGCCCCGCGTCCTTCAGACTATCCGTTTCGGTCCGGCACCGCCATTACAATTGGGGCGGGCGTTTGTAACACCTCGATTTCTCAAGTTTCTGTCGCCCCTCCGGGGCTTGAACTTATTTGCGCTCTTTTCCGGGGGTTCCCTTCGGTCACCCCCGGCTACTCACGGTCGCCCCCTCCGGGGGCTGGAAATCTCAAGAAATTCGATTTTCTCGAATCCTTCATGTGAAGACTCAAAATCAAGGTCGTAACAACGGGCCGTTACTTGGTCCCGATCTCTTTTTCGAATTCCTGCAGGGCGGCTTCCTGCTGCTGGGCGTCGGTTTTGCCAAGGGACTTGGCCTGAGCCTCGACCCCGGCGGTCTCGGGGGTCTTCAGGCCCATGTCCACCTCAAACTGCTGGAGGATGTCCTCGGCCTGCGCGGCCTCGGCCCGGCGCTCGGCCTCGATTTCTTCGACTCCCTCACCCGAGAGGTCGGCGGTGACGCGGACCTTGGCGCGGTTCAGGTCTATTTTTTCCTGGATGATGTTCTCGAGTTCCCCAAAGTCGGTGGTGACGTCGAAGTTGAACCCCTGGGCGATCTTGGCCATTTCGGCTTCGGCGGAGCTCATCTTGAGTTCCGCGTCGTATTTCTGAATCTTGGCGCGAACCTCGGCGAGTTTCTTGGCCGAGTTCTGGATCTTGGTGAGGTAGTTCTGGTAGCTCTGGTCGTGCATTTTGAGCTGGGCCTGGTTCGAGGCCAGATCGTCCTGGGCGCGCTTGAGTTCGACGGCGAGTTTTCCGGCGACCTCGCGGTTGCCGGCCTGGAGGTGGCTCTTGACCTTGGCGGTGAGTTCCTGAATACGCGCTTCGTCGCCCCGAACCTGCCGCGTGACACGCTCGACCAGGGCGCGGTACTGCTCAAGCCCCTGGCGTCCCTCTTTCATCTGCTCGACGGCGTTGTCATACTCGAGCTGCATCTGAGCGATCGGATCGGCCTGCCAGAAGAGATTGGCGATTTTGTTCATTTGCGCGGCAAAGGCGCGCCAGAATTTCTGCAGGATCATGATGTTCCTCCTCGAGGAGATTCGCGGCCACGCCGCAGGACTCTCGCTGCATCGGAATTGAAATCCGTCCCTTTAACCGTTCCCGATCAAAAACGCCAGACGCCCGTCCCAACCATCCGGGTTATGCAATTCCCTGTCAGCCGGACTCATAGTAGTTCAAGACCTTTTGGTTATGCAAGAGAGAATGGAGAAGGGACAATGGATAATTGATCACGAGCCGCGCTTTTCCCCTGAAGCGCGAGAAAGGGAGGGAGGAAGTGAAACCGGCTGGCTCGGGTCAGGAGCCAGCCGGTTGTTGTCACGGGTTTTTCTGTTTCGGATGAGCCGCCGCCCGCTTTTCCGGGCCAGACGGATTCGGTCTTTGCCGAATCACGGCTTGGCCGGTTCCGGGTCGGCGGTCGGTTTGGGGTAGGCCGTGGGACGTTCGGTGGCCTTGATGAGTTTGGGTTTCGGCTGCTTCTGGCGTTCGGCGACATCCTGCAGGAGGACCTCGACGGCCTTCTCGATCTGGCGGTCCTTGCCCGAGGCCAGTTCGGTGGGCTGGGGCCAGACGACAAAGTTCGGCTCCGCGCCGTGAAGTTCCATGTCCTCCCCGTCCCGGGCCGTATAGAATCCGATGTTGGGGACACGGAAACCGCCGACGTCCATGATATTCCACTCCTGCGTACCGATGACCGCGCCGTGGGTCTTGACACCGACGAGTTTGCCGCGATTGAGATTCTTGATGGCATGGCAGAAGATTTCGGCATTGCTGCCGCTGTTCTGGTTGCAAAGCACCACGACGGGTTTGCGCATCCAGAGGACCCCGGGGTAGGCCTGGAGGTAACCGGCCTCGGTGTCGTTGCGGCGGCGGGTGTAGGCGTGGTGCGGCGGGCAGAGCATCTGGAGGAGTTTGTCGGCCACATACCCGCCGGGGTTGTTCCGCACGTCTATGACCAGCCCCTGTTTGTTGACGGTCTTTTCATAGACTTCGCGCTCGAAGCGGACCAGGTCGTCGCCGGACATGGCGTTGATGTGCAGGTAGCCAAGCGCGCCATTGCTGAGTTTGTCAATGGTCTTCTCGTTGTCGCGAATCCATTTGTCCTTGACGAGGTCGCGGGCGGCGCCATACGCGATGGGTCGAATGACCACTTCGCGTTTTCGCGGGGGCTTCTTTTCCGAGGATTCGTCCTTCTTATCGGACGCCGTACCGGTTGTGGGCGCATCCTTCGAGGAAAGGACGGTGAGCCGGATATCGCGATTGAGCGTACCGTTGAGCAGGGTGTAGGGGTCCATCCCCTCGGTGAGTTCGACCCCGTCAATGTGGGTGATACGGTCACCCGGGACGATCTTGATGGTTTCCTTGTCGGCAGGCCCCTTGGGCAGAATGTCGCGCACGAGCAGACCGGCGGCGGTGTCGGTATCGTCAAAACGCACGCCGAGGTGGGCGGTCTGTTCGTTCCAGGCCTGACCGGGATTCCATTCCTGAGCCCGTGGACTGAAGCCGAGGTGCGAGGCGTTGAGTTCGCCCAGCATGAGTTCCATGACGCGGGCAAACCCGGCGACTTCCACGGAGCGGGCGGCCTGGTCTTCGTATTTTTTGTAAATGGCTTCCCAGTCGCGGTTGCCAAACCGTCCGTCGTAGTAGAAGTCGCGGATGAAACGCCAGCCGATTCCGAACGCGACGCGGTACTTTTCGGTCAGGTTGATTTCATTCTGGATCTCAAAGGGGAAGGATGTCTGTTGATTGCCCTTGATGCGGGCGGGAACCCCATTTTCGAGCCAGACGATCTGGTCTTCGGCCTGAAGCCAGGTGACGTTGCTTCCCTGGTTCGGGACGATGAAGCGGGGCGGCGACTTGAACTCGGGCAGGTCGAAGGCGTAGAGCCCGGGCCGCCCGTCCACCGTCCCGGTGAAAGCCAGGGCCTTGGAGTTGGGCGCCCAGAAGAGTTCGCCGATATTGCCGTTGATCGCCCGGCGCTGAATGCGCTCGTGGAGGGTTTCGAATTCAATCTTGATCTCCTTGACCCCCTCGGCCGGCTTTGCCTCGTTCTTTTTGTCGCCGTTCGGGCCGTCCTTCTTGGCCTCGTCCTTCTTCGGTTCATCCTTTTTGGGGGACTCGTCTTTTTTCGGTTCCTCTTTCTTCGGTTCGTCCTTTTTGGGGTCGGGTTCGCCGGGTTTTTCTTCGGCGGTCATGAACAAACGGGTGTTCGGCTTCTTCTGGGCGTCATCGGGTTTCGCGTCCTGGGGCTTGGCCGGTTCCGGTTCTTTCTTTTGCTCTTCCCCCTCTTTCTTCGGCTCTTCTTTTTTGGGCTCTTCTTTCTTCGGACGCGCCTTGGCGATGAGTTCGCGCGCTTCCTTGATCTTGCGGGCCCGCGCATCGGTGTTTTCCTCTTCCTCATGTTCACTGAGCCAGACGTAGCAGAGTTCGGCCCGGTGTTCATTGGACTGGTTCACAAACGCGATGACCTTGCCGTCGGGCGACCAGGCCGGTTTCCCCTCGAAATAGGGGAAACGGGACAGATTGTAGGGGGGCTGGTCGGACTGGGCCACGGAACAAATGAACACATCGCGGTCAAAGTCCTGGTTTTCCTGGGAGTAGGCCAACCACTTGGAATCGGGCGACCAGTCGTATTCGACAGGGCTGGGCGAGGCGATGCGGCGGTAGGCGTTCTCACCATTCACATCGGCAATCCAGAGATCCCCCGCGCCGCAGAGGTAGGCGATCTTCTTACCGTCGGGACTGATCGACAAATTGCCGTTGACCAGGCCGTGTTGGGTGATCTGGTCCACGGAGAATTCGGTGTTTTCCCACCAGGCCTTGCCGGCGTCCTTGCGTTTGGCGACACAGAGGTTGCGGCCGTGTCCATCATCCCGGATGAACAGGATGGTGTTGTTGTCGGGCGTGAACAGGGGTTCGCGTTCTTCGGCGGCGGTCCGGGTGATCTGGTGGGGTTCGCGCAGGACGGTATCCATGACCCACAGGTCGTTGTCGGCGACGAGGGCAATTTCAAGCCCGTCTTTGGTGAACCCGGCGGCCGCGGCCTGGTTGACCCGGTGGCGCTCCGTGTTGGAACGGAGGCTGTCGGCCTCGTTCCAGATGTCAATGCGTTTGGGCTCCTTGTCCTTGCCCGGACGGAAGACGTAGAAGTCGAAGAGGCGGCGGAAAACGAGGGTCGAGCCATCCTGAGACAGGGTGGGGAACAACACGGCGTCATCGTCGTAGAAGGTCAGTTGTTTTTCTTCGCCCGATTTCAGGTCATGCTGCCAGAGGTTGAAATTACCCGACTCCTGACCGACATAATAGAAACCTTCCCCATTGGGCATCCAGAGGGGGTAACGGCGTTCGACTTCGCTCTCGGGGTGAACCCAGGTGAATTGCTTCGACTCGAGATCATAGATCCAGATCTGACTGGCGCGGGCGCCGGTGTACCCCTTGCGGTAGGGCGAGGAGCCTTCGCGGGTGAAGAGGACGCGCTTGCCGTCGGGTGAAATCATCCCTTCGGAGGCATAGCTGTCGAAAAGGAGTTGCTGGCGTTTGTTGGCCTGACGGTTGACGCGGTAAAAACGGGTGGGTTCGAGGTCGGAATGGTCGCGGACGGCCGTGGTGAGAAGACTCTTGCCGTCGGGGTACCAGCCCAGGAGCGAATTTCCCTCACTGTGGTAGGTCAGTTGCTCGGGAATCCCCCCCTCGGCGGGCATGACATAGACCTGCCAGGAGCCGTCCTCGCGCTTGCTGGTGAAGGCGATTTCCTTGCCATTGGGCGAGAAACTGGGCTGCCGCTCATAGGCCGGGTGCCGGGTAAGCTGCCGGGCCATGCCGCCCGAGGAGGGAACGGACCAGATGTCGCCCTTCCAGGAAAAAACGAGGGTCTTGCCGTCGGGGGACAGAGACGGGTCGGCAGCCAGTTGGATACTTTCGCGTTTGCGGTCGGCGGCGGATGCCGGGGACACGTTAAAAGCAACAAGAGTGATGGCCAGAATCAATGACGTGACCAGAAAACGAACTGCATGCGACATGGGTGGAACGCTCCTTCGGTGGGGTAGTGGGTGGACTGAGTGGATGAGAAGACAGCGGCCCGGGTGGTCCACAGGTCCCCTCTGCATGACAAACCGGCGAGGAGAACCGGTGTGGCTCCCCGCCGGAAAATGCGACGATTGGGGTTTTGACGACGAAGAGGGCGACGGCCGGAACCGCCCCCCCCTGACAGGCCCTTGATCCTTCAAGTTTAGGACGCCCCTTCAGGGCTTATTCCTATTCTATGGATTATTCCGGGGGTTCCCTTCGGTCACCCCCGGCTACTCACGGTCGCCCCCTTCGGGGGCTGAAAACCTCGATAGATCCGATCTTTTACAATCTTTCAATCCCAAGATGAAGGATCAAAGTGACAGGCAGGGGAATTATTCCTCTTCCTTGATGTACTGAGCCACCAGTTCCGCCTCGGCATTGCGGGTGGTTTTGCATTTGGGATAGCCGGAACAGCCGAGGAAGTAGCCTTTGCGCCCGGCGCGGAGCATCATGGGCTTACCGCAATTCTCGCACTTCTCTTCCGTCTGGATCGCCCGGGGTTTGGCGGGTCTGGGAAGGGAGGCGGCGAGTTTCTGGCCTTCCTCACCTTCGAGCGGCTTGGCGTTTTTGCACTTGGGATAGGCGGAACAGGCCAGGAAGAGACCGCGCGGCCCACGGCGCACGATCATGGGCGCTCCGCACTTGTCGCACTTTTCATCCACCTGGGGCAGCTGCACCGCAACGGCCTTGCCGTCCTTGACCTCGGCGATGGCCTTGGCGTTGCGGCATTTGGGATAGCCGGAGCACCCCAGGAACGGCCCCCGGCGGCTGTTGCGCACCCGCATAGGCGAACCGCACTTTTCGCACACCTCGTCGGTGTCGGGAAGCGCCTCGGAAGCGATGGCCTTGCCGTCCTTGACTTCGGCAATGTTGAGAAGTCCGTCGCATTCGGGATATCGGTTACAGGCGAGGAAAGGACCGCGCTTGCCGTTCCGGACGCTCATCGGGCCGCCGCATTTGGGGCACACCTCGTCGGTGGCCGGGGCTTTCTCGACGACGATCTTCCCTTCTTCGTCGTAGGCCAGGGGCTTGGCGTTCTTGCACTCGGGATAGTCCTCACAGCTGAGGAACCGACCGTTTTTGCCCCATTTGATGAGCATGGTCTTGCCGCACAGATCACAGGGGATGTCGGTGGGTTCGGCCAGCCCGCGGGGGCTTTTCATTTCCTTTTCGGCGACGGTGAGACGCTGGCGGAACCCGTCGTAGAAACCGCGCATGACCTCGAGCCACTCGCGCGAGCCTTCTTCGATGTCGTCGAGTTCGGTTTCCATCTCGGCGGTGAACTCGACGTTGAGGATCTCGGGGAAGCTGTCAACGAGGATGTCGGTAACGATCCGGCCCAGTTCGGTGGGGCGGAAATTGCCCTTGAGGAGTTCGGCGTATTTCTTTTCCTGAATGGTGGAAAGAATGGCCGCGTAGGTCGAGGGACGTCCGATACCCAGCCGCTCGAGTTCGCGCACGAGCGAGCTGAGGGAAAAGCGGGGCGGGGGCTGGGTGAAATGCTGGTCACACTCGATTTCACCGCGCCGTGTGAGGTGTTCCCCCTGAGCGAGCTGAGGCAGGCGTTCAGCGGTTTCCTCGTTGGAAGTCTGCTGGCCGTCGCGTTCGTCGTGGCCTTCTTCGTACACGCTGAGGAAGCCGGGGAAGAGGATGACGGAACCGGTGGCAATAAAGAGGTACCGCTGGTCGCACACGGGGACTTCCACGGTGGTGCGTTCGAGGAGGGCCGGCTTCATCTGCGAGGCGACGAATCGGCTCCAGATGAGCCGGTAGAGTTTGAGTTGATCGGCGTCGAGGTAGTCCTCGAGGGTTTCAGGCGGTCGGTCGAGGAGCGTGGGGCGGATGGCCTCGTGGGCGTCCTGTGCGCCTTTTTTGCTGGGATAGTCGTTGGGTGTCTCGGGCAGGAAGTTGGGCCCGAAGGTTTTTTCGATGAAAGCGCGCACCCCCTGCACGGCGGTCGTGGCCACACGGGTCGAGTCGGTACGCATGTAGGTGATGAGACCGACGGTGCCTTCGGGGCCGATGTTGACCCCTTCGTACAACCCCTGCGCGATGGTCATGGTCCGGCTGGGGGTGAAGCGGCACTTGCGGGCGGCTTCCTGCTGGAGCGAGCTGGTGATGAACGGGGGCTGCGGATTGCGCCGATAGGGCTTCTTGACGATGGCGTTGACAATCAGGGGCTGATCCTGAATGTCGGTGCGCACCCGGTCGGCCGCTTCCTGGCTGGAAACGACAGCCTTGGCGCCGTCTATCTTGGAGAGCCGAATCTTGAACGGGGGCGGGGTCTTGCCCTCGGCTTCAATCTCGATGGTCCAGTATTCTTCGGGCACGAATTTTTCGATTTCTTTTTCGCGTTCGCAGAGGATGCGCACGGCAACCGACTGGACGCGCCCGGCGCTCAGGCCGCGTTGGACGTTGCGCCAGAGGAGGGGGCTGATCTGGTAGCCCACGAGCCGGTCGAGGATACGACGGGTCTGCTGGGCCATGCAGAGGCTTTCGTTGACCCGCGACGGGTTGGCGATGGCGGTCTGAACGGCGCTTTTGGTGATTTCATTGAACGTGGCGCGGTGGAGGCGATCCTCGGGAAACTTGAGGTAGTTGGCCACGTGCCAGGCGATGGCTTCTCCTTCGCGGTCCGGGTCAGTGGCCAGATAGACAGCCGGAGCGTTGGCCGCGGCGGCCTTGAGTTCATCCAGGACTTTCTTCTTGCCCCGAATCACGACATACTCGGGTTTGAAGTCGTTTTCGATCTCGACCCCCATTTTCGACGGGGGGAGGTCTATAACGTGCCCGACCGAGGCAAGAACTTTGTAGTCCTTGCCCAGATAGCGCTCGATCGTCTTGGCCTTGGCGGGCGACTCGACGATCACGAGGTTGCGCCCCGAAGCGCTGGCGGCTTTGGTCCTGGCCCGGGCGGTTTTAACCGGAGCCATCTCGACGACGACGTCGTCCGAGGCCTTGGTACGGCGGGTAGCCGCTTTCGGTTTGGCGGCCGCGCTGGCGGTTTTGACCGTGCGCTTGGCCGTTTTGGGAGTTTTGGGGGTTTGGGAGGGGGGGGGAGTCGTAGTCATAGTCTCACGCCTATAGTGAAAATGCGGCAGTCTGGTCAAGAAGTATTTTTGGGGGGCACCGGATTCAGTCCGGGTCACACGCCATCCGGCGGGCTCCGTATTTCAGCCCAACCCAAATATTCACAATGTTCTGATAGACAGAACACCCCCTCTTTATTCTCCAGAACCGGGCGGGGACTGCGGTTCCGATTTTTTTCGCCGTGTTGTGAGGTTGTGAACCGGCGGACGGTTTTTTTCCTGGGGGGGAGCGTCTCTGGGAATTTACCCCCCGAGGTTCAGGCCAAGGAGGGTCATGACTTCGGACCGGCTCTTGGCGCTTTTCTTGAAAATGCCGGTCAGTTCGCTGGTGGTGGTCCGGGCGGCGGGTTTCTCAACCCCTCGCATGCTCATGCACAGGTGCTGGGCTTCGATGACAGTGGCCACTCCGAGGGGGTTGAGGTACTCGTTGAGGCACTGGGCGATCTGGCGGGTGAGGCGTTCCTGGATCTGAAGGCGGCGCGAGAAGGCATCCACAATGCGGGGGATCTTGCTCAGACCGATGAGGCGTCCGCGCGGGATATAGGCGACATGGCAGACGCCGTAAAAGGGCAGGAGGTGGTGTTCGCAGAGGCTGAAGAAATTGATATTCTTGACGACTACGATTTCGTCGTAGGCTTCGGTGAAGATGGCGTCGTTGATGAGCGCGGGAATATCTATGCTGTAGCCGCCGGTGAGGAATTCCCAGCTGCGGGCGTAGCGTTCGGGGGTGCGCAACAGGCCTTCGCGGTTGAGATCTTCGCCCGTCTGGACGAGGAGTTCGGTTGCGACCCGGACGAGGGCCGGGTTGGGTTCCCGCCCCTCGGCGTCACAATCGGAGGTGGGGAAAGAGTTCTTTTCAGACATCCGGTTTCCTTTCAGGGGTGAGGGACAAGGGCTCCGCACGGTGTTGAATGCGGGGCACAAAGGCGGCCTGGGCGGTGGCAATGCGCGCCGCGAGCGGACCGTTCATGGCACCGGTCTGGGGGACGCCCAGCGTTTTTTGATACCGTTTGAGGGCATCGGACAGGTCGGGAGTGAAGAGGGGATTGCTCCGGGAGGGGTTGTCGAGGCATCCCTGACTGGCGAGGAAATCGCGGAGAATCGGCACGCCGTCATTCTGCTGTCCAGGCGCCAGGGCGGCGAGGTCGTTGGGGTCGAGATACACCACGGTGATCTTGCGGACCAGCGATTCCAGAGTGGGCAGTCCCAGTTGGACCTGGCCGAGGAGTGGATCGGCCAGGGTGGCCAGCTGCCCGTCAAGGCCAACGAGCACGACGGAAGGAGAAAGGTGTTGCGTGGAATCCTGCACCTCGAGTACGAGGGGCAAATCCAGATCCAGGAGTTCGCGCAATCCGTCCGAGCGGTCAAAAGAACAGAGATCCACATCGGGATTTCGGAAAATCTTGAGGATGTTGAGTCCCAGAACAGTGGCTTTGGGATACTGGCGCAAGAGGGCGATATCCTCGTAGGACCGTTTCCAGAGTTTGGCGACGGTGAACAGAGCGGCCATCGAGGTGAAATCGGGATCGTTGACGCGAACAATGGCGTGTTCGTCGGAATACCAATTGGATTCGGGTTTGGCGGTCTGGGGATCCGGGAGTGTTTCGAGGGTGGGCAGGGTCTGGCGGGCGCTTGCCGACGGTGTGGGGCCCGGCGTGCCGACCGGAGCCGGGGCCGTTGAAGCGGCCGGATGATTGTCCGGTGCGTCGGCGGTCTGAGCATTCGGGGCCGTCTGGTTGAGGAGGGTGACGAGGTTTTCGCTCAGGATTTTCCGAACCGTTTGGGACTGGAAAG
>Ga0116171_10004867_pt1 | contig 11938 bp, 10 predicted proteins | sample AD_JPNHW2_MetaG_FD_89798 | JGI IMG/M metagenome (GOLD analysis project Ga0116171, IMG submission 89798) | Active sludge microbial communities of municipal wastewater-treating anaerobic digesters from Japan - AD_JPNHW2_MetaG | ecosystem: Engineered > Bioreactor > Anaerobic > Digestate | place...
GATCACATATAGACCACTGGCAATGAGGAAAACAACTGAAAAGCTTTGCGGGGGTTTCAGTGCGGACAGGATCAACCCGGCCAGGAAAGCCCCCAGGCTGGCAAGCAGGTTGGCGGCGGCGGATTGCATACCAAAAAAAGTGGCCCTGAAATCCTGGGGAATCACCTTGCTGATCATGATTTGCCAGGCATTGGCAGTAAAACCTGCTCCGAGTCCCTGCCAGATGAGCAGCAGGAAAGAGAGGACCAGGGCTGCATGAACGCCGATGCGCGGAAGAAGGAAGCCCACCACTGCCAACCCGAGGATGGGCAGGCGTTCATGGATGGTCATCATCAGCACAAAGGGTTTGAGTTTTTCCAGCTTCGCAATGTGCCTGGCCAACAGCAATTGCGGTAATTGCCAGCCCATGTTATGGATGGCCGGGATGAGTCCAATTAATGTCGCTGAGGAGGTCATAGTGGCGATAAACAGGGGGATGACAGTGGTAAACGAAGCAAAACCGACCCCAAACCCGAAGAAGGCACCATCTCCGATGTTGGCCAAAATATTATGCTTCAGGTCTTTTTTTTGTTGTTCGATTGTCATCTGTTTATATACAATAAACCCCGGATTGAGGCCGGGGTTGGTTTCCTAGTGAACTAAGGATTGCCTAATAGGCTTCGTCTTCGTCGGAATCATCCCAATCATCTTCGCCATCTTCATCCAACTCTTCCCATTCTTCCAGTTCTTCCTCTTCCTCGCTATCCCAATCATCATCGGTAGCGGATTCAGCATTTGCAGAATAGGTCTTGCATCCAGTGTCCGGATCCAGTTCAACCATGCCCGCACTGCAGATGCCTTCGTCCAGGAAGGCACAATCCAGGTAATGACATCGAATTCGCGGCATATCTAATTCCTCCTATGAGTTTCATTTGCCGGTGATTTTACCAGCCGAATTATTGATACGGAAAAAATGACCGTAATCGAGAGCGCTGAGACCACACACCACTGACAAAGTGCTTTGATCACAAAAATCTCCAGGTATGTCAGGTACAAAGAGAACAAAAAACCAAACAGGCTAATTCCAAACAGAAGCAGGTGTTCATATTTCGCGATGTATTTTACTCTATCTTTTAATAATTGAATTAACAAAATCACGGCGTACATGGCTGCGCCGTAAGCAGCCAAGGGGATACCCCATAATAGTGACCAGCGGGTGGCGTTAACTTTGTTGCAATCTCCCAATCCGGGAGTGCAATACAGTTGAGAATGGGTGAGCTTGCTTATCGTCAAATAGACCGCTACTGAAAAACCAACCACCGCAGCGATCCAGATGATCTTTGTGAAAACATCCCTTTTTTTGGTCTTATGCTTCATAATGTAGTCAATATTGTCCAAGCGTTACCATAACAAATTAAGTAAGAATTTACCCTCCAGTTCTCAACTGGAGTGGAAAAACGCCGTATTATATCACTACTATCCGGGGTTCAACCGGTGGGCTTCCATGACATTGGGAATGTTTTCGATCTTGGTCAGAATGCGTGAAAGTTGGGCAATATCCGCTACTTCAACGACCATCATGATGGAAGCGAGGTTATGAGTCACATCGATCTTGATATCCTTCAGGTTTATGTTTTCATTGTTTAGCAGCGAGGAAATATCTCCCATTAACCCCTGTCGGTCGTAAGCTTTGATCTGGATTTCCACGGGGAAGGTGTGCTGCGGCTCTCCCCAGGTGACGCGCACAATGCGGTCACGGTCCTTGGTGCGCAAGATGTTTGGACAGTCCTGGCGGTGGATGGTCGCTCCGCGTCCGCGGGTGATGTATCCAACGATCTCATCACCGGGGACTGGATTACAACAGCGGGCAAAATTTGTGAGGATGTTGCGCAACCCCAGCACAGCAACTGCGTTTTCAGTCAGGTCTTTAGGTTGGGAAGGCTTGATCTCAAACGGTTGAGCTGTGCTGGCCTGTCCTTCGGAAAGTGTGTTGATGATATGACCGAGGGATACGTCTCCGCAGCCGACTGCCACATAGAGGTCGTCCAGGCTCCTATAATCAAAGGCTTTCGCCAGGTTATCCAGGTCGTAGTTTACCAATCCGACCCGGCGGAATTCGCGTTCGAGCAATTCCTTACCCTGGGCCAGGTTCTGTTCGCGGTTTTGGTGTTTGAACCAGGCTTTGATCTTGGAGCGGGCGCGCTGTGTTTTCACCAATCCCAGGTTGGAATTGAGCCAGTCGCGCGAGGGACCTCCCTGCTTGGCGGTGAGGACTTCCACCTGCTCACCGGTCTTGAGCGCATAATCCAAACTGACCAGTTTGCCGTTCACCTTAGCGCCGCGGCAGCGGTTTCCGATCTCGGTATGCACTGTGTACGCAAAATCAATGGGGGTAGCGCCGGCAGGAAGATCGATGATATCTCCGCGCGGCGTAAATACGTACACGCGGTCTTTGAAGACATCCGTCTTCATACCATCCACAAATTCGTTGGCGTCCTCCACTTCCTGGCGCCATTCCATCACTTTTTTTAGCCAATTGATGCGCTGCTCGTAATTCTCGTCCCGGGGACCTTTTTCCTTATAGCGCCAGTGGGCCGCGATACCGTATTCGGCGTTCTGGTTCATCTCCGGGGTACGGATCTGAACTTCCAGCGGTTTACCGTCGTCATAAAGCACGGCTGTGTGCAGGGATTGGTAGAAGTTATCCTTGGGGGCGGCGATGTAATCATCGAACTCGGTCGGGATCGGGCGCCAATGAGTATGGATTATTCCCAGTACAGCATAGCAGGAGGGAATATCCGGAACGATCAGGCGCACGCCGCGCAGGTCACGCACTTGTTCGAAAGGTTTGTTCTTATCTGCCATTTTTCGGTAGATCGAGTAGATGTGTTTGCTGCGTCCTGATATTTCGATTTTTATGCCAGCTTCAGAAGTTAATTTTGCGATCCGGTCGGTGATGGCTTTCATCTGGCGCTCACGCTCAACGCGGGTTTCCGCCAGGTTTTGGGCAATTTCCTTATATTTCTCAGGGTTGGTGTGGCGCAGCCCCAGGTCTTCCAGCTCCCACTTCAATTGCCAGATTCCCAGGCGATTGGCAAGCGGGGCGAAGATATCCAGGGTTTCCTGCGCGATACGCTTGCGTTTACGTTCCGGCATAAAACCGAGCGTGCGCATGTTGTGCAGTCGGTCAGCCAGTTTGATCAGGATGACACGGATGTCCTCTCCCATGGCCAGGAAGGTTTTCCGCAGTGTTTCGTTGGCCAGGTCGCGGCGGCGGTCGCGCGCCAGTTGCGAGTCAAGGAGTTCTTCCTTTTCGTCGTGGTTGCGGGATTCCTGGTTCTCAAAAAGCACCGCGTCATGCTGATCCGCCCGGGAAACGCGGGGCAGGTGGGTCAATTTGGTCACGCCGTCCACCAGCCTGGCAACCTCATCACCGAAATCGCGTTTGATGTCCTCAAGGGTAATGGGAGTGTCTTCGACGGTGTCGTGCAGCAGCCCTGCAGCCACAACCACTGGTTGGACTTTCAATTCAGCCAGGATGATGGCCACGGCGACACAGTGGGTAATGTACGGTTCGCCTGACGCCCGTTTTTGCGTGCGATGAGCTTCCTCGGCGTAGTTGTATGCCTGGATGATAAACTCACGATCGATCACAGAGAAGTTCTCAGGCAGAACCTCCATCAGGTTTTCGAGAAGGGGGGAGAGATTTTCTGTGCTGATCATGGGTTTCGAATTAGTATATCACTTTGAAGGGAAGAGCACCTTTTGGATTGAGGATTTTATTCGCCTGGCGAGATCTTTGTTCCAGGAATTGGGAAATTTGTGAGGTCAAAGTTCTCGATTGAGGCAAGTCGTAGAGTGGCTGCTGAAAAATCCATACCGACTGTCATCTCCGTAGGGACCACTACACACTGCAGACCAGCTTTCCTCGCTGACAGGAGACCATTGGTTGAGTCTTCAAAGGCGAGGCAATTCTCAGCAGATAACCCCAATTGTTTCAGCGCTAACAGGTATAACTCAGGGTCTGGTTTAACATAGGTCACATCATCAGCAGTGCAAACAGCACCCAATGAAGTAAGCAGACCGATTCGATCAAGGTTGCCAATTACCCATTCCTGTTCGGAGCTGGATGCAACGGCAAGTTTGATCCCCCTGGATTTGGCAGCCTGAATCAGCTCCAGTACGCCAGGGAGAACTGGCTGCTCGTTAACCAGTGCCTGGGCACGCTGGTCTGCAATCTCCTGAGCCTGACATGCCTGGATCATGCCGTTGGACTGTTCAACCAATAGCTCTGCTGGATTGAAAACACTCGGTCCAGTACCTACGCCCATAAGCCATTGGTCGACAGTAAATGTGAGACCATATTCCTGGAAGAGGGATCGCCAAGCCTCATAGCGAGGGATCTCAGTTTCCAGGATAATTCCATCAAAATCGAAGATGATACCTAATAGCGGTGTATATGTTGTTTTCATATATAAGACTTGAGTTTGCTCCAGATTTTGCCAAGTATATCATCAGTGCAAGATTGACCCTGGCGAAAAGACAAAAATGGGAAAATGATCAATAATGGATGTTGCAACCGCTCCAATTATAGGTATAATAATCACGTTATATTACCTGTTCGGAAAAAATCTTAATTCCAGACCTGCTGAATTCTAACGGTCAATCTTTATATTAAGAGGACAACATGGCAAAAAAAGTGAAAGTTAACACAGAGGAAGTAACCGAAACGAAGAAGAAAAAGAAATTAGGCGTATGGGCAATTATTGGCATCATCCTGGGGGTCCTGGTTGTTGTTGGCGGGGCAGGCGGTGGGTATCTCATCCACCTGTCGAACACCAGCCCAAAATTCTGCGCAACCTGTCATATCATGGAACCGAATGTGACTTCTTACCTCACCAGCAGCGACCTGGACAACGTGCATTACCAGGCTGGCGTGCAGTGCAAGGAATGTCACGATTACCCCATTCCGGCAGAGATCAGGTCTGGTATAAAATTCATTTTTGGCGATTACACCGTGGATGCAGATGGTAAATTAGCACCTGTTACTTACGGTAATGATCTGTGTTTGCAGTGTCACATTAGCTACGATCACGTGGCACAAAAAACATCGTTCCTAACTCACAACCCGCATGACAGTCACAATGGTGAGTTGCCTTGTAAAACCTGCCACGTATCACACGGGGCACAGGTCGATTACTGCGGACAGTGCCATACCAACACCGGTCAGCGCATCATCGGCGAACCGTATCCCGATCGCGGTACCATCGATTAATTCGACATAAAAACCAAACAGCCAGAGCTAAAATCTCTGGCTGTTTTTTTATTATTGCCAAACCTGAACATTTATTTTAGTAATTCCTGTCCTTCAAATTTCCTTGAGGGAGATAAATAAGATAAAGTCTCTTTGTCTTCAAGCAAGAGCGAGCCAGTTGCGAGGCGGGTGAGCAATTCACCGGTGGAAGGGCCCAGCATGAAGCCCTGACCGCATAACCCTACGCCCAGCAGGAGGTTCTCCACTTCGGCAGACCAGCCAACGATCGGGAATCCATCCGGGGTCATGGGGTACAACCCGCGCCAGGTACGGCGCACGCGGATATTGGCCAGGCGCGGCATGATTTCCAGCATACGGCGGGACACCATGGGCAGGAAGCTGCTGGTTTCATCCACGTTTTCCCCCCAGGCGTTGGGGCTGGGAGTGATGCAGAAAATGATTTGTCCGGTGATGTGCTGATAGAAGTAATAGTTGGAAGAGCCGGCTGCTGGACGGATATCCACGATCATGGGACCCAGGAACCTGGCGACCGGTTCGGTGATGGCGGCTTCGTGGCTATCCGGCCGGACTGGCAGGTCAACGCCGGCGAGTTTGCCGACCGCGGCTGCGTTTGGTCCGGCAGTGTTCACCACTATTGCGGCGGCGTATTCGCCCTGGGGTGTTTTCACAGCCTGTATCCTGCCATTCTGTAATTTCATTCCACTGACCGGTTCGTTGAACTTGAAGGTTACCCCGGCGGTGACAGCCAGCGTGTAATAGGCATGGTTGGTGAGCAGCGGAGAAGCACTGCCATCCCCGGGGGAGAAAGTGCCTCCCAGCAACCCGCGCGGATTCAAATCAGGGACGATCTTCAATAAGTCATCAGGTGAATACCAATCGATATTCAGTCCATAATTCTTTTGTTTGGCAAGCAGGTCATTCAGCGTTTTTTCTTCCCTGGGGGTGTAGGCCACAAAACTATAGCCGCATTGATCCCATTCGATGTCTTCCCCGAAAGTCTCGCGGAAAGTTGAGAATATCTCGATGCTGCGCAGGCATAACCGTATCTTGGCTGGATCCGAATGAGTAGCTCGGATGCCGCCAATGGCGCGTTTGTTCGAGCCCTGGCCGACGCTCGAGACAGAGTCAAGGACAAGCACTTTGAGACCGGCTTTGGCAAGGTAGTAAGCGGTAGGGACGCCCAGGGAACCAGCGCCAACAACAATCGCATCGTATGTGGTGGATTGGGTCATTATCAGCTTTCCTCATCCTTTCCACCTGCAAAGACTCCCAGTGGTACTTCGATGAAAATAGGCCGCCGCGATGGGTCAATCACCTGGTCGTTTGGTACGCCTTCTTCATTAAAAATCCTGTGTATGAGTGAGGCGCAGGTCTTTGCACCGCAAGCTCCCATGCAGGCTCTCGTAACAGTCTTGATCTCGTTGATATCCCGGTAACCCTTGCGGATGAGGTCGCGCACTTCGCCAGCGGTCACGTGCTCGCACCGGCAGACGATGGTATCATCGGCCACGTGTGAAACATATCGGAACATGGGTTGGGTAATGGGGGCGTTTTGGATGCGTATTCCGGCGACCAGCGGCGCAATTTCTGCATCTGCTTCCACGCGGATGATCAGAGTGCGGTCACTGGTTGGAATGGTGTGCAGGTCAACGATCTCTGTTTCACCCAGGGGATTTCCTTCGGTATCCAGGATCGTCACAGTGTCATTTTTGTTAATAACTTCATTTGAAAACTCATAGGCGATGGAGACGATCGGACGTTCTGAATTGGTCCGGTAATCCACAAGCGTAATGGCCAGCCCGGGGCAGCCGGCCACGCATTTCTCGCACACCTCGCAGCAGTAATTGTTACCCACAAACTCCGGCACCGAGCGGATGTCTTTCTTGTTAATGCTGATCAGACCGTGCGGACAGAGGGTGGAGCAGGGATCGCAGGGGATCTCCTGGGAGCAGTGGAACACGGGGACCACGCCCGCCTGGATATCCGGGATCTCCTCGGAATGAACGCCCCCGGGTTTGGACTTGAGGATCTCTCCAGTGCGGTACCAGGATGATGGGATTTCGGAGCTGACCTTGCCCATGTGCCTGGCAATTTCCAGCCCTTTGATCTTGCCGCTAAAGATGGCCGCGGAAGCCTCAGCGATCTCCTCGGCATCTCCGGCCACGAAAGCGGGCATACCAAAATCCACCGCCTTGGTGTAGAACTCATTGACCGGGTCAAGTCCCACGGCGATGAGGACGGAATCACACTCGAAGGAACGTTCTGTGCCGGGGATGGGTTGGAAGTGCTCGTCGATCCTGGCAACTGTCACTGATTCGACACGCTCGGAGCCATTGGCTGAAAGAATAGTATGCGAGGTGTAGATGGGCACGCCCATGCGCACCAACTTGTCCTTGTGCACCTTGTAGCCGCCGCACCTGGGAAGAGCTTCCACCAGTCCGACCACGCCAATGCCGGCCTGCAGTGCGTGATATCCGGCGATCAGCCCGACGTTACCGCCGCCAATGATGAACAACTTCTCTGACGGTCGCACCAGGTCGCGGTTGACGAGCGTCTGAAACGCACCCGCTCCAAACACACCGGGTAGGGTGTTGCCTTTGAACGCTAGGAATTTCTCACGGGCACCGCTGGCTACCAGCAGGACCTGCGGATTAATGAGGACATATTCTTTGCCATCCTTGAGTATGCCCACTTTTTTATCACTGAATACGGCCAGGCAGGTGCTATCCGTCCATACCTGTACTGACGGGTAAGCGTTCAGCTCTTTTTCCAGCCTGGTGGCGATATCAATGCCGCGTGTCCCGGCAAATACGGCATCGGTAGAGCCAAAAAAGCGGTGCGTTTGCAGCACCAGCTTTCCTCCTACTCGGTGTTTGTCGTCAACCAGCAGTACCTTAATGCCGAGTTTCCCCAACTCTATGGCTGCCGAAAGTCCGGCGGGTCCTCCACCAATGATGAGCACCGGGATGTCCACTTCCGGGATGGGCGTAAATACCGGTGGTTCTTTGACCTCAGGGATCACCGGGTGACCGTCGTTGGGGAAAACGGTCATGCCCGGCGTGACCAATTCCATGCACGATTTCAGGGGTTTCCCGTTCGCGATGACCATGCATTGCGAGCATTGTCCGTTGGCGCAAAAAATCCCTAAGGGAGATCCGTCTTTGTGGTGATGACCAAAGATGTGGATGCCATTGGCAATCAGGGCTGCTGAGATTGTGTCGCCTTTGCGGGCTTTCAAGGGATTCCCGTTCCAGGTAAATTCGATTTCTTCGCGTTCCGTTACCAATAAGATCGGGTGTTTCTGGATGCGATGGTCAACCATGCTGCTTCCTTGACAACAAGAATGCGCTTCCCGTTCAGAAATGAATGTTCCTTTGCTGCACTGCTATTTTACCAAATCCCGCGCAGGAGCACAAAAAGAGCTATCGGAATTATGTAGCTGCAAGCATTGGGAGTGCTAAAATAATAATGTGAATAATGGAGGCTGAGATGAAACGTATTGCGGTCCTGACCAGTGGTGGAGACGCGCCCGGTATGAATGCTGCTATTCGCGCGGTGGTGCGCACGGCAGTTCACTATGGCATGGAGGTTTACGGCGTCAAAGGTGGATATGAGGGGTTGATCAATGGCATTTTCACCCCGCTTGGCACGCGTGATGTGGGCGGGATCCTGGGCAGGGGTGGTACCATCCTGGGAAGTGCGCGTTCCTCAGAATTCAAAACTGAAAAGGGTCAATTGAAAGCCATCCGGCAATTGAACGAGGCTGGGGTTGAAGGATTGATCGTAATTGGCGGGAATGGTTCTCAAACCGGAAGTCACGCGCTATTTAAACATGGATTTCCTGTGGTTGGTGTGGCTTCGACCATTGACAATGACCTCGTTGGTTCAGATGTGACTATTGGCGTGGACACTGCACTTAACATCGCGCTGGAGGCGATTGACAGGCTCAAGATCACAGCCTCATCGCACCAACGCGCTTTCCTGATCGAGGTGATGGGGCGGAATTGCGGTTACCTGGCACTGATGGCTTCCATTGCCGGCGGCGCGGAATATGTGGTTCTGCCTGAGGTGGAGACCGATCCTGAAGATATCGCGGCTGAATTATCCTCGGCGTATGAAAAAGGCAAGGCGCATGCCATCATCGTGGTGGCGGAAGGCGCAAAGTACAACGCTGAGGCACTGGTGGCTTACTTTACCAAGCACAAAGAACGCCTGGGGTTTGACCTGCGCGCCACCATCCTGGGACACGTGCAGCGTGGCGGCACCCCCAGCGCATACGACCGCATCCTGGCCAGCAAACTGGGCTCGGCGGCGGTGGAGTCGCTACACAACGGCAAGTTCGGCGTCCTGATCGGTCAGATCAAGAGCGAAATTGTGGCCACACCTTTGGAAAAGGTGATCGGGATTACCAAACAGTTGGATAAGCGCATGTTGGAGTTGCAGAAGATCCTTGACTAATATATTCGAGAATAGAGAATAGAGAATAGAGAATCGTTTTTGGCGACTCTCGATTTTCTGTTTTTGGCTTTAGATGCTTTTTGACCGTAGATAGGCTTCGATAAAACCGTCCAGATCACCATCCAGGACGGCAGCGGTGCTTCCGACTTCATGCTCAGTGCGGTGATCCTTCACCATCTGGTAAGGGTGCAGGACGTATGAGCGGATCTGGCTACCCCATTCAGCCTTTTGGTAAGCCCCACGCAGATCAGAGAGGTTCTTGTCGGCGGCAACTTGCGCCAGGTCCAGCAACCGAGAGCGCAGCACGCGCATGGCGTTCTCGCGGTTCTGCATCTGGGAGCGTTCATTCTGGCAGGAGACCACCATGCCGGTCGGCAGGTGGGTGATGCGCACGGCGGTGGCATTCTTCTGTACATTTTGACCACCAGCTCCGGAAGATTTGAAGACGTCGATCTTTAGATCGTCTGGATTGATGACCACCAGCGGGTCTTCCTGCGCGGCTTCGGGCAGTACTTCCACCTGGACGAACGATGTGTGGCGGCGGTGGGCAGAGTCGTATGGCGAAAGGCGCACCAGGCGGTGGACCCCTTTTTCAGCCCGCAGGTAACCATAGGCGTAAGGTCCGGTGACCATGATGGTGACGGTCTTAATTCCGGCTTCTTCGCCCTCAGCTTCATCCAGAATCTCGGTGGTAAAGCCCTTGCGTTCACAGTAGCGCAGGTACATGCGCTCCACCATGGCCGCCCAATCCTGGGCATCCGTGCCGCCTTCGCCAGTGTTGATGGTGAGGAGAGCATTACCGCGGTCATATTTACCACCCAGCAGAGTTGATAATTCCAATTTCGCAAGTTCGGAGGAAATGGCTGCTGTTTCCGCTTCAAGTTCAGCCTGTAACTCCGGGTCTGCCAACTCAGCCAGTTCCAGGCTATGATGGATGCGTGTTTCGAGACTGCGCCATAGATTCACTTCGTAACGCAGGTCGGAGACACTTTTCATCAACGACTGGGCTGCCTTGGGATCTTCCCATAGAGCCGGGTCTTCACTCTTTTTTTGAAGTTCAGCTAATTCGGCTTCTTTACTGGAGATGTCAAAGACGCTCCATAAGGGAATGGATGTTGGCCTGGCTGGCAGCTAGCGTGGAGAGAACGTCTTCCATGGGGATTAACCTCAACTCTTTATAAAAGGATACTTTTCACGAATTCAACCCGGTCGAAGGGCTGCAAGTCTTCCGGTTTTTCGCCCAAACCGGCGTAATAAATGGGCAAGCCCAGTTCTTTCTGGATGGCAAAGGCCATCCCGCCGCGGGCGGATGAATCCAGCTTGGATAGAATGACGCCGTTGACCTGCACGACCTGTTGAAAGGCGCGCGCCTGGTGTAGTGCGTTTTGGCCGGTGGTGGCGTCCAACACCAGCAACACGCTGTGAGGCGCGCCCGGAAGGGCTTTGCCCACCACGCGGTGAACTTTCTTGAGCTCTTCCATCAGGTTGTAGCGTGTATGCAGGCGTCCGGCGGTGTCGATGAGTACGATATCGCTGCCGCGGGACACGGCAGATTGGACGGCATCATAGGCCACTGCACCGGGGTCGCTATCCGGTTGACCGGCAATAACGGGCAGATGCAGACGATCTCCCCAGGTTTGCAGCTGGTCAATAGCAGCAGCGCGGTAGGTATCCGCAGCAGCCAGCAGGACTTTTTTACCTTTGTTCGCGTAGATATAACCGAGCTTGGCGGCGGTGGTGGTTTTTCCGGAGCCATTTACCCCCACCAGCAGAACGACCGAAGGGTGGTGAGTCTCCAGGTCAAGCGCGGTTGCCGGCATGAGGTGAGCCAGCAATTCCTCCTCCAGCGCTTGGCGAAATTCAGCAGATTTGGTGATTCCTGCTTCATCCACCTTCTTTAACAGGTTGGCGATGATCTGTTGGCTGGTGTCCACACCCACGTCCGCCTGGATGAGCAGGGCTTCCAGGTCGTCCCAGGTTTCATCGTTGATCTCGGAAGCTCCAACCAGCGTGACAATGCGCCCGAAGGCAGCTTTGCGGGTCCGTTCAAGGCTTTCTTTCCAATTGACAAAAGGGTTCGGCATAGGATTGAAATTATAACACGGTGAAAAATTTGACGCTTCAAGCGTGGCTGGAAGCCAACTGACCACGGCCAGCCTGGATATCGATCCCGCGCCTTAGTCGGATGGTGCAGGGGATGCCGGCATTTTCCAGCGTTTGTTTGAA
>Ga0116171_10004869_pt1 | contig 11934 bp, 10 predicted proteins | sample AD_JPNHW2_MetaG_FD_89798 | JGI IMG/M metagenome (GOLD analysis project Ga0116171, IMG submission 89798) | Active sludge microbial communities of municipal wastewater-treating anaerobic digesters from Japan - AD_JPNHW2_MetaG | ecosystem: Engineered > Bioreactor > Anaerobic > Digestate | place...
CTCAAACTTTCCTTTGCGCGAAAGCACCGCCCCCGTGAACGACCCTTTCTCGTGCCCGAACAGTTCGCTCTCGAGCAATCCCTCGGGCAGGGCGGCGCAGTTCAACGCCACGAACGGCCCGCGCGATCGCCCACTGTAACGGTGGATGTACCGGGCCAGCACTTCCTTACCGGTTCCGCTCTCGCCCTGGATCAGGACCGTCGCGGTCGAATCGGCCACCTCGCGCGCCAGCGCCAGAACCTGCCGCATCCGCAAACTGATCGCGATGGGGTCCACCCCTTCGCCGGTCCGCGCATCGTCCGCCTCCGCGGGATCTTCGGGCGACAGGGAAGCCAGAGTGGCCGTTTCGCGTCCGATCTGAAGATGTTTGGCCACCACCTCCTCGACCGCCTCACTCGAGAACGGCTTGAGCAGGTAGTCCACCGCCCCTTTCTTCATGGCGTCCACGGCGTCTTCGATGGTGCCGTAGGCGGTCATGATCAGGGCGGGCATCTGAGGCCAGCGAACCCGGACGCGTTCGAGCAGTTCCATGCCGGTCATCTCGGGCATGCGCACGTCGCTCAGAAGCAGATCGAAGCGTTCGGTTTCCAGACAGTTCAGGGCGGCCAGTCCGTCCTTCGCCACGGTGACGTCGTAGCCTTGGCGCTGAAGCACCTCGCGCAACGCGATTTGCATGCCGACTTCATCGTCCACGATCAGGATGCGGGGGGTCATGAGTCTTACTCCTTGGGAGAATGCGTATTTCCGGAAAGGGGGCCGAATCGAACCCGCCCTTTCTCAACTCCAGACTGAAATGGCGCCACCGGTCAGGCGGCGGTCTTGCCGGGCCGGACCCGCATGGCCCGGACCGGTTGTTGCGAAGCGGTCTCGGCCACCAGAGGCTGGGTGGACCGAACCGGGGTTTTCATTGGCAATACGAGGGTGAACAACGCGCCCCCGTCGGGACGGTTTTCCGCCTCAATGCTGCCGTGGTGCGAGGAGACGATGTTGTGAACAATCGTCAACCCCAGCCCCGTTCCCTTACGCCGGGTGGTAAAGAACGGATCAAAGATCTTTCCGAGCGCCTCGGGTGTGAACCCCGGTCCCGAGTCCCAGATCTGAACCTCGACCGACTTGCAGTTCGGAATACAGCGCACCCCAAGCAATCCCTCTTCCGGTGTCGCCTGGATGGCGTTCAGGAACAGATTCAGGAACATCTGCTTGAGCAGTTCCGCGTCGGCCCACAGGGGTACCGGCACGCGCGGTTTCGCCTCTCCCGGCGTTCCGTGGTGGCGTTCCACCCGAATGCGTTTCTGGCGCAGGGCGTGTTCCGAGAAAAGCAGCGTCTCATCAATCAACTCGTTCAAGTCGAACGAGGAACAGCACAGCCGCTGGGGCCGGGCGAACTGCAGGATATTCGACACGATGTGGTCCAATACCCGCACACCGGTGCAGATGTGTCCGGCCAGGGGGCCGTTGGTCGGGTCGTCTGCCAGGTCGCGCTGGAGCATGGAGGCAAATAACTCGATACTGCCCAGCGGGTTGCGGATCTCATGGGCCACATTGATGGCAATCTCGCCCATGGCCGTCAGGCGGTTGTTGCGCGTGGCCTGCTGTTCGAGACGCCGCACATCGGTCACATCCTCGACCAGAAAAACCGCCGCCACCTCGCGGACTGAATTGAACAACGGCGAGAGGAGATCCAGTTCGCCGTTCCCGTTCCGGGCGCCGGTGGGCACAATCCGGATGCTCAGGGTCCGGCGGCGTCCGTCGCGGGCCCGCTCGATGTCCATTTCCAGCACCTGCTCGGTGGTAAGGCCCGTGCTGACCGCCAGCGACAGAATATCAAGCGGATCCTCGTAATCGCGCTCTTCCTTGGACCGCAGGGGCGTATGAGCCGGAATCAGAAGGTCCAGAATGGACATGTGGGCCACATCCACCTGAGCGCACTCCAGAATTTCAGCCGCGCGGCGATTCAGAGAACACACACCCCCCTGCCGGTCGGCGCCTACCACCCCGATCGGCAGACTCTCCAGAAGGGTGGACAGGTACCCCTGCATGCGTTCGTTTTCTTCCAGTTTCTGGCGCAGACGGTTGTTGGCCTCTTCCAGTTCCACATTCAGGTCCGAAATGCGCTTTTCGAGGTAGGAGTATTGCCGTGTGAAAGAAGTCGTCGCGTCATTGAAGGCGCGAAAGGCTTCCTCGAGCTGCGTGAAGGCCGCCGGGGGCAATCCCGACTCGAAGGCGGAACTCAGGCATGCCAGACCGGGTTCGGCAAACGGCAGCGACGGTTGTACGCCAGTGTGCGCGGCGCCAGGATGCGCCTCGGGGGTTTGTGTGATCGTCGTCATGACCGTGCCCTCCCTTTCCTGCTTTTGGGGAAAAGGTTCGGAGAAACCGCCTCCGAGCCCCAGATTCTCATTTCGCTGCGGCGGGTTCTGCGCCGCCCGTGTTTTCCTGCAGCCGCAGAATGTCCGCCGACTGTTTGGCCATCCGGGTCCAGAACGACTCTTTCTTGCCGGTTTTGGCCAGGGTGTCGTACTGTTCGAGCGCTTTGGCCTTCTGGCCCGAGGCTTCATACACCTTGCCCAGCTGGTAGCGCGCCGATTCGGCGTTTTCGCCGTTCGGATAGTTGTTCAGGTACTGTTCGTACGACTTGGCCGCCTTGGCGAAATCCTGAATGCGCTGGGCATTCTCGCCCATGCCCATCAGGGCGTTGCCGACCCATTCTTCGGACGCCGCCGTCGCGACTCCGGCTTCCTCGAGGGCGCGGATGCTGGCCAGGTACATGGTGAAGGCCTTGTCGTACATCAGGGCGCTTTCGTATTCGGTGGCCGCCTTGGTATAGAACTCGATGCGGTCCTTCCAGGGAATCCCCTGGAGCGAGGCGCCCTGCAGGTAAACCTGAGCGGCATAGGCATGCTGGTTTTCATTCGCATAGACCGGTCCCAGAAGTGTCAGAACCCGGGCCTTGGTCGCATCGTCGTAACCCGGTCCCAGCAGGGTGGGCGCATTGGCCTTGAGGGACTCGGGGTTTTTCGGGTCCAGCAGCAGCTCGCGCCGCAGGTACTTGACCCCTTCCTGCTCTTCGGGAGTCAACTGTTCGAGCGGGCCCATTTCATCGAGCACTTCCCCGGCATGCTTGCGCAGGTTCGCATCGAGGAAGATCCGGGCGCAGGTCAGTTGGATCTCCTTGCGCCGGGGGTGGTCCTTGAGGAAATCGTGGAAGGTCAGGTAGGCCCGCAGCGCCAGCCAGTCCTCGCCGTTCTGATGGTACCCCGTCATGACGTCCGGAATGATGTTCCAGACGGTGTCGCGCAGTTCCTGGGCGTAATGGGCGGGCAGTTTTCCGGGTTGGAGAAGCGGCAAAATCAGTTCGAGTGCCTCGGCGTTGCGGGCCGGATCGCTCTTGCCCAGCGCGAGAAGAAGCAACGCCTTGTCCCGCAGCAATTCGGCTTCCTGCCCGATACGGAACACATTCTCCAGCAGGCTGTCGAAGGTCTTGAGCGGTTCCTGATAATCTTCGTAGGGAACATCCGGCAGCAGTTTCCCGGTCTGCTGCAAGTCCCGCAACGCATAACGCGCAATGGCCAGACGGGCGGCATACACCTTGTCGCGCTGCGTCGTGGTCGGTTCGACTTTCGGTTCGCTGATGACCGGCAGGAGGGGATCCCGGCGCACCTTGATCGGTTCCCGGGGCTTGCCCATTTCGGCCACCCGGTTGTAAATCCGGATGGCGTCCTTGCGATTGCCGGCATCGGTCAGAATCTTCGCGTACTCCATCAGGGAGTCCATGTCGTTGCAATCTTCCAGGTAACTGCGGAAGGTATTGTCCAGACGCGTCGAGGGGTTGGCCAGATTGATCAGGGTCGTACTGGTACGCTGGGCGGCCAGCGCCATGTGGCCGCGCATCACGACCGGCCAGACCGTATTACTCCCCCGGGAACTGGTGGCCGTGGCCGTTTCCATCAGGTCCAGCGCCCGGGCGTAATTGCCCCGCCGATACTGAATTTCGCCTTGCAGGAAAAGCACCAGCGGGGTCCGCTTATCCCCCGGAAACTGGCGCAGAAATTCGTCGAACGCCTTCTGGGCAATGTCCAGATGCTCGGTAATGGTGGGGTGTTCGTCATGCAGTTGAAGGGACAGGTTGTTGCCCAGATCGTAGAGGATCGAGGACTGGATTGAAGGCAGACTCTTGTTGGCGGCCAGTTTCTGGAGCAGTATCTGCGACTTGAGGCGGTCGTCTCCTCCCTGAAGGCCATACAACTGGCTCAACCGGTAGTCGCCCAGGGGGCGCAAGGGCGAGTCGGGCGCATACCGGATGGCCTGTTCATAGTGGTCCACGGCGGCGGGGAAATCCGCGGGGATACGCGAAGAGGAATTCCACCGGGCCATGGTTTCGCGGAAATAGCACTCCGCCATCAAATAAACCAGCGCTTCGAGTGAGGTTCTCGGCTGATGCTGCAAGAGCCCCCGCCGGGCCCCCAGGGTGTACACATCCTGGACTTTTTCGTTGAGAGACGCGTTTCGCAGCTCATCCTTCAACCCCGGATCTTCCGGAAAATCCAATCGGCTGAAAACCAGATTTTCCAGGGTATTCGTGGTCGGATATCCGGGAAAAAGTCCGAAAAATTCGATTTCCGTCCCCGTTCCTTTGGGTGCGGACGTTTTCTTCGAAGTCTCTGCCGGCAACGCGACTCGGACGGGTTTCCGGGTCGCAACGGGCGTCGGAATCCCTTTGGGCGCCGCGGGGGTCGGGATGACCTCCGACGGCTGCGGAGTTTCAACCCGGGCCACCGGACGTTCGGTCGCTTTCGGCGTTGGAGACGGAGACCGGACGGGAATCGGCGCCGGCGTGGGGATCGGTTGTTTCGTGCGCGGAAGCGCCAGCGGCAGGGCCACTGCGGGAGTTGGCTCCGGAGTTCGGGTCCGTTGTGGCGTGGGCGTCGGCAGAGTCGGAAGGGAAACGCGGGGTGTGGGCGCCGGAGTTTTCGACGCACCGGAGGCGGGTTCCGGTGTGGCGGTCCGTGCCCCCGGACGCGGTTTCAAATCAACAATGATCCGCCCTTCGCTTTGAAGGGTATAGTCCAGTGTCTCGAAATCGTCCGTCTTCAGGTCAAAGGTCAGGGTCGTGCGTCCCTCGGCGGTCTGGACTTGAACGCCCTGAACCAGCGCGTTGGAGGCCGGTTTCGGCTTGAGCGAGGAGGGCGCTTCGCACCCCACCAGTTCGATTTTCAAGGGCTGTCCCTTGCGGACGGGGGTCACCGTATAAGGCACCATCTGGTCCACTTGCAGGACGATCCGGTTGCGGTCTCCCGTGGCCAGCAGGTCTATGGCGAGAAGTTGACGCGGCCGGGGTTCCTGGGCAGCGCCGGGCCGCAGGCACAGCCACACGCCCAACAGCGCCGCCACGCACACTCCGACCCCGGTTTTCTGCAATTCCCGAACCATCTAGACATCCCTGCCACCCGGAAGATGGACCCCAGCCCTGACCGTGTCCTTGACACAGGTCCGGCTTTGACGCCTGTCTGGTGCAACGGGTGTGCCAGAAGGAAACAACCCGGGGGGAAAAAGGAAAATTTTGCCGGGAGGAGAACCCGACACGCTTTCTCACGCCCCACCGGCAGAAATAGACAAGAGGCTGAAATCAGGATGGTTACGAAAGGGATTCAGCCGTCCGGAAGATTCCTGGAAACTCCCGAACGGCTTGGAGAAATCGGATGCGGCCCAACGCGCCGGAAAACCGGGGCGAAGTATCCGAATTCCGGAACTCAAGCCTTGACCCGGTTTTTCGTCAGGATTTTGACCGTGTGAGGGGACCGCGAAATCTCCTGAAATGTTCAGAAACCGCAGGCCCCCCCTGTTCCGGTTATCGGCCCGCAAGTTCCAGCGCCTTCAATTTTCGGCGTCTCTCAAAGGTGATCCGCGTGTCGCCCCAGCAACCCTTTTTCCGGACACCGGTCAATCTCGGGTTCCAGCGTGGCATGCGCAATGGACCACGAGTCTTTTAAATACCCATGAACGTCCTCGAGTGTCTGCTCCACCGCTGCCAGCGGCTGGTCTTCAAACACCAGATGAGCCGTGAGCAGGCGCTGGCCCGAGCCCGCTTCCCAGGCATGCAGGTGGTGGACGTCGCGAACGGAGAAATGTTGTTCGATCCCCCGTTTCAACTCTTCCAGGTCCAGACCTTCGGGCGTTCCTTCCATCAGGATGTGGAAGGTTTCGCGCAGCAGGATCCAACCGCTGTGGATAATGACAAGGATGACGAGCAACGACGCCAGGGGGTCTATCCAGGGGCCGTAACGCCAGTCGGAAAACAACGCGGCCAGCACCACGACCACCGAGGAAAGCGTGTCCTGAACCAGGTGCAGGAAAGCGCCGCGAATGTTCAGATCGCCGTGCGCGTGCGACTTGAGCAGGAAAACGGAGGCCAGGTTGGCCAGCAGGCCGATCAGGGCCACCGTGAACATCAGAGTCCCCTTCACGGCCTGGGGATGGGCGAGGCGGATGAGGGCCTCACGCGTGATGATCGTGGAGACCACCAGCAGAACGGCGCTGTTGAGGAGCGCGGCAAACACTTCCAGCCGCCGCAGCCCGTAGGTGTGCCGCAGGGAGGGGGGACGGCGTCCCAGGCGTCGGGCGAAGAACGCAATGAAGAGCGCCGCCACATCGCTCAGGTTGTGCAGGGCATCCGACAGCAGCGCCAGACTGCCCGACAGAACGCCCCCCACAAACTCGGCCACGACAATGCCGCTGTTGAGCAGAATGCTCAGAACGAGATTCCGGTCGAGCTGGTGCGCGGAATGGTCATGTCCCGGATGAGAGTGACAAGCATGATCGGAGTCCTGGACGTGGGGGTGTTCTTGGGTTGTTTGTTCATGTGGAGTTGGAGTGGGATGGGGGGAAGCCATGAGTCGGGTCCTGACGCGCAACGAGAAGTCTCAGATACAGAAATCTCTTTCAGGGGGCGCTGTAGATCATCCACAGCCCCCCCACAAGAACCAGAATACCACACACCCCCTTGACAATGCACGTGCCACGCGACTGCTCGTCCCAGTTCAGGTACCGCTGGACCAGTTCGGTCGAGGTCCCCGCCAGCACAATGACCGAGCAGTGCCCGACCCCGTAGGCCGCCAGGAGCGCCACTCCATAGAACGGTTGGGTGTTGGCCAGTTTGAAGGTCACGGCCAGCATCGGCGCCATGTAGGCAAAGGTACACGGTCCCAGGGCGACCCCGAAAACCAGTCCGAGGATCAAGGCGGCCAACAGCCCCTTGCGTTTCAGACCCGGTTGCCCCGGTCCGGACCACGGCATCGGGATCACTCCGATCAGGTGCAAGCCGACCACGAAAAAAATCGCGGCGACAAAGTAGTTACCGTACCGCCCCACATCGCCCAGGATTCGCCCGGCGGCAGCCGTAATCGCGCCGATCACGCCGATCGTGACGAGAATCCCCCCGGAAAAAAGCGTGGAGATCGCGAAGGCCCGGCCCGTGGACATGCGCCCCTGTTTGTCAATGAACCCCACAATTAAGGGAATACTCGCCAGGTGACAGGGACTGAGGAGGATGCTCAGAATCCCCCAGACAAACGCGGCGGTGAGCGCGACGGCGGGAGAGCCTTCCACCGCGTGCGAGAGGGTCGTGAAGAGTTCCTGCATGAACAGCGGGTCTCCTTCCGGGCGGTTTCTTTCCGGGTTCAGCATCCAGTGAGACTGGCAATGGATTTCCAGAGGGCGGGTTTGAAACCCGCCCCTCCGGGATCTTACCCGCTGACGAGGTCTTTCGACACTCCTCGGAGGTCCTTACTGAGGAGATACGGCATTTGCCTCAGCGGGCGCAGCGGCTTGCGGCTGAGCTGCAAACTCAACCCCCAACTCTTTCCACTTTGCCAGGATATCCTCTTTGGCAAAAAAGCCCGTGTGACGAAAGAGTTCCTTGCCCGACGTGTCGAAGAAAATCTGGGTCGGAATGGTCTGGACGCCGTAAGCATCCCCCGCCCCGGGATTCTTCCAGACGTCGATGAACACCACTTCCATCCGACCCTGGTACTCGTTCTTCAACTCTTCGAGAATCGGAGCCATCATCTTGCACGGGATACACTTGTCCGCGCCCAGGTCTATCAGTTTGGGCAGAGGGGTCTGGTTCGTCTCAGCCGGAACGGGTGAGGCCATTTCGCGGGAAACAGACGCTTTTGCCCCGGTCGGCGTTTCCGCTGTGGACGCCTTGTTCGGGTCCTTGGCCAGAATGACCAGCGCGATCAATCCCGCCAGAGTCAGAAGAATCGCGCCCTTGGCCGCCATCCCCATTCCATTCGAACGATTGTTTCCTTCAGAGCCATTCATCATCTTTAACATCCTTCGGGTCAGATCTTGTTCACGCCAACCGGGAGATTGGCGTTCCCGGGACCGGTCTTCCTACATGGCTGTTCCCCGGAATTTATACAAACGGCGACAATTTCCGATCTGGTAGAGGGAGATTGAGAACCGATTTATACAACCACGAAATACACAGAAAAAGCGGTTTTCGTGTGTTTCGTGTATTTCGTGGTTCAAAATTCGGTTGCAGTTCCTCTGCGCCAGGTAAATACCTCCTCCCTCAGGGCCGGATCTTCTCCAGAAGGGCCGGGAGTTTGGTCCGATACCCCTCGGTCAGACCCGCCTCGAATTCGGCCAGGGGCTTGACCGGAACCAGATACATGACCTGCGCGGCGTCCAGTCCCGATTTTTCCATGACCTGCAACGCCCCGCACAACATGTTCTTCAACCCCTCGAACGCCTCGGCGTCCGGCATTCCCGCCCCCTGGATCACGCCCAGGAGTTCGTAGAACTGGTACCAGAAATAGGTCGGCCCCATGGCGGTGAGCAAGGCGTACAGTTCCAGTTTTTCCTCGGCCACCTCGGGGCTTTTCCCCCAGAGTTTGAAACATTCCAGCGATCCGGTCCGTTCCGCTTCCGACAGTCCGGCGCCAAACGCCACGGGGTTGTACCCCGCCCCGATGATCGAGGGCGCATTGGGAATCATGCGCACGATCCGGCTGAACCCGCCCAGGGCGACGGAGATCTTGGCGATACTCCACTTCGGTGCCAGAGAGATCAGAATCGCGTCCGGGCGCAACACCGGCGCCACCTGTCCCAGCACCTCCGCGGCCATGGGGGGATGGACTCCAAAGAAGACCATATCCTGAGCCGCTGGCTGCGTGTTGTCACCCCCCACCGTTTCGATCTGGGGATAACGCTCCTTCAGCCGCGCCAGCACCTGGTCGTTCGGATCGCTGACGACCACTTTCTCCGGCCAGACCCCCGCCTTCGCCCACCCGCCCAACAGAATGGAGGCCACCCGGCCTCCCCCGATAAACCCCACACTCTTTCCCTTCATGATCGCTCTCCCTTCTTTCGAATCCCCGTCATCGGTTCTTCTTCCGTTTGAACCTTTTTGTTCCCATTACGACAGAAGTTTCTCGATTTCCTGGGCGCTCGGGACCCGCCCGACCACCTTGATCTCCCCATCCACCGCCAGAGCGGGCGTCATCATGATGCCATGCTGCATGATCTGCGCGAGATCCGTCACCTTCTCGATCGTGTACTCGATCCCCAGCGTCCGGGCCGCCGCCTCGGTCTGTTCCGCCAGTTGCTTGCACTTGGCGCACCCCGGTCCAAAAACCTGCAATCGTTTCATCATCTTTCTCCTCCTCAGAAAATGAAATTGAACAGATACCCGACAATCAGTATCCCCGTCCCCACAACTCCGATAAACACCGCGATGAGGCGGGGCTTGAGCACCTTGCGCAGGATGATCGTCTCGGGCAGAGAGAGCCCGATCACCGCCATCATGAAGGCCAGGACGGTCCCCAGGGCCGCTCCCTTACCCAGAAGCGCCTGAACCACCGGGATGATCCCCGCCGCGTTCGAGTACATCGGAATCCCGATCGCCACCGCCAGCGGCACCGACCACCAGTGGCCCTTCCCCATGATCCGCGCCATGAACCCCTCGGGCACGTACCCGTGGATCCCCGCACCCACGGCGATCCCCAACACCACATAGGGCCAGACCTTCCCGACGATCTCGCGGACGGCGTCTTTCCCGTACCGGACGCGTTCGGGCCAGGTCAGGCCCGCGCTCGTGTCGGCGCCCGCCCCCATCTGCATCTGGAAAACCCATTCCTCGACATACCGCTCGAGCCGAAGCCGCCCGATCACCCACCCTGCCCCGATGGCGATCGCCAAGCCGGTCGAAAGGTAGAGCGCCGCCACCTTCCACCCGAAAAGCCCGAAGAGCAGGACCAGCGCGATCTCGTTGATCATCGGCGCCGCAATCAGGAAGGAGAACGTCACCCCCAGCGGTACCCCAGTCGTCACAAACCCGATGAAGAGCGGCACCGCCGAACAGGAACAGAACGGCGTGACAATCCCCAGCAACCCGGCCAGCACATTCCCCACCGACTCGCGCCGCCCCGCCAGAATCGCCCGTGTCCGCTCCGCCGTAAAAAACGACCGGACAATCCCGACTCCGAACACCACCAGCACGAGGAGCATCAACACCTTGGGGACTTCATAGATAAAAAACTCGATCGCCGAACTGAGGTGCGAACCCGAGGTCAGGGCGAGCAGGTCGTATGTCAGCCATTTTGCGAAAGAGGCCAGTTGGGAGTACACAACCCACCATCCCACCCCGCAAGCCAGCGCCATCCCCCCCGACCGCACTCCCAAACGGGAAAACCACCGGCCCGGAATTCTCGGCCTTTCCAAACCGCCCGATTCTCGGTCTCTGTATCCCTGTTCTTCCATGTCCATATTTTCCATCTCAGCCCTCATTTGGCAAAACAGCCAACAAATACCGCGCATTCTCCCTGACCTTGTGAACCACTCGCGACAGGATCACCGGATTTTCAGGATCAATACCTCCCCGCGGTATCCTGTCGATCCTGTTATCCCGTCCCTTTTTTCCATTTCCCCTCGACCCTCTCTTACCTTACAACTTGGCAAATCAGCCAAATAGCAGGGCAAAAAAAGTCACGTGGAACAACCGCCCCCCTGCGCCTTTCCCGGCACTCCTGACCCGCTCTGGACCGACTCGATGCAATCGAAGAAACGCAGGATACACGGGGTCTTCAACCGGTAGAACACCTGAAGCCCCTCTTTGCGATCCACCACGATGCCCGCCTTCTTGAGAAGCGAGAGGTGTTTGGAGACGGTCGAGATGTCGGCGCCGACCCCCTCGGTCAGTTTGCAGACACACTGCTCGCCGTGAGCCAGCTGATCCACAATGAACAGACGCGACGGGTGCGCCAGGGCCTTGATGATCCGGGCCCGTTCGTCGAAGAGTTTTTGCGTTCTGGCGTCCATGCGCTTCGGTCTCCCTGCCGACTACTTGGCTATATTGCCAAGTATCAGGGGGGATGTCAAGGTCTATTATTGAGACAAATCGAAAAGGGGTGCATCTCCCGAATTCGAGAGAAGGTTCACTGAAATTTGAATAACCTGGCGCCGTCCGGCACAGAGACTCCCAAGACAAACACCGAAAGGTTCGAGCGCGAAAGAATCCTGAAAGGATTCCACATACGCTAGCCCAGGGCAGAGCGAAGCGCCGCCCTGGGTAACCGGATCGTCATTCTTCGTGCCCTGAAGGGGCACAACAGATTTCGCCCTTTCAGCCTCTCCATTTAAAATTTCCTCCGAAACAGAATCTCACCTCTTCCCCTTTTGGACCACTCGCTGTTGAACCCTTTCAGGGTTCGCGAGTGGGACGTCTTTTCCCAGGGCGGCGCTGCGCTTGCCCTGGGCTATCGTATGTGTAAGCCCTTCGGGCTTTTCAAAACCCCCATAGATCCGGTTCGTCACACCCCTCCTTCCCACAAATTCGGGAGATGCACCCCTGGCCATCCCCCAGGAGAATCCAAAAGTTCCGATATAGCGCAACAAAACCCCGATTCATTGTCTCGGTAGGAACAAAGGTCC
>Ga0116171_10004871_pt1 | contig 11933 bp, 7 predicted proteins | sample AD_JPNHW2_MetaG_FD_89798 | JGI IMG/M metagenome (GOLD analysis project Ga0116171, IMG submission 89798) | Active sludge microbial communities of municipal wastewater-treating anaerobic digesters from Japan - AD_JPNHW2_MetaG | ecosystem: Engineered > Bioreactor > Anaerobic > Digestate | place...
AGAGCAAATATCCCGGAAGAAATATTCAGACTTATTGATTCCACAGTTGTTGCCAGAACCAGGCAACTTATTAAGAAACATCTCGATGAAGCTCTGCATTTCCCCAAAGTGGAACCTCCGCAGAATATTCCTGGCGATGTAATTGAAATCGGAGAATATAAAACTATTGATGATCTCCTCTCAGCTATTGAAGATATCAATATGACTGCCTATAAACCTGCTTTCTACATGAAAGAAACAAAAGCAAAAGATGCCACTGAAGATGAAAGGATAAGGCAGAAAGCTCTTGCAAAGATCATGTACGTACTGCTAATAAAAAGAATGGAATCAAGCTGGTTCGCATTGTATGATACGGTAAAAAACATATTCGATTATCATAAAACGGTGTATGGTCGTGTTCATGATTTCATTAAAAATAACGCCGATTCTGATGTAAGCCCTGAGGAAATAAATGAAGAGGAACATGATTTAAAAGAGATTTATGAAGGGATAGAGTTTGATGGTAACGATGAAATTGGTAAAAAATCACCCGTAAAAATCAGCTCTATTGTGAACCTTGAAGGCTTTGAGAAGGACCTGAAGCATGATATTGCAGCCCTGAAGAAACTGTATGACAATCTCCTGCTGTTTGATAATATTGTCAGGGAAGAATTAAATACAGAAAAAAATCACAGATCTTTCGATACCAAGCTGCAGAAGCTCATAGAAATAATAATTGAAAGCCGGGAACTGAATCCTTTAAGGAAAATTGTAATATTCACTGTATTCCGGGATACTGCCAAATATCTGTACGACCATCTTAAAGCCCGTGGCTTCGATAAAATGGCTTTGATAACAGGGACAGAAAATCAATGTACATATGTAATCAGGGGACGTAAAAGTGAAGATGATTTTGAACCGCTGCTTGAAAGGTTTGCACCGGAGACAAAACTTTTTCGAGAAAAAGACTGGTCGCATATCTACGAAACCCATAATATTGAAGAACCGAAGAGCTTTGAAAAGTGGAAAGAAATTATAAGCATTCATGACAAAGAGTCCGCTGTTATCCTGAATGAAGACATTAATCTCATCATTGCTACCGACTGCCTGAGCGAAGGGCAGAACTTACAGGATGCTGATTTCCTGATTAATTATGATATACACTGGAATCCGGTCAGACTTATTCAGCGTTTTGGCCGTATCGATCGTATCGGGTCAAAGCATGACAAAATCTACGGTGTGAACTTCTGGCCTGCAAAGAATGTCGACGATTACCTGAAACTCAAAAAGCGTGTGGAATCACGAATGGCTGCCGGAGCCCTTGTTGGCACTGAGATGCAGACAATTTCAAAGCAATTTGAAGAAATACTGGATGACAGGGATAAGATAATCAGCAAGCAAACAGAAAAGCTCTTTAAACAGCTTGAAATAAGCTGGGAAGACATTGAAGGCCAGTCCGGATCATTTGGGTTCAACGACCTGTCGTACGAGACATTCCGCCAGGAACTTATTGAATTGTTCAGTTACCGCAGGGAAGAACTGGAGAATATCCCAAACGGTGTATTCACAGGATTCAGCTCACTGCCTGAGTCGAAGCTCCATGCATTCTCTCCGGGATTGATGGGTCTGATAGGTTACCCCAGGAAGGAGGAGGGACCGAAGGATCATAAATATAGATACCTTGAGCTTTTTTATGCTTCGGCCGACGGGAAATTTCATATTCTGAACAATATGGAGGTTCTCTATTCCCTTCGCGAACATAAAGAGTGTTCACGCTTCGTACCACCTGGTATTGAGAAACCTGACGATGAAACCATTCTCAGGCTGAAATCTTTCATCAGTTCATGGATGAAAAGAAAAGCCGGCACCGAAGGAAAACAGCTTATAAACGACATCTTCGACGGAGGAGATCTTAAGATGAAGCAGTTTGAAGGTGATACACCGGAAGATCGCTATAAGATCGAAAACTACGACCTGATCACCTGGTTTGCAGTATCCCGAAATAAAAAATTCTGAAATGGCATTATCATTAAATTTTCTTCTGGAAGGGAATATCCTCGAATCAGGAATAAAATTCTTTAAAGATGTCCTGGATATAAATGTAGAACCGGCTACAAAAACTGAGATCAGAATCAGAGAGTTTGTGAAGGATCATCTTACAGACGAAAAACTTCTGGAAAAGGTCAATGATTCAAGATTTATAGGGGTGATCAATGACTTTTCAATTAAAGGAAGAGAACAATACCAAAGCACAGATACGGTGTTTAAAGAATCCTCAGGCGATTATGATATGTTTCTGGTATTCGGAATCGACCTGAAAGCCGGAATTGTGCCAACAAAATCAGATATCTCGCGCCTTACAAGGGCTTTGAACAGGCGTTCTTTCAACAGACCTGTTATCTTGCTGACACGATACTCCGAGATGTTATCGTTCTCCGCCGCTGAACGCGGGGAGTACAAAAAGAAGGGACAGAAAGGAGAGAAAATAGGCAGGATAAGCATATTGAGAGATATCGATTTGAATAATGTACATTCAGGACACGAACGGATCCTTCTGCAACTGAGGATCAACCCGCTTGAAGTATCATTATTCAAAGACCTGTACAACAAGTGGCTTGATGTCTTTAATATTTCAATACTCAATAAGGAATTCTATAACGAGCTGTTTACGTGGTATCTATGGGCAGTGAGGTCGGTTTCGTTCCCCAATAAGGTAAGCGATGTTAGTGATGATAAAGTCTACAATTCAGAGAATGTAATCAGGCTTCTTACAAGACTCATTTTTATCTGGTTCGTGAAGGAAAAGAGACTAATACCTGAGACTCTGTTTGACAGGAACTCCCTTACCGGAATACTTAAATCATTCAATCCTGAATCTGGCAGCAGCAGTGATTTCTACAAAGCTGTCCTGCAGAATCTGTTCTTTGCAACCCTCAATACAGAAATGCCTAAAGACGGAGGCAAAAGAGAGTTTCTAGATGAATCAAAGAAGAACAAAAAGACAGGGTATTCCGAGGAGTATATGGACCATCTCTCCTTCAGGTACAAAGAGCTCTTCGTTGATCCGAAACAAGGGCTGAAACTGTTTGAAAATGTCCCTTTTCTGAACGGAGGGCTCTTTGAATGCCTCGACAGAAGAGATCCCGAGACAAATGAAGAGATACGCATTGACGGCTTCTCTACAAAAGCGAAGAACAACCCGGCCGTACCGAATATTTTATTCTTCGGACGAAATGATGATCTTGATCTGAGCGATGAGTATGAAGACGGGAAAAGACACAAGCACTCAAAAGCCAGAGGCATTATCAACATCCTTAACAGTTACAAATTCACCATTGAGGAAAATACCCCACTGGAACAGGAAATAGCCCTCGATCCGGAACTTCTGGGTAAAATATTTGAGAACCTGCTTGCCAGCTTCAATCCCGAAACTAAAACTACTGCAAGGAAACAGACCGGCTCTTATTATACTCCGCGCGAAATAGTCAACTATATGGTCGATGAAAGCCTTATAGCCTTCCTGAAAACGAAGCTAACCGAAAAAAAAGGCGCTTACAAGCAGCTTGGAAGTCAGCAAACAAACATTTTCGGCAATAAGTATAAAACCGGACAGCTTGATATCCAGATTGATCTCGCGGCAAACAAATGGAATGGAAAAGAAGACAGACTTGAAACAAAGTTATATGATTTGCTAGCTTATGAACATGATGATAATCCCTTTAATGATGATAAGGAAACTACCCAAGCGATCATAGCGCATCTTAGCGAATGTAAAATACTCGATCCCGCTTGCGGATCGGGCGCTTTTCCGATGGGGATGCTTCATAAAATGGTATTTGCTCTCGGGAAGCTCGATCCATGCAATTTCACCTGGAAGCAGGCCCAGCTTGACAAAGCTCTGCGTGACAGACAGAGAGCCGAACTCTTTGAAGATGAGACACTCCGTAATGAAGCCATAACTGCTGCCGATGAGAAAATCCATTATATAGAAGCCAGTTTCGGAGAAACCGGTCATGAGCTTGATTATACCCGTAAACTTTTTCTAATTGAAAATTGCATTTATGGTGTTGATATACAGCAGATAGCAGTGCAGATAAGCAAGCTGAGGTTTTTTATTTCGCTTATGGTGGATCAAAGAGTCGATGATAATAGACCTAACCGTAACATACTGTCGCTTCCGAACCTCGAAACAAAGTTTGTGGCAGCAGACACTCTAATACCTATTGAAAAGCCACATCAGGAGGGTCAGATGTACAGCCTGATCGGAATGGATTCCAACTTGAGAAAAGTTGAAAATGAGCTTCATAGCATACGTCAGAGAATATTTTTTACTAAAAAGTGGACTGAAAAGAAGAGATTAAAAATTCAGGAATTCGATAAGAGAAAAGAACTGCAAAGAATTTTGATTAGCAACGGTTTCCCTACCAGTTCAGCCGGACAAATTGCTTCCTGGGATCCTTTCAATCCATTGCATTCTTCTTCATTTTTTGATCCTGAAATAATGTTTGCATTTGAAGGTAATTTAAGAGGTTTTTTTGATATAGTATTTGGTAATCCTCCTTATATACAATTTCAGACTATAAAAGAACAAGCTAAGAAATATGATCGGATAGGATATAAATCTTACAATCAATCAGGAGACATATATTGTTTGTTTTATGAACTTGGATATAATTTATTGAAATCGAATGGCGTTTTGACTTTAATTAGCTCAAACAGATTCTGTTTTACAAATTATGGTTTTAATCTAAGGGGATACTTAAGTAAGATTGAGGCTATCAAAATTATCAATATAAACAATATTGATGTTTTTGATGAGGTTAACGTTGGTACATTGATTTATATAGGATGCAAATCCTTAGATTCCAACAAGGATATTAAGATATTAGAAATAAAGGATAAGATAGATTTTTATAATTTCTTTAATGCAAAGAAAGAGTTAATTCCTGTTCATAAAGAATTCTTTCAGAGCGATCAATGGTGTTTTCAAACTAATGAAATTCTTTCACTTAAAAAGAAAATTGGAAGTTGTGGTACTGAATTTCTTAAATTACCTGATTTAAAAATTAATAGAGGAATTACTACTGGAGCAAATAATGTTTTTATTATTGAAGAAAGTAGACGAAATGAGCTAATTCAAAAAGATCCAATATATAATGAAATACTTGTACCTATACTAAGGGGTGCAGATATTAAAAGGTGGATAGTAAATCCTCCCAAAATGTATATTATATATTCATATACAGGTATTGACATAAGAAAATACGATTTAATTTATAAATACTTGGCTAAGAATAAGGAAATTCTTACACAAGTTTATGAGGCAAAGAATAAACAAAAAAAATGGTATGAATTAAGAGCATGTAGTTATTATGAATCATTTTCAAAAGAAAAACTAATCTGGACTAGGTTATCGGCTAGAAACTCGTTTGCAATTTCTGTCAATGGTGAATTTAGTGTTGATTCGACATCATTTGCAACAGGGGAGAATCTTAAATATTACTGTTGTATACTCAACTCAAAGCTAATTCTCTTTTTTTTCAAATTAGGATCAGTTATTTGGGGACCTGAAGGTATTAAATGGTTTGGGGATTATTTTGATAGTTTGCCAATAATCCCACCAAATAGTAATACTATCACACTTTTTAATAATCTATATGACAAGATAGTTAATTCGTTGTCTAACAAAGATGAAGAAACCCTCAATCTTTTAGTTTATAAGTTATATCGTATTAATTATAATGAATGCAAAATAATTGATCCCGAGATTGAGGAATTAATAAGCCGGGAGGATTACGAGAAAGCGACAATTGAGGAGCTGGCGGAGTGGGAATTTAAAAAGTAGGCTCAGAGCTCAGAGCACAGGGCACAGGGCACAGGGCACAGAGAGGGGGCACATGTAACAGAGTATAGAAAAATACAGTTTGTACTGTTAATTAAGAGAAGGGATATGGAGCGGTATAAAATTTAAACGTTCCGCTTTTGGCGGAACGTCGGTCCGAAGATGCTATCTTCGGGGCTGTACAAGATTTTACAAAAATACGATAAATTTAAATGGAATACAATATTTTAACTTAAAAAGAGCCTGAATGCCACCAAAAAAAGACAAGGTTATTGCCTATATAGATGGATTTAATCTTTATTTCGGTATAGTCGAAGCAGGTTTTATTAATTCAAAATGGTTAAATATCTTATCTCTTATACAAAGCTATCTTACACCAAACCAGGAATTAATTGGAATAAAATATTTTACAAGCCGTATAACGAACAATCCGGCTAAGCAGAAAAGACAAATTATTTATCTTGATGCAATCGAAAACTCTGGTGTGCAAATAATTTACGGGCTTTATAAAGCCATTAATATAGAATGCCGGAATTGTGGTCATCTCTGGTCAGTATCAAATGAAAAAATGACCGATGTGAATATCGCAACTTTCCTGATTATCGATGCCTTCTCCAACAAATATGACACAGCTATCCTGGTTTCAGGAGACAGCGACCTCGTTCCACCTATCAAAGCAGTACAAAAATATTTCCCTGGAAAAACGATTTCCGTCTTTTTTCCGCCAAAAAGACAAAATAACAGCGTGGCTGCTGCAGCAAAAGGCTTTCTGGTGATCGGTAGGAAAAGATTGCTGGACCATCAGTTCCCTGAAGAAATAAAGAAACCGGATGGTTATGTTCTGAAGAAACCAAATGAATGGTAACCGAGCCCGGCAGTGAATTGCAGCAGAACTCAGGGTTTAGAACACAGGAGTATTTAGACAGGTAATTAATTTTATTGGAACAACATTATTTTTCTTTGAGTCCCTAATATTTGAAACATGATAAAAGTTAAGATTCTGAAATCAGATATGCTGTCAACACTGAAGCTGATTAAGGCAGGACTTAAATCCAGAGGGAAAAAGGCAAAAACAACAACCTGTGAACTGACCATAACTGATGACAAACTGACTGTTACCGTTCCGGGAGCTTCGTTTTTTGTTAAATGCCGGGTAAATGGCGCCGCCAAAGCAACCATGCCTTTCTGGTATCTATTTGATATCGTACAAAAATATCAGTCAGAGCCAATGGAAATTATCATCGCTCGCGACCAGATCGGATTTGGCGATCTTTTCATTGGAGCAGATACAACATTTATAAACAACGACAGGATTCTGAAATCAATTGATTTACCCATAAACTATATGGAACTTGATCTGCTGAAGCTGGATCTTAATAAATATACACCCGAAGAACTTGAGTTTAATAAGCTTACCAAAAAGATTGAAAATGCCCGGAAAAACCTCGAATCAGCAATAAATGAGGTGTATCAGAAACTTAAAATATATGGGTTTACAAAAAATGAGGTTGATTTATTTGTCAAATCAAAATTCCCGATGCTGAGGTAGTTTAATCATGATCTGATCACAATTAATCCTTGAATATAACACGAAAACATATTATAGCTCTTCCAATTTTAAAATACAGCGGATTCAAACCGAAACCGGGGTCAATCACTTTCGCATAAAAAATACTTAACTTTGCACCATGATTAAGAAATTCATAAAGGCTTTCTGGAAAGTTGACGGCATGGACTTTACTGATAATCCGGCCGGCTCCAAAGGTACCTTCCATCTTTACTTCGGGAAGTTGCTAATCGGAATACTTACGTACGATGGTAATACATGGAACTTCAGGTATTCAGATGATTATAAGAAAGTTTCAGACATAATTCCGATCATCGACTTTTCTGATCTTGATAAAGAGTATTCCAACAGGGAGCTCTGGCCATTCTTTGCTGCACGTATTCCTACAATTAATCAGCCATATCATTTTAAAAAAATTAAGAAGGCCAAAATAAAGGAAGACGACTCTGTTGAACTGCTTAAGCTTTTCGGAAAAGCCACAATCAACAATCCCTACCTGCTTACTCCGGCTTAAATTTGGAATAATCATCCAGATTCAGCCTGGGTGATAAAAACTTCAACCTGCTGTCATTTACCCTTTTTCACCATTGCTGATTATTATACTGGGTGGTATTATACCTGGAGGTAAAAGATTTTCTAAGACCCATTAGGCGGTAAAATTTCTGATCCTGAAAATTGCAGCATTCATTTAACCGTGCAGATTTTCGTTTTGTGGTATAACTTCTTTAGTTTTACTAAATGAATTTCCGAAGCGAAGAGCTTTCCAGAAAGAAAAAATTGAGATATGAGTAAAACAGCATTAATAACAGGAGCCTCGGGAGGCATAGGCCTCGAGCTGGCAAGGATACATGCCTCAAAAGGCGATAACCTGGTACTCGTTGCACGCAGCGGTGATAAGCTGTCGGAAATAAAATCTGAGTTCGAAGCAAAATACAATGTCAGCGTCCGCTTCCTGGTAAGGGACCTCTCTGTTCCCCATGCGGCAATAAAGGTTTATGATGAGGTGACAAACCATGGCATTGAAATCGATTACCTGGTAAACAATGCCGGTTTCGGCGATTTCGGGCTTTTTGCAGAGAGCGACTGGGACAAGCAGGAGAGAATGATAAATATTAATATCACCGCACTGGCGCATCTGACAAGGCTCTTCCTCCCGGGAATGATAAAAAGGGGAGAAGGGAGAATTTTAAACGTTGCCTCCCTGGCTGCATTTACACCCGGACCAACGATGGCGGTATATTTTGCTTCAAAGGCTTTTGTATTGAGCTTCTCTGAAGCGCTGAACAATGAAGTGAAAGGAAAAGGAATAACAGTCACCGCTCTTTGCCCCGGCTCCACGGAAAGCAAATTCCATGAGGTGGCCATTGGCGATCCGAAAATGCTGAAAGAAAGGAAAATGATGTCGGCTGAGGAAGTGGCAGAAATTGGTTATAATGCCATGATGAAAGGAAAAACTGTTGTTCTTCCCGGATTCAAAAATGCACTACTTGCTACTCTAACCAGGTTTATCCCCAGGGATACTGTTGTTAAATCGGCCAGAAAAATTCAGGAAAACAAGAACTACAGGAAATTGTAGAAGAAAAGACCCAAGACCCAAGACCCAAGACCCAAGATTGAAGCTTAATGTGTGACGCCTCTGAGAATTACCAGAACTAAAGTTTATATATCCGCCAATTGGAGTACCTTTGGCGCTTTAATTCCGGAATAATCCCCGCCTTTACAAGGCAGTTTTTATTTCATATTATTTACACTAAACCTATTTTATGCATTTTGAATCATTAAACATTATTGAACCTATACTCAGATCTTTAAAAGAAGAAGGTTACACAATTCCAACACCAATACAGGTACAGGCAATTCCTATTATACTTAAAGGTAACGACCTTATCGGCTGCGCACAGACGGGTACGGGAAAGACGGCAGCCTTTGCAGTTCCAATCCTGCAGATGTTATACAAAAACAGGTCATTTGAAAGGAAGAGAAAGATTAGAAGTCTTATTGTCACACCAACAAGGGAACTGGCAATTCAGATCGACGATAGTTTTAAGGCATACGGAAGGCACACAGGCCTGACATGCACTGTTGTTTTCGGCGGAGTCCCCCAGAATCCCCAGACTGCCGCATTAGCGAAAGGAGTTGACATACTGGTTGCAACACCAGGAAGGCTTCTTGACCTTATGAACCAGGGATTTATCTCCCTTAGGGATATTGAGATATTTGTTCTCGACGAAGCCGACAGGATGCTCGATATGGGCTTTATACATGATGTTAAAAAAATTATTGCATCGCTTCCGCAGAAAAGACAGTCACTCTTCTTCTCTGCAACGATGCCTCCGGCAATTGTAAAACTTGCAGGATCGATAGTCTATAAACCTGTAAAAGTGGAAGTTACTCCTTCGGCATCGACTGTCGATACTGTAACTCAATATGTGTATTTCACTGATAAAGGGAATAAAAACGCTCTTCTCCTCGAGTTGCTTAAAGACGCAAAGATCAAAACGGCTCTTGTATTCACACGCACCAAGTTCGGTGCCGATAAAGTTGTTAAGATCCTGAAGAAGAAGAATATTTCTGCAGAATCGATTCATGGAAATAAGACACAGAATACCCGTCAGCGTGCTCTTACAAATTTTAAAGCTCAGACAACGCGTGTGCTTGTAGCAACAGATATTGCGGCTCGCGGCATCGATGTCGATGATCTGGAATATGTTATCAATTATGAGATACCCAATATTTCGGAGACGTACGTGCATCGTATTGGGAGGACCGCAAGGGCTGGAGCAAACGGGACAGCTATCTCTTTTTGCGATGCATCTGAGAAAGAGTACCTGAGAGATATTGAAAAGCTCATAGCGAAAAAAATCAAGGTTATTGATGACCATCCTTATCCTCTGGTTGATAATGATCCGGTTGTAAAGCCAAAACAACAGCACCCTAATCATAACAAGCCGCGGACTGCTACTCCAAAACACAAACATAATTACAGAAGAGGAAGGTAGTACCCTAATTTCGGATCCTTTTTACCGAGTTGAAAAGGGTATATGAGATGGTCGCTCCCAGCTCAAACTGGTTAATCTTCATCTTCTGATCAATATAAAAGAAGTCGTTTTTCAGTTCGGGGAACATATCGCTCTTTTCGGGAGCATTGAAACTGCCAATCTCACCAAGATACCTGGCATCAAGGAACAGTCTGAGGTTCTTTACCTTATATCCCACACCGATACCGGCATTCCATTGAGCGGTAGCTCTGTTCTTCATATCCAGGTAATTAACGTTTTCCATTTTTCCGCTGAAGTCAGCATTCTTCCCTGTGATTACATCCTGGGTTGTATATGTTAGATATACATTACCCCTTGCTTTCCACATATAGAATAAACCTGCTCCCCCGGAGGCGTAAGCAAGGAAATTTTTACCCAGATGAAAATATTTTTTCAGGTAGACAGGGAACTCGATGAAGCCATCGTGCTCAATATAGGTAAGATTAAAGGAGGGATCTGCACTGATATCCCTTCTGTAAGATGATAGAAAAAACATAAGGTCAATATTTGCAGAGAGACCGTCGATAAATTCATATTCTGCCATCCCGTAATAGGTGAACCAGTATGGCTCTTTTGCCTGTGGCTGGCTGTAATCAAGCCCGTCGAGCACCGAATATACTCCGGTTGTCATATGCTGAAGCCAGTTAGCTGTGTTCTTCACACCGATCGTAATCAGAGGATGAATTTTATACTTCTTAATCAGCCGGTTATACTGTTCAGGATTATCGCTCTCAATAAGTTCATAATGAGGGAATTTCCTTAGCAGCACATTAGCTGTTGCTTCTGCCTTTAACGGATCACCGGTTTCAATATACGCCCTGGCCAGAAGCTCGAGTGCAATCTGTTTTTCCTTTCTCGGTAGAGCACAAATATCGAGAACCTCTTCAATAATGCTGATGCACTTCAGGAAAAGCCCTGAATTATATGCCACCCGTGCATCAGCCAGCCGTGCTGAACATGAACCTGCATCTGCAGCAACAGCTCCGGGTTGCTGTGCTGATGCAGCAGTGCAAACAGATACAATTAAAAATATAATAAGGTATCTTTTCATTCCTCCCATTTATTTAGGATTCCTGTTACAGGTTCTTTCATAGGGTATCTCTTTACCTATATAATTGTTCCATTCGGTTATTGTCATATCCCTGTTTATTTTCCTGCAAATCATTGCAGCAAGCTCCGATGAGGATGTTTCCCATATCCTGATGCTCCTGTCTGACATTCCGGCAACCAGCTTGTCATCGTCACTGAAAATGAGTGATCGTGTTCTGGAGTCGGTATCTTCAATGCTTCTGACACCTGTGACAAAATCATGAGATTCAAAATATATTGAATAATTATATATATGTATCACATTGTCCCATGCCGACGTGGCAACCAGGGAGAAATCCTTGTTGAAGGTAATATGGTCGATGCCTGTCGAATGTGCTGCCGATCTTACGAGTATTCTCTTTGTGTCGTTTAGATCCATCCAGTACATCCAGCCATTTGATACTCCGGCCAGCAGGAT
>Ga0116171_10004875_pt1 | contig 11925 bp, 9 predicted proteins | sample AD_JPNHW2_MetaG_FD_89798 | JGI IMG/M metagenome (GOLD analysis project Ga0116171, IMG submission 89798) | Active sludge microbial communities of municipal wastewater-treating anaerobic digesters from Japan - AD_JPNHW2_MetaG | ecosystem: Engineered > Bioreactor > Anaerobic > Digestate | place...
ATTGATAATCCATATTATACTCTTGGCTCATCAGATAAAAAAGCCTCTTCCGTGACGCTTACCATGACTGTGACAGGGACCGGCACCTGCGGAAATGTTACATCATCATGCACCCTGACAATACTTCCAATACCAGGAATAAGTGTTACAGCTCATACCGACATATCATGTAATGGCTATAACGATGGTATTATAAGTGTTGTCGGAGTTAATGGCTTACCAACATATTCATACAGTATTGATGGCTCTGCTTACTTTGCAGGTGGTGACTTTGGATCTCTGACACCCGGACCTCACCTTATTTCAGTTATGGATGCAGGAGGGTGCCCGGCGGATACCACAGTGACCATCACCGAACCAGCAGTCTTTACCTTTGCACTGGATACCGTGATAAATATGGCATGTTATGGATTGAGTACCGGAGCAATAAATATTACTGTAACGGGTGGAACAACTCCATACCAGTTCCAGTGGACCGGACCGGACACATTTACATCAACAAATGAAGACATATCAGGACTGGTAGCTGGTAGCTATTCGCTTTCAGTGACAGATGCTAATCTCTGCCATACCTTCAACCTTGATACTGTGATCAAACAGGGTAACCAGATTGTGGTTGACATTGATACTATCTCGAACTATGCCGGATTTGGCACCAAATGCTTTGGTTCCTCGGATGGATTCATTCAGACAACGGTATCTGGCGGGGCAGGCACACTTGCACTGCAGTGGACAGGACCGGATTCCTTCCTTGCTACAACGGATGACATATCAGGGCTGGCAGCCGGATCATATATCTTTACAGTTACTGATACATCAAAATGTGTTGTGGCTACTACGATAAATATTACAGAGCCAAACGAGATAGGAATTACAGCAACCATAACCAAGGCTTCGTGTCCGGGTGCAAATGATGGAGGCATAATCATCACCACTGACGGCGGAAGCGCTCCTCTGGCATTCCTTTGGAATGATGGTAATACTCAGCAGAACAGAACAGGTATTGACGGAGGTGAATATACAGTTACCGTAACCGATGCAAATGGTTGCACCTCTCAATTGACTGACACTGTAGAATATACCGGGCACAACTGTATTATAATACCTACAGTCATTACACCTAACGGCGATGGTGTTAATGATACCTGGATTATAGGTAATGCAGAACTCTACCCGGATATTGAGGTACTGGTTTATACGCGATGGGGCAAGCTCGTTTACAGTTCAAGAAATCCGAACGCAAACCCATGGGATGGAACATTTAAGGGAAAACTGCTACCGAACGATTCTTATCATTACATTATTCGACTGAACGATGGTACTCAACCACGGACAGGAGTAATATCAATAATCAGTAAATAACTAATGGCAGCAGAATATATGAGATTGAAAAAAATATTTATCCTGGTAGTTTTGGTTGTGCTCATTCCTGTTGCAAAAGCACAACAAACCCCTCAATACAGCCAGTATATTATGAATGGCTTCCTGTTAAACCCATCTTATGCAGGCAGCGATGGATACTCAACCTTCTCACTTACCGCAAGGGAACAATGGGTGGGACTTGACGATTCACCAAGTACATTTGCTGCCGCTTTTCAGACAAGATTGTTGAACGACAGTTATATCTCGAAAGCTACATCCGTCAGGAAAAAGATAAACAGGCCTACAAAGGGAGGAAGAGTTGGTGTGGGTGGCTATTTATTTGCCGATAGAAATGGAATAATGAAGCGTACCGGGGCTCAGCTCTCATACGCTTACCACCTTTCCATGAATAATTACAGACAACTTTCATTCGGGCTTTCTTTAACTGCTTACCAATATTTCGTTGATAAAACCGGAGCAATACTTGGAGACCAGCTTTATTATGACAAACCTGACCTATGGTTTGATAACTATGATGGAACTGTATTTATAACTGATGCAAACTTTGGAGTCAGTTATATGACCCGGAAATACTATGTCGGTTATTCTATGAATAACCTTTTCAGAGGTCTGATAATGTTTGGAAATAAAGGCAATAATTCTCATTCAGAGCTTGGCCATTATTACCTTACCGGTGGTTATAAATTTGACCTCCCTGCTGATGACTGGATGGTTGAACCTTCGGCTATGATCAAATCATCTGATATGATGTTCAAATCTATTCAGATGGATGTCACAGCCAGGGTATACTATAAGGAAGAATACTGGCTGGGAATGTCATATCGTACCAGTGATGCCATTGTACTTCTTGCAGGTGTTAAATATGACAGGTATTACATTGGCTATGCGTGCGACTTTACCCTGTCTGATCTTCGTACCCAATCTTACGGCACTCATGAGTTGACTATTGTTGCTAAATTTGGAGACAGTGCCCGCCGTTACAGGTGGATCAACAGATATTAATGAGACTGACATACATCCTTCTTTGTGTCGTTGCTTTTTGTGTGGCGTGTGATCCCCTTGCAAATCCACACCATGGCAGCATCTCTTTTTCATCAGATACTCTGTTTTTTGATACTGTTTTTACTTCGCTTGGCTCAGCTACCCTTGAGGTAAGAGCAAAAAACAAGAGTGACAGGCCACTTATTATTGATAAAATCTGGCTCGCAGGTGGCAGCGCCTCGCCTTTCAGAATAAACATCAGCGGGAGCCCTGATTATCAGTCAGACGATGTTGTATTGGCAGCCAGAGACTCTCTTTTTGTATTCGTTGAGGTGAAGATAGATCCGCTTGACTCTGACCTGCCTGTATCTGTTACGGATTCCATAATGTTTCAGTCAGGTAACAATATCTCAAGAGTATTTCTTCAGGCATGGGGTCAGGATATTTTTCTGCTGAGAAATGAAAAACTGGGAGATACTCAATGGTCCGGTTCAAAACCATATGTAGTTTATGGCGATCTGATGATTGATACGGCAAAAACCCTTTCCATAAGCAATGGTGTCAGGGTCTATTTTCATAATGATGCATCAATGACGGTTGCCGGCAAAATTGTTGTCGCCGGGGACAAAATCTTGCCTGTATTGTTTGCATCTGACATGACATATAAAGATTACGAAGATGTGCCCGGCCAATGGAAGGGGATAACCTTTGAGTCATGCAGCAGTGGTAATAAAATAAATGAGGCTGTTATCCGGAATGCAGACATAGCCCTCAGTGTTAATGGCGATCCTTCGAAGGGGGTGCCCGATATTGAACTTTTTAATGTTTCAGTACTTCACAATTCGGTTACTTCATTATATGCCTGCCACTCTGATGTCAAAGCAGCCAACTGTGTATTCGGACACACCGGATTCAGCGCGGTGAATGTGGTTTCAGGCGGCCATACAGAACTTATACATTGCACTATTGCTGAAAGATGGGAGTATAACTTCAGGTCTGAGCCTGCATTACATATTGGCAAGGGGAGTGGTACACAACTGCCGGAGGTAAGGGTCAGTAACAGCGTGGTCACAGGAGATAAATTAAACGAGATAGAGATAGAAGGCACCTCACCTGATATTGTCTCGCAAATTCTGTTTGATACCTGTCTGATACAGGTCGATACCTTAAGTTCATCGTGGTGGGACCACAGATGCTTTAAAGGTGCAATAACCGGGAAGAATCCTGGTTTTATAAACTGGAATGAATATGATTACAGGCCGGATACACTGTCGGAACTGGTCGATAGGGCAGGTAAAATTAAATCCCTGTTATATCCGGAGGACATAAGACACAAGCCTCGCCCTGCTTTTAAAGGCCCTGACATTGGCGCCTATGAAAGACAGAAAGGCGAAAAAAGCAACTGAAATGAAAAAGGTGATATCAGTAACGATTTTCACTTTTATTCTGGTTTTTATGGCAAGAGGTCAGGCACCTTCTTTCAGGGTGATGTTTTATAATACCGAAAATCTGTTTGACACCCTTGATGATACTTTAAAGAATGACGAAGAGTTTCTTCCGGATGGATCGCGCCATTGGTCAATGTCACGGTTTAATAAAAAAATCGATGCAATTGCACGTGTTATTATTGCGGCCGGAGAATGGGAGGCTCCAGCGGTAGTAGGGCTTTGCGAAGTTGAAAATGAAGGTGTAATAAAAAGGCTTATAGGATGCGATTTGCTCGAAGGGGTAAATTACTCTTTCGTACATTTTGACTCTCCGGATAAACGCGGTATTGATATCTGTCTCCTGTACAGGAATGATGTGGTGAAGGTAATCTCAGCCGAATCGTGGTTGCCTGATATTAGTACCAATCCTGGCTTTGAAAGCAGGAATGCTCTTTTTGTAAGGACAGAGATATTTAATGACACCCTGGATTTTGTTTTTTGTCACTGGCCATCACGCAGAGGAGGACTACTGGCTTCGGATGACCAGAGGAAAATGATCATGGAGACAATCGCACAACGGACCGATTCTTTACGCAGGATTACAGGAAAGGCAGAAAAGATAGTTATGATGGGAGACTTTAACTGCAGCCCTGATTTTGTGGCTATAAAGGAATTGGCAAAGCGATGTGGCCTTGTGAACCTCAGTGCTGAACCTGCCGCAAAAGGTCAGGGTAGCTACCGCTTCAGAGGCAAATGGGAGATGATGGACCAGGTGCTTGTCTCAGAAAACATGACAGGAGAAATACCGGCTGAAAGGAAATGCTACAATGCTTCCTTCTGCGTGTTTGATAAAGATTTTCTTCTTGAAGATGATCCTGATTATCCGGGAAAACGGCCTTTCTCTACCTACAGGGAATATAAGTGGGAGGGAGGCTATTCAGATCATTTGCCCGTAATACTTACTCTCAGGCAGAATTACTAGTCTACCTGTGTAAGACCCAGCTCTTTCCCTTTTTCCAGCATGAAGTTCCATGCCGCCTCTCTTTCATTAGGTATATGACCATCAAGGATAGCATCCTTTATTGCGCTCTTTATTTCGCCAACAAGATGGCATGGCTTAAGACCAAAAACAGTAATGATCTCATCACCAGACACAGGAGGTTGGAAATTACGGACAGCATCTTTCTCTTCAATCTCGATCATCTTTTGCCTGACCAGCTCGAAATTTTCAAGGTGCTTTTTTACCTTAAGCCTGTTGCCTGAAGTGATATCTGCCTGACACAGCAGCATCAGATCATCAATATCTTCACCTGCTTCAAACAGAAGCCTTCTTACGGCAGCATCGGTGACCTCTTCCTGCACAAGAGCTATCGGACGAAGATGAAGCCCTACAAGCTTCTGGATGTACTTCATCTTTTCGTTTTGCGGCAATTTAAGCCTGGAGAATATATGGGGCACCATTTTGGCACCTATGAAGTCATGACCATGAAAGCTCCACCCTGTGCCGGGAATAAATTTTTTTGTAGCTGGTTTGGCAATGTCATGAAGCAGTGCTGCCCATCTCAGCCATAAATTATCGCTCTTATGAGATATGTTATCTACGACTTTTATGGTATGATGAAAGTTGTCCTTGTGACCCCTGCCTTCTTTTTCTTCAACCCCCTTTAATTTAACCAGCTCAGGGAAAAACTTTTCAAGCAATCCCGATTCGTCAAGCATAAGTAATCCTTCAGCCGGCCTATCTGATAGGAGTATTTTATTTAGTTCAACAGATATACGTTCTGAAGAGACAATTTTAATCCTGTCAGCGTTTCTTTTAATTGAGTCAAACGTTTCAGGGTGAATGGAAAAATCAAGCTGGGAGGAGAAACGTATTGCTCTCATCATCCTGAGCGGGTCATCGCTGAATGTGGTGTCCGGATCAAGTGGCGTCCGTAGTATCTTCTCTTTAAGATCAGACATACCTCCGAAAGGGTCGAGAAGCTCGCCATATGTTGATTTGTTCAGGCTGACAGCAAGCGCATTGATGGTAAAGTCACGCCTGTTCTGGTCATCTTCCAGTGTGCCACTTTCAACCTTGGGTTTGCGCGAATCGCGACTGTATGACTCTTTTCTCGCTCCCACAAATTCAATATCACAGTCATCAACCCTGAACATCGCCGTGCCAAAGGTTTTAAATACACTTACTTTGATGCCTGGCCTTATTGCTTTTGCAACCATCTTTGCAATCTCCACTCCGTCGCCAATGACAACAATATCAATGTCTTTACCTTTATAATCCCTCTTAAGAAGATAATCGCGCACGAAGCCTCCTATAACGTAGGCGTCAACTCCTTCACGCTCGCAAACCTCAGAGACAATATTGAAAATCCTGTCTTTAAATAATATATTCATCTTTCAAAAGACCATGCTGTCATGAACGGTGACAAAATTACAATTATTCAGTTACAATAATAATGGCATTGTCAGGCTTTAGCTGTTATCTTATTGAACAAATATTAAAATCTGATGTTGAATAGGAAAAATGAAACAATATGACTGAACATTTGACAAAAGAGACATTCATTTCAAAGGTTTTTGACTTTGAACACAACCAGGAGTGGAAATACAATGGCGACAAACCATGCATAATTGATTTTTATGCCGATTGGTGCGGGCCATGTAAAATGGTGGCACCTATTCTTGAAGAACTTGCAGAGGAATATAAGGGTGATCTTAATGTGTATAAGGTTGATACTGAGGCAGAGCAGGAGCTTGCTGCTGTGTTTGGGATAAGAAGCATACCTTCGTTGCTGTTCGTTCCAATGAATGGTCAGCCACAGATGGCAATGGGTGCCCTTCCTAAAGATTCATTCAAAAAAGCATTTAAAGATATTTTCGGAATAGAAAAGAAATAATCATAAGATTTTAAAAAAATTATTGAAAAAATGAAACATAAATTTCTTTTGTGCGTTTAAGTAATAAAAGGAATTTTTTCAGAAAGATTAGTTTTAGGTTAGAGGTAGTTTTAGATTAGAGGTAGTTTTTGGGTTTGAATTGGAGTTAAAATGAAAAGCCGTTCGTAAAGGACGGCTTTTCAGATTTAAATATGGATGAGGAGGGTAAATTTATCCTACAAGAGTTCTTCCCAACTTTTGGATAAAAACAGAGACAAATTGGATGATATACTTTTCGGATCAATATCCTAATCTGTAGACAATGCAAAGAGTATGAAAAATAAGCCGCGGATAGCGGCTTAATGTGAATAACACCGGGTCAACAACCCGGTGTTAATGCGTTGTGAATAGTAATTCATCACCGAAGGTGGTGAATTTTTCTAAGGAAAATATTTCTCATCGAAAGCAATCCCGGATTCAATCAATAATAATCTGTATTCATCAATAAAACTCTTCTTTTTGTGATGCTCCTGTTGATTCTTAATATATTCAATTATATCTCCGACATCAAGATAGGAGCACGTGAATGCTCCGTATTTTTCTGACCAACCTTCAAAGGCAGGAAAATAACCACTATTCTTCATCCATATAGAAGTGCTGACTTTTATATCCCGGATGAAGTCTGCTAAAGCAATTGACGGATGTATATCAGTTAGAATATGAAGGTGATCCTCCATCCCATTTATCCTGTAAAGGTGACAATTCTTATTCTTAATAATGCCGCCTATGTAAGCGAAAAGTTGCTTTGACTGATTTGGGTCAATTGTCCGAAGACTGTTTTTTGTCCTGATGACAATATGATATAACAACTGATGATAGCTGGACATGGTAGTGATTATAAGATATTAATACAACGAGACAATGCAAAGTTACAATACTCTGGTGCCCGGGTCAAATAATATTCACCCCTTTCAGGGATGAAAGAGATCTTTATTACAGTAAACCCTGGGCTGTCGGCCCAGGGTTATTCATATTAAGCCGTTATCCACGGCTTAACCAGATATTTGATAGAACATTTAAATGATAATGCACATTGAATTTATTCAAAGAATTCTGTTATTGACCCTGACTTTTATGTTTGATCATGTCCGCTTACTCCTCCTTAATTATTTCCTCAATCTTTTTTTCAGTTTCCCGCAGCTTTTCCTTACATAGTTTTATCAGTTCGGAGGCCTCTTTTACTTTGCCTGACAGCCTGTCAATGTCAGGCTCACCGCTTTCAATGCTCCTGACTATTTCTTCTATTCTTGCAACGGCTTCATCGAATGAGATTTCCTGCTTTTTCATATTATTGGTTTTCATTTTTCCAAGGGAGACGCGATAAATCGCGTCTCTGCAAATTTATTTTTTATCCTTCACAAGGGTGACATCGCTTTCGGCAACTCCCTTTTCAAAATGGGTAGTGATTTTATCCCCGGATTTGAGCAGATGGTGATCCTTTAAAATGATCCCGTCCTTTGAGGTTATGGTGTAGCCTCTTTTCAGAACATTCACCGGATTTAAATGTGTAAGCTCTCTTTCAAAGGAATTCAGGTGCTCCCTGGTGAGCCTGATAACCATTTCTGAAGAGTGGAGCAGCTTATCTCCCAGGTGTCTGACTGACTCTGTCCCGCCTCTCAGTACTGATGCAGTTATCAAAGCAATGTTTTGTTTGTAGCGTGTCAGCTTCTCATTACTTTCATTAATCAGTGCCAATGCTCCGGAAGAGAGTCTCATGGTCAGATCATTAATCATTGACTCGGTATATAGGGTATGAGAAATCAGGAATTCTGCAACAGCAGTGGGTGTTTTCAATGCCTTGAAGGCAGTCATGTCTGTTACGGTAAGGTCTTTGTCGTGTCCGATTCCTGTTATTACGGGGAGGGGGAACTGGGACACGAAATATGCAATGTTGTAGTTGTCGAACCATGCCAGGTCCGTCTGGGATCCGCCACCTCTGATTATAGCTACAGCATCAAAATCTTCAGCCCTGGATGCAATCTGATCGAGAGCGGAGTTGACGGACTCCTCTGTCTGTTCTCCCTGCATAATGGCATCGAACAGCATGGTCTCAAATACAAAACCATATTTATTATAGGTGAGTTGTTTCACAAAATCCTGGTAACCTGCAGCCTGTTGTGATGATATGACAGCTATCCTGCGGGGGTAAAGAGGCAGTTCCAGGCTCTTGTTCATGTCGATGACACCTTCGGCCCTGAGCCTGTGGATTATTGCCTCGCGTTTAAGAGCTATCTCGCCAGCAGTATATTTTGGATCAATATCTGATATGTTAAGGCTGAGGCCATAAAGCTCATGATATTCAACGGTCGCCCTGAAAAGGATTGTTATGCCCGGCTGTAGCGATACTCCTGTTACCGAAGCAAACATTGCACTTATAATGTTATACCTGTTTGACCAGATTGTTGCCCTTACCCTTGCTGTTACCCTGTTGAGTTTCTGGTCGCTGTCAGTCAGCTCCAGGTAACAATGCCCTGAACTGTTGACCTTCAGCTCAGCTATTTCTGCAATGACCCAATAGAAGCCAGGGAAAGATTCATAAAGCTTGTCCCTTATGACTCTCTGCAGTTCAGTCAGTCTTATGGTCTCAACGTTTCTCATCGCCGGTCATCTCCGGATCGAGAATCTTGCCCTTGTTTTTCTCCAGATTATCAAGATACTTTGTCTCATTCTCGGAGATGGATGGATCCGATGTCTTGCCTTCAGTGTATTCTATCACTGATTTCAGGGAGCCGTCTTCATTGTAAGCCTTCCACTTGCCATTTCTTTTATCAGCAATATAAGTACCTTCAAACTCAGGTGTTCCTCCGGGGAAATAGAGTAAAAATGCGCCCTCAAGCATTCCTTTTATATATTTTGCTTTAAGGCACAGCGTGCCATCGGTATAGTATTGTATCCACTCACCCTCTTTTAAGTCACCATGATAGGGCAATATTTCGGCAACGGTGCCATTCTTATAAAATTTGCGTGACAGGCCTTCGCGTTTATCAGCTGCATAATTTTCTTCACTTATCAGGTAATCGGCAGTCATGGCAGAATAGTACTTCCATGTGCCTTCTTTCTTCTGGGCAACATATGTTCCTTCAGCGGCTTTTTTCCCATCGGGATGATAGAATATTGCTGTGGCGCTGTTTCCGGTAGCATCGTAGACCAAAACTGATTTTACAGCTCCGTCATCATAAAAGCGTTTAAATTCGCCGGTTGGTTTGTCGTCTTTAAAAGTCCCCTGGTATAAAATATTCCCATTCGGGTACTTTTTTATCCATGGGCCCTGTTTTTTTCCTGCGGCATCAGTGACGTTTGTCTGAGCATCCAGTATTGCAGCAAAAGCGAGCAGGGTAATTAATATAGTAAGTCTGATCTTCATCCTTTACAGTTTTTGTAAAGGTAGAGAAAAAAATGTAGAGACGTGATGCATCGCGTCTCTACATTTGGATATAATATATGCAGAGGCATGCAGAGGCATGCCTCAGAAGGTTTATTTTACCTCTTCAAAGTCAACATCGGTTACCTGCTCGTCGCCTCCGGCACCGCCCTGTTTACCACCGGCCTGCTGGTTGCCCTGCTGGTCTGAAGGACCTGCCTGCTGGCCTCCCTGGGCTGCCTTGTACATATCTTCAGAAGCTGCCTGCCATGCATTATTCATGGTTGCCATTGCCCTGTCTATTGCACCAAGATCCTGGCTCTTCTGTGCTTCGCGCAGTTCATTAAGAGCAGCCTCGATAGGAGCCTTCTTATCTGCCGGTATCTTGTCACCGAACTCTTTAAGCTGTTTCTCTGTCTGGAAGATCATACTGTCGGCAGCGTTTACCTTGTCAACCTTCTCCCTTGCAGCCTTATCGGCAGCTTCGTTGGCTTTGGCCTCGTCCCTCATTCTCCTGATCTCATCATCACTCAGACCCGACGATGCTTCAATCCTTATTCTCTGTTCTTTACCTGTGCCTTTATCTTTAGCTGATACATGAAGTATACCGTTTGCATCAATATCAAAGGTAACTTCGATCTGAGGAATGCCTCTTGGGGCTGGTGGTATGCCATCGAGATGGAAACGGCCGATGGTTTTATTACCCGATGCCATTGGTCTTTCGCCCTGCAGTACATGTATCTCAACTGACGGCTGGTTGTCGCTGGCAGTGGTGAATGTCTCTGATTTACGGGTAGGGATGGTGGTGTTGGACTCAATAAGTTTTGTCATAACACCGCCCATGGTCTCAATACCAAGTGAAAGTGGGGTAACATCTAGCAGAAGCACATCTTTTACCTCGCCGGTAAGAACACCACCCTGGATGGCAGCACCTACAGCAACAACCTCATCAGGGTTTACACCTTTGGAAGGAACACGCCCGAAGAATTTTTCAACTATCTGCTGAATGGCAGGTATACGTGTTGATCCACCTACAAGCAGTACCTCGTTTATGTCAGATGTCTTCAGTCCGGCATCATCAAGTGCCTTACGGCATGGTTCAATAACTGCATTGATGAGTTTGTCAGTCAGCTTTTCAAACTGAGCCCTGGTGAGAGTCTTTACAAGATGCTTTGGGATACCGTTTACAGGCATTATGTACGGCAGGTTGATCTCAGTTGTTGATGCACTTGAAAGCTCAATCTTTGCCTTCTCTGCTGCTTCCTTAAGACGCTGCAGTGCCATCGGATCTTTCCTGAGGTCAATACCTTCCTCTCTGAGGAACTCTTCAGCCAGCCAGTCAATTATAACATGGTCAAAGTCGTCACCACCAAGGTGGGTGTCACCATTTGTCGACTTAACTTCAAATACACCATCACCGAGTTCAAGAATTGATATATCGAATGTTCCACCACCAAGGTCGAACACGGCAATCTTCAGATCCTGTGTTTTCTTATCCAGACCGTATGCCAGTGATGCAGCTGTAGGCTCATTGATAATTCTCTTAACCTTGAGCCCGGCTATCTCACCTGCTTCTTTGGTTGCCTGTCTCTGTGCATCATTAAAATATGCAGGTACGGTAATGACGGCTTCTGTCACTTCCTGTCCGAGATAATCTTCGGCAGTCTTCTTCATCTTCTGAAGAACCATTGCAGATATCTCCTGCGGTGAGTAGTTGCGATCGTCTATCTTTACCCTTGGTGTGTTGTTGTCACCACGGATAACGCTGTAAGTCATCCTTTTTATTTCACCCTGTACCTCGTCAAAACTCCTTCCCATAAACCTCTTTATTGAAGAG
>Ga0116171_10004876_pt1 | contig 11924 bp, 9 predicted proteins | sample AD_JPNHW2_MetaG_FD_89798 | JGI IMG/M metagenome (GOLD analysis project Ga0116171, IMG submission 89798) | Active sludge microbial communities of municipal wastewater-treating anaerobic digesters from Japan - AD_JPNHW2_MetaG | ecosystem: Engineered > Bioreactor > Anaerobic > Digestate | place...
GAGTGGAGCGCGAGGCGGGGACGGTCGAGCTGCGACCGTCCGGGGAGCTGCTGTTCGAGGCCCGCACCGGCGGCCGAGAGGACGGACAGAGGGTCCGCCTGCGTGTGACCTCGCGCTCAGTGGCGTCGGAGCTCGCGCCGGCACGATGCCCGGACTGGTCCGGTCCCTCGCAGGATCAGCAAGCGCTCCGTGGAGCGGGAGCCCGCGCTCGACGCACCTGGTCCCAGGCCGGAGAGCTGCACCGCCACCGCACCCTGGAGCTGCTTGGATGCCTGGCCCTCCTGGGCCAACCCCTGCACGCGGAAATAGTTGTCGACAGCCCGAGTCTCGAGCTCGCTCTGGGGGCTTTCCGTCAGATGCTGGCGCAGAAGGGTTCCTGGGAGCTCAGCGTCCCCGGCCAGCCGGTTCCGCTCTGGAACGCCCGCCGAGGTGTCGAGCTGGACGGGATCGCCGCGGGGCTGGGATAGCCCCACCTTCCCGGACTGGCCGGAGGCCCCGGACCTCAGACCGCAGGTGCGACGCCAAGAAGGCAGGAGTGGGCGTCGGGTTCGGGTTCTGTCTTTCCTGAGGTCTGTGGCCTGGCCGGGGGTGAGCGGGGGTGTGGTAGGATCGCCACACGATGGTCCTGGCGGCTCTGCTCGTGGCTGCGGCCACCCTGGCGGACCTGGAAGTGGCGCTGCAACCCGCCCCGGGTCGGCTCACGGTGCAGATGGCCGTCGGCAGCAAGCTGCCCGACGACTGGACCCAGGGCCTCTCCGCCGGTGCTCCGGTGAGCATCACCTACCGTCTGAGGCTGTACCGCAACCGGCGCTGGCTGTGGGACCTGCGCCTGGCCAGCCACGAGCTGGTGGTGAAGGCACAGCGCGACCCCTTGACCGGGGTCTTTTCGTTGGTCTCGGAGCTGGACGGGGAGATCCTCGCCTCGGGCCAGGCAGACACGCTCGACGAGGCGATCTTCTGGGTCACCCATCCACCGTCCGCGGAGCTTGCCCTGCCGCTGCGGCATGAGCCGCTGTGGCTGTTCGTGCGAGCCGAGTTCCTGACCCGCTACAAGCTGCTCGTCATCCCCTCGACGGTGGGCACGGACTGGGTGCAGAAGGCGGTCCCGGAGTCGCCGTGAGCGACTGGCGCCGCCGCTGGCAACGCTACCGCCGGCAGAACCGCGTGCTGGTGGGGCTCTACCTGGGCCTGCTGGTGCTCACCGGGGCCGGGTTCGCCCTCTTCTCGCGCCTCTCCGGGCTGCCCTCGGAGGACCTCACCAATCGCCTGCTCCTCTTCCTGCTGTGGTGGTTCGACCTGACCCTCATCGCGGTCGTGCTCTTCATCATCCTGCGCAACCTGTTGCGCCTGGCCATGGAGCGCCGCTATGGCATCCTGGGCGCCCGGTTTCGGACCAAGCTGCTGCTGTCCTATCTGGCGCTGAGCCTGGCGCCGACCGTGGTCCTCTTCGTGTTGGGGGTCTCGTTGCTGTCTCGGGCCGCGGCCTCGTGGTTCGCGGCGCCCGTCGAGGGGATGGCCAGCGCCTCGGTGCAACTGGCGGAAGGGGTTCGTCGCGAGGCGGAAGCGCGCACGAGCCGGGCCGCCGAGGTGATCGCACGCAGGCTCTCGGAGCTGGACGGGGATGCGGCACGGCTGGCCGAGCTCGAGCGCCTGCACGGGCTACTCGGGAACCATCTCACCACGCTCTATCGCGGCGGCGTACCTGTCGTCGAGCTGGTGGACCCGCGCCAGCGCCCGCTCGTGCGGGTGCCACCACTTGAAGGCGCGGCCCTGCGATCCTCCGGGGTCCGGGGGGAGCGCCATGCCGGAACCCTGGTGGTGCGTGGCTGGCAGGTGCTGAACGATGGCAGCGTGGTCCTGGTGGGCGAGGCGCTTCCTCCTTCCCTCGTCAAGGCCCAGGCCCGGCTGGCAGCGGCCGGCGCGGCCTACGAACGGCTGAAGCTCGACCGGCCCACGATCACGGCCACGACCGTGCTCGGGTTTGGCGGCCTTGCCCTGTTGGTGGCGTTTGCGGCCATGTGGCTCGGTCTCTACTTCTCCCGCCGCTTCACTGCCCCTCTGCTGGCACTGGCGGCGGCCGCTCGGCGGGTGGCGGAGGGCGAGTCGCTGGAGGAAGTTCCTCTCCCGGCCGAGGACGAGGTCGGGCTGTTGGTCAGCTCGTTCAACGCCATGGCCCGGCGGCTACAGGCGCGCGAGGACGAGTTGCAGGCCGCGGTCCGGCGGCTGCGAACCGTCCTCAACGCGATTCGCACCGGGGTCCTGACGCTGGACTCCGGCCGCCAAACGGTGCTGGCGAACCCTGCGGCCGCGGCGCTGCTCGGCACGCCCGAGTTGGTGGACACACCCCAACTGCTGGATGTGTTGGCCGGGAGCTTCCCTCGCCTGGTGGAGTCCATCCGTTCGGCCACGAGCGGCTTCAGGGGCTCGCTGACGCTTTACCCGACGGGAGTGGCGCGGCAGGTGGAGATCGCGGTGGTGGCGCTGGGGACCGAGGGCCAAGTGGAGGGATGGGTCGTCGCCCTCGAGGACCTGACTCAGCTCCTGCGTGCCCAGCGCCAGGCCGCCTGGAGCGAGGTGGCACGCCGCATCGCCCACCAGATCAAGAACCCGCTCACACCGATCCGCCTGGCCGCCGAGCGCATCGCCCGGCAGAGCGAGAGGCGGTCCCCGGAGCTGCCGGTCGTGGTCGAGCAGGGTTGCGCGGCCATCGTCGAGCACGTGCAGGCGATGCAGGAGATGGTGGACGCCTTCGCGCGCTACGCCAAGTTCCCGCCCTTGACCCGGCGCCCGGTGCAGATCGGGGAGATGGTGCAGCACGTGGTGGCGCTTTACGAGGGGGTGCGTCCAGGTGTGCAGGTGCAATGCTCCGACGGGTCCGGTGGCCGTGAGGTCCTGATCGACCCCGAGCAGTTCAGGCAGGTGCTCACCAACCTCATCGACAACGCCGTGGAGGCGTCGCCGCCGCAGGCGACCGTTGCGGTGGGTGTGCAGTGGGAGGGTGACGAGGTGGTCTTCACGGTCACGGACGAGGGGACAGGGTTGCCCGGGGAGGATACCGAGGTGCTCTTCCAGCCGTTCTACTCGACCAAGGGGCGCGGCTCCGGTGTCGGTCTGGCTCTCGTGCAGCGCATCGTCACCGACCACGGCGGCACGGTGCGGCTGGAGAACGGTCCCCGGCGTGGTGTGGTGGCGACGGTCCGCATCGCGGGGGAGCAACGGTGAGCCACGGCAGCATCCTGGTGGTCGACGACGAGGCGGGGATTCGCCAGCAACTGGCGGCCATCCTGGGCGACGAGGGGTACGTCGTGAGTACCGCCGGCAGCGGCGAGGAGGCTCTCGCCGCGCTGGCGCGCGAGATCTACGACCTGGTCCTGCTCGATGTGTGGCTGCCCGGGGCGGACGGCGTCGAGACCCTCCGCCAGCTCCGGGGGTTGGGGCTCGACCTCCCGGTGGTGATGATCTCCGGGGCAGCCTCGGCCGAGGTGGCGGTGCGGGCGGTGCGCGAAGGCGCGCACGACTTCCTCGACAAGCCGCTGGCCCTGGAGCGGGTGCTGGTCACGGTAAGTAATGCCCTCGCCCACGCGCGGCTCCGCCGGCGTCTGGCCGTGGGCGACGAGGAGCCGCCCGTGCTCACCGGCCGCTCGCCGGCGGTGATGGAGCTGCGCCGGCAGCTTCTCCTGGCCGCGCCGAGCGAGTCCAGGGTCCTCATTTGGGGACCCAACGGTGCGGGCAAGGAGGTCGTGGCGCGGCTCCTCCATGTGCACTCCCGGCGGGCCACCGGACCGTGGGTGGCGGTGAACTGTGCAGCGATTCCGGCCGAGCTCATCGAGAGCGAGCTGTTCGGTCACCTCAAGGGCGCCTTCACCGGAGCGGTCGAAAGCAAGCGCGGGAAGTTCGAAGTGGCCGACGGCGGGAGCCTGTTCCTCGACGAGGTCGGAGACATGAGCCTGCTGACCCAGGCCAAGGTGCTCCGGGTGCTGCAGGAATCGCGCTTCACCCGCCTCGGGGGCGCCCAGGAGGTCCGGGTCGACGTGCGGGTGGTGGCCGCCACCAACAAGGATCTCGAGGCCGAGATCGATGCGGGCCGTTTTCGTCGGGACCTGTTTTTCCGCCTGAACGTCATCCCCATCCGCGTCCCCGCCCTCGCGGAGCGCCGCGAGGATGTGCCGCTGCTCGCAGGTGAGTTCATGCGCGAGCTGGCCGCCATGGTCGGCATCCCTCCCAAACGGTTCACGCCGGCAGCCCTACAGCGGCTGCAGGAGCACGACTGGCCGGGGAACGTGCGCGAGCTGCGGAACCTGGTGGAACGGCTACTCATCATGGTGGCGGGCGACGAGATCGACGAGGACGCGGTCGAGCTCTCCGTGGGCAGGCGCGGCCACGTGACCGAGGGCGGGCTGCTGCCTCTCAAGCTAGCCCGCGAGCGATTCGAGCGTGACTACATCGCCGGTGTCGTCGAGCAGTGCGGAGGCAACATGTCGCGGGCCGCCCGGGCCCTGGGCCTCGAGCGCTCCCACCTGTACCGCAAGCTGCGCTCCCTGCGTGACGACGGCGTCTTCGTGTCCTCGTTGACCCCGTCCCGGCCCGGCGGTAAAGTGCGGTGATGGCCTACACTGGCGACTCCGGTCTCGATCCCAAGGTTCAACAGCGAATCATGACCGCGTTTGCAGAGGCCGTCCGCCTCTACCGGGAGGGTCATCCCGAGGAGTCCCTGACGATCCTGCGCTCGATTGCCGATGTGGACGCCCGGTTCAGGCCGGCGATGCGACTCGAGGCGGCGATCAACGCCAACGCGCCGGTGGACCTCGCGCAACTGCTCGGCGAGCTGTCTGCGGCGGCCGGGCAGGACGCGGCCGTCACGGTCGCCAAGGCGCGCCAGGCCTTCGAGCAACGAGACTACTCGATTGCCCTCGGTCTTGCCCAGACCGTGCTCAAGGACCTGCCCGGCCACGCCGAGGCGCGCAAGCTCGTCTTCGACACCCAGGCGCGGCTGCGGGCGGCGACCGAGCTGGAGTCGCTGATCGGGCGGGCGCGCGACGCTCTGGAGAGCGGGCAGCCGCAGGAAGCCCAGGGATTTCTGCGCCTGGCCCGCAACCTGGATCCGAGCCATCCGGAGATTGCCGTGATCGAGCGGAACCTCCCGGCATCTGTCCACATCGAGCCGGAGCCCGAATTCGAGTTCGAGGTGTTCGACCAGTTCGGCACCGTCGGGGAGGGGCCACCCGCGAGGGACGCTTCGAGCTCGATGGCGGCTGCGGAAGCCCAGGGGTTCGCCGCTTTCGAGCCGGGGTTCGAAGGCCAGCCGGCGGCGGGACCCGAGCCGGTCCCGGCAGCCGGTCGTTTCCCTGCCGTTGCGACCTTCGGGATGGTCGCGCCGCCTGGCCAGGGGGCTGCGGCCCAGCCAGCGGCTCCGCCGGTCCCGGCTCCTCCTGTCATGGCGAGGGCCGCATCGACCGCCGGTCCCGCGGCGGGGGAGTTCCAAGTGGCTCCCGTGGCATCGCCGGCGGGGCCAGCGAGCTCGTCCTTCGAGCCGCCGGTGGTGGCCTCCACGCAGCTCGGCGGCGCACCTGCGGCCCCGGCCCCACCTCCCTCGTCCGGATTCGCCTTTGACAGTGGCATGGACGACGCCGGAGTTGGCTTCGGCGAGCTGGCGATGCCGGCGCCCGTGGTCGCTTCCGACCTGGCGTCCGGGACCGTGTCCGATGACCGCGTCCAGGAGCTCCTGGACCAGGGGCAGGTGGCCTTCGATGCCGGCGACTTCCAGGCAGCCATCGAGACCTGGTCGCGGATCTATCTGGTGGACGCGCATCACGCCGAGGCGGAGCTGCGCATCGAGCAGGCGAGAAGGCGGCGCGAGGAGGTGGAGCGTCTTGCCGAGCACCGCTTCTACGAGGCGCGGGAGGCCTTCGAGCAGGGACGGGGCGAGGAGGCGCGCGCGCTCTGCCAGGAGGTGCTTGCCTTGCAGCCGCAGCATCTCGAGGCCCACGATCTTCTGCAGCGTCTCGACACTCCGACCGCCCCGCCACCTCCACCGATGCCGGCCCTGCCTGCCGAAGAGGAGGACCTTTTCCGGGATGACTTCGTGCCGGCAACCATCGCTTCCACGCCGCTGTCGACCCTCTCCTCACCGGCGCTCGGCGCGGTCCGAGAGCGGCCATCGGTCGGTCGCATCGCGGCAAAGGAGGCACGGAAGATCGCGGGTCTGCCGATGCTGTGGGTCGCTGCCGGCGCCGGAGTGCTGGTCGTGGTGCTGGCTGGCGCCCTGTTCATGGGTGGTCGGCTATTCTCGCATGGCTCCGACGGCGTCTCGGCGTCGCTGAGTATTGCCGACGGCCTGGCCGAGAAGGGCCAGCTCGGCGATGCCATCCGGGTGCTGGAGAATCTCTCCGGGCAACTGGAGGGGGAGCAGGCCAACCTCGTCAACGAGCGCATCCAGAGTCTCAAGAAGCGCCTCAAGGCGCAGGCGACGCCTGTGCCGTCGTTCGACACCAAGGCCATTCGGGCGACCATGATTGCGGGCCAGCGCCTGAAGGCATGGCAGATGGTGCAGGATGGCCTGGCAAAGGTGCCGAGTGAGCCTGAGCTTCTGGCCATTCAGGGCGAGCTGACGAGCTATTCGGCGCTGGTGCCGTCCTTGGCCGCGGCGCTTCGAGAGGAGAACTGGGAGACCACGCGGCAGATCGCCAGCCGCCTGGCCGAGGACCGGCCCGAGGACGCCGAGGTCCGGAAGGTGTGGTCGGTCGCCACCTACAACCTGGCGGTCGTCTCCCTGCGCAAGTACCAGGTGACACCTGCCAACTCCCTTCTCGGCGAGCTGGCCAAGCAAGGCGGCGATCCGGTGGCCGAGAAGCTGCAGCAGTTTGCGCGCTCCTACCTGTCGCGGCCCGCCGATCCGCGGTACGACATCTTCGTGAACAACACCGAGCTCCGCAAGGTCGAGTGATGCCGCAGCCGGTCCGGCCCCATCTCGACACCGAGCTGGCGTGGGGGCGAGACCGCGCGGCGGAGCCGGTGAACGTGCCTTTGCCCGGGTCTCCGGCCGGAACATGGATGCAACGCCTGGCAGCAGCCCTGGCCGACATCGGTGTGCTCCTGCTGGCGGTCGGTCTCGCCTGGGTCCTGGCGGTGGTGGGCGGGGCGAGCCTCAACCCGGCGCAGATCGGCGTTGGTGCGGCCATGGGCGCTCTCGCCCTGGCGCCCGTCGCGCTGGCGTGCCTGTGGATCTGGCGCGGAACGCCGGGGATGCTCCTGCTGAACCTGCGGGTGTCGCGGCCATTGTCGTTCCGCCTCGCGGTCGGGGTGGCTGCGCTGTGGTTCGTCTGCTTGCCGTTGCTTGGCCTGCCACTGAGCGTGCGTTGGCGGGGCGAGAGCTGGCTCGAGCGTCTCGCCGGGAGCCGGTTCAGGCTCCGGTCACCTCACGGAGGCGTTTGAAGACCATCCCGATGTGGTCGGTCGCTCCGGTCTTGAAGTTGATGGCGGTGATGCCGACCAGCTCCCATCCATCTTCTCCGAGGCGGTTGAGCTGCGGTTCGTAGGTCGGGTCCAGCCTGTAGTTCTCCGAGCGGATGTTGAGAATCTTGTACTCCCAGACGACCCGCGCCATACCTGCCTCCCTGCCCTCCCCGCGGCATCCTGTGCACGGTGGCTGAATCGAGTATAACATCCGGTTCATGCAGGATGCGCTTCGCCTTTCGGTGGTTGTGCCGGCCTTCAACGAGGGGCACCGTCTGCCGGCGACGCTCTCCCGGGTCGTGGCTTTCCTGGCCGGCAGTGACCGCTGGCTCCCCGCGGAGGTGGTCGTCGTCGACGATGGATCATCGGACGACACGGTCGCCGTCGCCGAGGGCCATCCGCGAGCCTCGGGGGTACAGGTGCGAGTCCTGGAGCAGGGCGAGAACCGGGGGAAAGGTGCGGCGGTACGGGCTGGGCTGGCCGCCAGCCGGGGTGAGTGGGTGCTGGTCTCCGACGCCGATCTGGCGGCGCCCATCGAGGACGTCGACCTTCTGCGGGCTGCCGATGTGGACCTCGCAGCCGGGTCGCGGGCGGTTCGGCGCGAGCTTATCTCCCGGCGCCAGCCCTGGCCCCGCGATCTCATGGGCCGGGGCTTCAATCTGCTCCTCCGCGTGCTCGGACTGACGAGTCTGAGGGACACCCAGTGCGGGTTCAAGCTCCTGCGCGGCGCGGTGGCGCGGCAGCTCGCGGCGGCCTTGCGCCTGGACGGCTTTGCCTTCGATGTCGAGCTGCTGGCGCGCGCACGGCGGCTCGGTGCCACGATCGCGGAGGTGCCGGTGCACTGGCAGCATGTGGACGATTCGCGGGTGCAGGCCCTGCGCCACAGCCTGCAGATGGCGCGCGACGTCTTGCGCCTGCGGGTCTGGCTCTGGATCGGCCGCTGAACGACCGTCAGGGCTTGGGGGCCGAGAGTCGGAGGTCCCGCACGCGCCCGCTCCCGATGGCCCGGATGACAGCCCTGTGACGGTTCGCCGGGCGGGGGAGAGCTCTCGACTCTGGACCGGGAGGGTGAGGCCTACGCCAGCGCCCGGGCGAGGCGGCGGCTGCCCTCGTCGATCTCCTCACCGGTCGCGAAGGTGAAGCAGAGGCGGGCGAAGGACGAGCCGTCCACCGGGGAGCCGACTGTCTCGTCCGGCTCGGGGAAGAACGCCGGGCCCGGGAGGAAGGCCACACCCTGGTCGACGGCGCGCTTGAACACTTCCCGGGAGTCGCGGTCAGCGAGGCGCAGCCAGAAGAAGAAACCGCCCTCAGGGTCGGCCCAGGTCGCGGCCCCCGGGGGGAGATCGCGCCACAGCGCCCGGCTCATCGCCGCCGCCTTGGCGGCGTAGTGGGAGCGGATCTTGGGCAGGTGGGCGTCCAAGAAGCCGCGCCGGCAGTACTCGGCAATCAACACCTGCGCCACCATGGAGGTACACAGGTCCATGCCCTGCTTGGCGATGACCATCTTGCGGACGAGCTCGGCATCGCCGACCGCCCACGCCACCCGGGTGCCCGGCGCCAGGATTTTCGAGAACGAGGACGCGAAGAGGACGCCCTCCCCGGTCATTGAGAAGAGAGTCGGCAGCGTCTCGCCGCGGTAGCGCAGCTCGCCATAGGGGTCGTCCTCGAGGACCGGGATGCCGTGGTGCGCCGCGATTTCGGCGAGGCGCCGGCGCCGCGCGGCGCTCAGACACGCCCCCGAGGGGTTCGAGAAGTTGATGATCGTGTAGATCAGCTTGGGGGGCCTGCCGACCTCGCGCAAGCAGGTCGCGGTCACGTCCTCCAGTTGCTCCACCAGCATGCCGTCACCGTCGCACGGCACCAGAGCGAAGCGGGCGCCGGCGTTGCGGAACGTGTGCAGCGCTCCGGGGTAGGTGGGCGCCTCGACGACGATCACGTCGCCGGGGTCGATGAGGACGCGCGACAGCATGTCCATGATCTGTTGAGATCCCGAGGCGATGAGGATCTCTTCGGGCCTGAAGCTTCGTCCCAGCGGTGCAGCCATCCGGCCGGCGAGCTCGTCCACCAGCGGCCGATAGCCTTCCGTGGCGCCGTACTGCAGCGCGACCGTACCGTGCTGGCGGAGCGCCTCGGCGCAACCGGCGAACTCCTGGACGGGGAAGATCCGGGGGTCGGGAAGACCTCCGGCGAAGGAGATCATGCCGGGTTTCTGGATGAGCTTGAAGAGCTCGCGGATGGGGGACGGCCGCATCGCCTGCGCCGACCGGGAGTAGCCGTACTGGAACGCCATCTTCCACCTCGTGCCGCGATGGCGGCGCGCCAGTTTACCCCTTCCCTCCTTTCCAGTTGACGTTTGGCTGCCAATTTGGTGGCGATGCGCCTGGGCGCAGGCAGGCTCTTTGCTAGACTCCCGGTGGGAGGTGCTCATGCGCCCCGCTCGTCTCGTCTGTTGTGCCGCATTGACGCTGCTGGCAGTCAGCCTGGCCAGCGCTCAGGACAAGCCCGCCGCCGAGAAGGCCCCGTTGAAGCAGATCGGCGGTTTGCGGTTCGTCGACGTCTCCGAGATCACGATCGTCAATGTGGACGTCTCGGTGCGCGACAAGCAGGGCCCGGTGCGCGGCCTCAAGCAGGAGGACTTCGAAGTCTTCCAGGATGGCAAGCCCCAGGTGATCACCAACTTCGCGCTGTACACGAGCCCTGCCGGTCCTGTCCAGTCAGGGCCCGCGGCGGCGCTGCCGACACCGACCCCGACGCTTCCGGCGGGGACGCCGATCGAGCCACCCCCGCCCCGGGAGCCGCGGTTCATCGCCCTCTATCTCGACAACGAGAACATCATGCCGTTCAACAGGAACCGCATCCTGAACGACGTCATCGACTTCATCGGCAAGCGGCTGAGCCCTCCCGACCAGGCGATGGTGGTCTCGTACCAGCGATCCATCAAGATCCTGCAGTCGTTCACCTCGGACCCGGAGGACATCGCCTCGGCCCTGCGCCGCACCAAGCGCTTCGTCGGCGGCCGCCCCGACCTCATCAGCTCCCGCAAACGGGTCGAGGATTACATCGCCCAGAACTACGAGAACAGCCAGACCATCGGGCAGGCGCTCGAGGATGTTCAGGGCTTTGCGAAGGAGCAGCGCAACAACCTCACGTTCAGCGTGCGTGCCATCCAGGAGCTGGTGACCATGATGAGTGGCCTCCCCGGGCGGAAGTCGATCATCTACATCTCCGACGGCCTGCCGATGTCGCCCGGTCTTGAGCTGTACTACGAGCTGGGGGACCGCTACCGCATCCCATCGATCGTGACCCAGGCCAGGGACTACGACTCCACCGACCTCTTCCGCGGCCTGGTCACCACGGCGTCGGCGGCGGGTGTGAGGCTGTACACCATCGACGCGCGTGGACTGGAGTCGGACCTCGGGATCGAGGCGGAGAACCGCACGGCGCGCTCGTCTCTCTCGGCCGGGATTGGCACCAGCAACTTCCAGGACTCCCTGGTCTACATGGCCGACCAGACCGGCGGGCTGGCGATTCTCAATGCCAACAGCGCCACTCCGGGCCTGGACAAGATCGGCGAGGACATTGAAACCTACTACTCCCTCGGCTACCGGCTGGTGCCAGCCGGCGAGGACCGGATGCACCGGATCGAGGTCAAGATCAAGGGCAAGAACAGCTACCGGATGAACTTCAGCCGCACGTTCATCGAGAAGTCCCTGCCGACGCGGGTGGGTGACCGGGTGATCTCGGGCCTCGCCTTCGACCTCGTCGACAACCCGCTCGGGATCGAGGTCACGACCGGGGAGCCGGCGCCGGCCTCGGCCGAGCGGTGGACCCTGCCAGTCGAGATCCAGGTGCCAATGGAGAAGATCGCGCTCATTCCCGATGGCGATAACCTGGTTGGCTGGTTGATGGTCTACTACGCAGCCCGCGACGCCGAGGGGCAGCAATCCGACCTCCAGCGCACCGAGTACCCGATCAACATCCCAGCAAGCTCCTACGACGAGCAGAAGAAGCAGCACATCTCGATCTCGGCGAGCCTGTTGCTCGACCCCGGCACCTACCGCATCTCGGTCGCGGTCAGAGACCAGCTCACGAACCAGGCCGGCTACGCGACCATGCGGCAGCCGGTGCATCCGGAGCTGAAGTGAGCGGCAGGCTGATTCCCGCGGCGGCGGTGCTGGCCGCGATGAGCCTGGCGTGCTCAGGGCCGCCAACAGCGCCTGGGCCGGCGCAGCGAGCCGGGGCGGCCCTCGATCGTGCCGTGGCGACGGTACAGGATGAGCTGGGCGAGGCGACGCTCAAGGCGAGGGTGCGGGTCGCCCTCCTGGAGCACCTGCAAGGCGAGGGGCTGGGCATCAGCGCCGACGTCTCGGGCTCGGTCGTGACCCTGACCGGCCGGGTGGGCAAACGCTCCAGCCAGGAGCTGGCCGAGCAGGTCGCCCGGACGGTGAGCGGGGTCAGTCAGGTCAGGAACC
>Ga0116171_10004878_pt1 | contig 11924 bp, 8 predicted proteins | sample AD_JPNHW2_MetaG_FD_89798 | JGI IMG/M metagenome (GOLD analysis project Ga0116171, IMG submission 89798) | Active sludge microbial communities of municipal wastewater-treating anaerobic digesters from Japan - AD_JPNHW2_MetaG | ecosystem: Engineered > Bioreactor > Anaerobic > Digestate | place...
AACCTTAGTGTCCTGGATGGATCTTCAATTGTCACAATAAGATTATTAGGAGCACCGTATGTCAATGGTCAGTGTTGATCCCACCCTCACTTTGGACAGTTTACGAACGCAAGTTCAAATCCTCACCGCTCAATTGGGCACACATCCTCACTTCGATATCGGGAGCACAGGCTTCATGCTTCTATGCTGTAGTCTCGTAATGCTCATGACGCCGGGTCTTGCCTTTTTTTATGGTGGGCTGGTAGGAAAAAAGAACGTCTTAACCATTATGATGCAGAGTTATGTTTCCCTGTGTCTGACCACAGTCATCTGGTATATTGTGGGTTATTCGTTATGCTTTAGCGGAAACTTTGCCGACGGGAGTGATTTCCTGGGAATACTGGGTAACCTGGATAAGGCATGCTTGCATGGAGTAAGTTTGAACAGCATTTTCACAGGCAACAATCAAATACCGGAAATCGTGTTTATTGCCTATCAAATGATGTTTGCAATCATCACTCCTGCTCTTATCACTGGAGCCTTTGCCAATCGTGTTTCCTTCAAATCTTATCTGTTGTTCCTTATCGCTTGGCTCTTCCTCGTTTATTTCCCATTTACACATATGATCTGGGGTGGCGGATACATGGCAGCCAAGGGTGTCCTCGATTTTGCAGGCGGTATCGTTGTGCATGCGACAGCCGGTTTTGCTGCCCTAGCTTCAGTCCTCTATGTTGGAAAACGTAAGGTGGAAGACAAGGGATTCCACAATATTCCTCTCGTCGCTATCGGGACCGGGCTTCTGTGGTTTGGATGGTATGGCTTCAATGCAGGAAGCGAATTGAAGGTAGATCCCATCACAGCAACAGCTTTTCTCAATACGGACGTGGCAGCCTCATTTGCAGGTGGTGCCTGGTTATTCATTTCCTGGATCATGGAAGGCAAGCCAAAATTCGTGGGTCTTATGACCGGTGCAGTGGCAGGTCTTGCCACGATCACTCCCTGTGCAGGGTTCGTCCCATTGTGGGCAGCTCCTCTCATTGGTATCATAGCTGGAATCATGTGCTATATCGCTGTCAACTTCAAGAACAGAATGAAGTGGGATGATGCCCTCGATGTATGGGGTGTTCATGGTGTTGGTGGTGTGACAGGTACGATCCTTCTGGGTGTTTTTGCATATGAAAGTGTGAACCCGACAGCGAAGGGTGGTGGTCTGCTCACTGGAAATGCGCATTTCTTCTGGGTACAGGTACTTGCAGTTGCATTTGCATCCGCGTATGCATTTATATTCACTTATATCATGCTGCATGTGATCAACCGCATCACTCCGGTGAAGGTTACCGAAGTTGATGAAACGATTGGACTTGATGAAACGCTGCATGGTGAAATAGCATATATTGATTGATCCTCCTTTACATGATAAAGATAATGAAAAGGACGACTGACAAGGTCGTCCTTTTCAATTTTCTCATGCATAACTCATAGAAACACATACCATTTCGCAAGTTTGCTCGATTCATGTTTCATGAAATACCATTGATTAAAAATTGACACTATACATCTGTTCATTTCTCACTTACAGGTAAGAGAGGATGGAAACATGAATAATCCAGGATGTATCATTGAATTCCGTAATTAGGATCCTTTTCATTGCAGATACTCATTTAGGATTTGATTACACCTTCAATCCAAGAATCGAAAGAAGGCGACGAGGAGATGATTTCTTCCGTAACTACGAAATTGCCCTCAAACCTGCACTGGATGGACAGGTTGATGTTGTTGTGCACGGTGGTGACCTACTTTATCGAAGCAAGGTACCGCCAAAACTGGTATGGATGGCATTTCAACCTTTATTGAAAATTGCAGATTCGGGCATTCCCATCTATCTTGTACCGGGAAATCACGAGCGGTCTGCCATTCCTCATGAATTACTGGGTGCTCATTCCAATATCCATATCTTTCGGGAACCGCAGACGTTCCTGTATGAAAAAAACAACACTCGGATTGCCTTCAGTGGATTTCCCTCGGACCGTGATAGAATCCGAGATAATTTTAAAGAGCTACTGAGTCAGACTTCATGGCAAAGAACAGATGCTGATTTCCGATTCCTGTGTCTGCATCAGGCAATTGAAGGTGCACAGGTGGGAGTACAGAATTATACTTTTCGAAATACTCCAGATGTCATCATAGGGAATGAACTACCTTCCGAGTTCACTGCAATACTGACAGGACATATCCATAGAGCGCAAATCCTGACACGGGATTTGAAGAAGCAGCCTCTGCCCTGTCCCGTATATTATCCAGGTTCGATTGAGCGAACTGATTATGCAGAAATGAACGAAAAGAAGGGGTACTTTATCATTGAAGTGAGGAAGAATACGGAGCAAAAGCTATCACATCAGTTCTACGAGCTACCTGCAAGACCAATGTTTCGAATCCAGGCACCTGATTCCATAACTTCCGATGAGGAAATGGAAGACTTCATCAGGAAAAGCATATCTTCCCTCCCCAAGGATGCTGTTATAAAGATCCGAATACCTGACAATCTCCAGACAGGAGATTTCCCTTGTCTACATTCGGCATCCATGAGAAATATCGTTCCCGAGACCATGAACTATGATCTATCATTCAGGAGACCTTATGCACAAGAAGACAAATCTACCCGATGACAGACCGAAATTCGATAACCCGATTCTGGAAACACTATCTGAGATAACAACACTCAAAGCTTTGTACAGGCAAGGCTGGATACAGCAAGGTGTCGAAAAATCGATATGCGAATCCGTAGCTGACCACAGTTTCAGTACTGCCATGATGGCTTGGATAATTGCGCTGGAGTCATTCCCGGAATTGGATGCGGATAAAGTCCTGAAGATGGCAATCGTGCATGAACTTGGTGAAATCTACACGGGAGATATCACCCCACAGGATCAGGTATCCCTGGAAGATAAGCACCAAATGGAAGAAGAATCAGTGTGCAAAGTCCTCGATAAGCTTCCTCATGGATCTCAATTAAAAGCTCTCTGGGAAGAATTTGAGAATGGGAGTACGAAGGAAGCAGAATTCGTCAGACAGATCGATAAGCTTGAAATGGCGTTCCAAGCAATTCACTACCAGAGAAATACGCAAAGTGACCTGCAGATATTCATCGATTATACCAACAATGTCATTCAGGATGAAAGATTACGTGATTTGTTCAAGCGAATGGTCGAGAAGCATAGAAGTATTTAGCTAATAAACTGATTCACCACATCAGACAGGCATTTGATGATACGCGTGGCTTCTCTTGTCTGAATCGTTTCCACTTCTCTCCAATCACTGAATAGCACAAGTTGGGTTGCTTTATCTGCCTTTTTATCCTGTAAAAGAATTTCCTTCCCTTCTTGAATTAACTGATTTGGTAAATCCATCCCAACATAATTTGAGAATGGGAATTCCTGGAACAGATTCATGATCCTGTTTTTTGTTAACTTATCAATTCTCTCCATCCTCATGCTTAACTCAGCAGAAGCCAGAATTCCCAATGCCACTGCAATTCCATGTGGTATCGAATGATTGGAGACAGATTCCAGAACATGCCCGAATGTATGCCCTAAATTCAATACCCTTCTTTTACCATGGTCGAAAAGATCAGAAGAACATATTTCCAGTTTCGCTTGCGCTGCCTGCCAGATCAGTTCTTTGGGCGGGACATAAGTTACATGCAGTAGTTCAGGTAACTCCAGGGAAGGGTCTATCAGATAGATTTTCAGAATCTCTGCCCATCCATTCAGAATATCCTCTTTATCAAGGGTTTTCAGGAAATCATAGCACAGATATACTTGTTTTGCGGGATAGAAAGTGCCAATGAGATTCCTGATATGATCCATGTCATATGCTGTCTTACCGCCATAAGCAGCATCTACTGCACCAATAACTGTTGTAGGAACCAGCACAAGTTGGATTCCCCTTTTAAAGGTGGAAACGGCATAAGCAGCTATATCCATCAAGGTTCCACCACCCATGACCAGTACCTGCATGTTCCTGGAAACGTGGTGTTCAAGAAGAAATTGATAGATTGAAGTAATGATCGATTGATCTTTCGATTCTGGAGACACTTTAATCTGCAGAAGAGCTATCTCCTGTTTGATTTCACGAAAGAAAGCGGAATAAAGTTTGTAGAAACGCTGGTCAGCAATTATGACCATCTCGTCTTTCATTGAATCGATCAAACGTAGCAGTTCTGGTTTCTCTACCAGTCTGATGCCTGTTTCGAATTGCACTCGAAAACGATATTGAATAACTTTGCTATCTGTCATGCTTTGTTATTATCCTCTGATCAATGCAATCTTACCACGTCTGGTATCGCCTTTGGCAGTTGAAATAACGTAGTAATATACACCTGATCCACATTTCTTCCCATTAGCATTCAAACCGTTCCAATTAAATGAATAAAACAAATTCTGCTTTAATTCAATCACAAGATCACCACTTAGATCATATATCTTACAGACATTCTTCCCTGATGGAAAAGTATTGGATGCGTTTGTGTTTTCGAGTGTTACCTGCTCGCCTAGGTCGGGTCTGAAAGGATTTGGATAGACTCTAACACTCTTAATCTTACTTGCGGGTGGTTCCTCATATCCAATCTGTAATGCCGAAAGACCTTCCTGCGTCCCGATCAGAAGTGAACCCGTTCTTTCATCAAAGCCAAGACAAACAATACGGTTTGAAATTAATGGTGAATTGGAGGTATTGTAATTTGTAAATCTTTCTGTCGAAGGGTCGTACATACTGAAACCGTAATCAGCGCTGCCAATCCATATCCTACGGAATGGATCGAGATATATGGCAGTCGGATGTGTATGAACTGATCCGAAAAGACGTTCTTCATCATAATAATAAAGCCCGTTTACATCTGTTGACCAACCGCCATTCTGATAAATCCTTCTTTTCACATCAACATCGTATTTATACCAATGCGTCCCATTGAACGAATATAACCCGTTGGAAGCCGCAATCCATATTTCATTTTCACCATAATCATTTGTAAACGAAATAAAGCCATAGACCCAGCAGTTCCTCAAGTCACTCGATGGAGGCTGAAGCCATGAAATATGACTTGGGTTTTGCAGATTGTCTTTTCCATACCAATAAGAAACCCCAAAATCATTCGCAGTTCCAAAGAAATAGGCAGAATCTGATTCAGCAACTGAGATAATACTCTGACTGGCAGAATATGGGAGTTGGAAGGCTGAAACTCGATCATAGAGGGAATCCAAAACCTCTACTCCCCCATTGTAGCAGCAAAGGATCATTCTTCCCCTGGAATCATGATAAATGTATGCAAGGGAGTTGGATAATAATGAGTTTGAACCGTCGGCCAGGGCATAATTATCAGAAGTCCCATCATTATGGTATAAACCGCTTGTATCCATACGATCCCATGTGCCTGTATTCTGATCGAAAACATTCAAACCCACTCCCCACCCATAGATATTGTTCGGTCTGATATAAAATGCTCCCATCCAGATCTTGTCCTGGTCATCTGCAGAGATCGTCATGATATTATCACTGATCAAGGGGCTATTGCGGACATTATATGTTTCCCAGTCCGATCCATCAAAAGAACTCACTCCCCTTGTTCCTTTTCTTGTTTTCGTAGCATTGAGCACACCACTGCCGAACCAGATCTTATCTTTGGAATTGGAGATGCAGGAGACAGAATTGAACCCGATGCAATTAACCTTCACTTTAACCCACGGGAATGAACTTCCTATATAAATGCCTTCTCCCCAAGTGGATAAAACCAGTATCTCATTGATGACTTTTATCTTGGAGATTTCCTTGATATCAAACCCAATCGATTCCTGTGTCACTTCAGTAATGACACCTGATGCACTGATCTCACCTAAAACGATGTTGGTCGAATTGCTCAATGTCATCGTATCTTCGTGCCATGCGCCATAGGAATAATAAAGGTTGCCGCTTTGATCATAACAAACCGCATATAAGGAATCCGATACCAATGAGTTGCTCGCATTATATACTGTCCATGAGTGAGAAGATTGTCCAAAAGAAATGACTCCTAAGCCAGAATTGGTTGAAACTGCGACCTTTTGATTCCAAAGAGCTATCTGTTCGATTTTTGATCCCGGAATATTGGAATTTGAGAGAGTCCACGAATGCCATGCATTGGGATAATTCAAGGAATCTGCGTGAACATAGCTTAATCCATTAGAAGTCCCCAGATAAAGATATCCTAAATCGGACAGTTTCATACTCATGATATTGTTATTTATGAGCCCATTTTCAGTTGTATAGACATGCTGAAGCAAAGGAAAGCTGACATTGGCTAATTGATAAAAAACAGCAAGTCCTTCATCGGTTGAAACATAAAATAGTGAATCAGAATGTACTATGCCGGTGATCTTCTGGGAAGGTAGACCTGATGAAATACCCAAAATCTTCAAACCTGTTGGTGTGAGAATATTAACCCCTCCTGAATACAAACCCATCCATAAGGTCTTTATCTCAGGGATGTAATCAAGAACACGGACATCGTTATTAGTCAAACCATCAATATTGGTGAAAACATGATCTTCAGTATAGGCATCTGCCCCAGTTAAATTCGGGTCTTTATTGAATACAGCCAACCCTCCCCAAGTTGCGAGATACAATTTATTGTCAGCCTCGATGAAATCGCTTACATGTGTGGTATTCGTATAGGTCTTCCAGCGTGAAGCCATTAAAGGCGACAGAATGGTAATCATCGTTACCATGAGTAAAATGATCCTTTTCACTTGTGATTCTCCCTTCTAATAAGTAAATATGAGATGATCATACAAATAACTAACAATATTATTAATAACATAAAGAGAATCTTCTTTGTGGAAAAAGAAAATCCAAATGCAATAAGCGCAAAGAGAAATGTGATGAAATAAGCAACCAAAGCAACCGTTTTCTGTGATAATCCCAAGTCTAACATCTTGTGATGCAAGTGTGCCTTGTCAGGTTTAAAGATATTTGTCTTATTCTTCAATCTTCGGAAAACAGCCAGAAATATATCGAAGAGTGGCAAAAATAAGGCAATGATTGGTACTAACATGGTCATTGCCGTGATACCTTTGAACTGCATACTTCCTGCTGAAGATATGGAAGCGATATTCAAACCCAGAAACATACTCCCCGAATCACCCATGAAGATGGATGCAGGATAAAAGTTGTAACGAAGAAAAGCGAATGCACCCGCAGCCAATATGACTGAATTGAATGCAACAAAAGGATTATGATTCATGATCCCAATGACGGTCAGTAATAGGTTGATAATAACTGTAATGCCTGCAGCAAGACCATCTAATCCATCGATGAAATTCAATGCATTAATGACCAGCAGATACCAGAATATCGTGATTGGAAAAGATAGGTAACCCAATTGGAATTCAGCACCAAACGGATTGGTTAAAGTAGTGATTTGGAAACCGGAAAAGAACATCACAATCGATAGAAATATTTGGTAAATCAATTTGAATCGTGCAGATGACACATATTTATCATCCAATAAGCCTATCATCAATGTGATAAAACCCATGATCACAAGTTTCCTGGTTTGCTCTGAAAAGCCTTGCCCTTGTGGTAAATATGAAAAGATCAATTGCATTAACAGGATAGGAATTGCAAATGAGAAACCACCTGATAAAGCAGTAGCTTCCTTATGGATCTTTCGTGGTGAGGGTTTATCAAGGATACCCAGTTTCAATGATATGCTCCGATTCAAGGGCACCAGAAAATAGGTTGTGACCAGTACAATCACAAAGCACACGGGTAAATATATGTAGGGATCAGGATTCATATAATTCTATATACCTTTCAATAAAGTCATCCATATTGAATCTTTGGATAACTGATTTACGAGAATTCTCTCCCCAGGTTTTTAATTCCTTTTGTCTTTCCGGTAAACCTTGTAACACTTCTGCAAGATATTCTGGTTTTCGGGGTGGAACTAAAATACCATTCAGATCGCTGATTAATTCATCATTGCCCTTGATGTCCGATCCGATAATAGGCAATCCAACAGACATTGCTTCCAATATCGATAACGGTAATCCCTCCCATAATGAATATAGCAGGAAACAATCGAACTGTTCCAACCAGGCTTGCGTATCTTTTTGCCATCCCGGAAGGAAAATTGAATCTGTCAGGTTCGCTGACTTCACCATCTTTGCACACAAGTTGTATAATTCACCATCCCCGATAAAAACAAAGGCAAGTTTTGGATTTCTCCTACATGACAGAATAGCTGCTTCAATGGTTTGCACAATATTCTTTTGCGCTGAAAACCTTGAGCTGCTGCCGATGACGAATCTGTCTCTGAGAAATTCAAATCTTTCCTGACGATGATTGATGTCGGGAATAGGAACGCCATTATATATTGTTAATAGTGACGTATTTCTGAACATCGGGTTCTTTTCAGCCCACATTCTATCTGCATCATTAACAAAGACCATGGTGTCACAGAATCTCGCTGAGATGGATTCCAATGCCTGATAGAACATTCTTTGGGCTATCGGCTGATATGGATGAAAGGAAAAGCCATGTGCTGTATGAATAATCTTGGGAACACCTGCCATTCTGGCTGCAATCCTTCCAAGAAAGCCTGTTTTTGATGAGTGTGTATGGACAATATCGAATTTCTGATTTCTGCATATTTGTAATAATTCAAGGAATGCCAATACATCCTTAGGGGATATCGCATGTTCTATCTTATAAAGAGGAATGTAATTATAATCTCTCTTCATGATTTCCTTCACCAAGTCCCCACCGGGTTTTGATGCTACGAATATCTCGTATTTCTCGGGATCGAGTCCATCAAGCAGGTTGAGCATCATGTTCTGTACACCGGAAAGGAGTGGAAGAAGTTGAATATGAAGAATGCGAATCTTATTCAAGAATGCACTCCAATAATCTTTTCCATAAAGTGGATAAAGTTCTTTGTCTGTTCTTCCCTTGAAAATTCAGGTAAAATGATTCCTTCTCCCTCTTTATGAACCGCTTTTTCGTATGCGGAAAGAATTAACTGTTTGATTCCCTGGACGTCTTCCATTGAACATATCATGTCATGACCAAACCTTCGAAGCATATCTGCAGCATTCCCATGAGGTGGAACCATCCCCAGGATGATTCGCTGACATCTCAGGTATTCAAAAATCTTCCCTGTCAGGACATAATCTCCATCTGACGATGATATCAGTAGGGCTAATATTTCTGAATCATACATGTATTCCAGCGCTTCCTTGTGAGGGCGTTGATCGATGATCTGAAGTTGCTGACCCAATCCTGAATTCGTCAGTAGTTCTCTTTCTTCAATAAAATACGTTCCAATGAAGGTTACTTCGAGATTTAATGGCAAGTTATTTTCTCTTTTCAGTTCAGTTAATGCCTGAATAAAATATCTGGCGGTCCTGTTCCCGTAATTTGTTCCTACATAAGCCATTCGTACATTCGCTTTATGTTCACTCTTCTGTAAATCCTGGAAATCATCTTCATCCCAGCCATTATACATGACTTGTATCTTATCACCCAGATGAGAGCCGAATTTCCTGCAAAGATCTGCTTTCATACCCTCGCTGATCACGGTCACACCCGCAGCATATTCCAAAAGCCTTTTTTCCCATGACTCAGCATGGTGCTGATGCATTTTTGTGATATATTCAAGATAGGTAAAGAGTGTCCAGTGATCCCGATAATCGATGAACAAGGGCAGTTGCCTCATTCTCGCAACCTTATATGCAGCAATGGCTGCTGAATATGGTCCTACAGTGACCCACACTGCATCGTAATGCTGTGCGGCAGTTACTTTCAGTCCTGTCTTGTATGCAAAGGGAATCCACCCTATCTTGTCATCGATTGGAAAACTTCTCCTGATGATGCGCTTTAACTTCTCCGGTGTTTTCAAATAGACTTTCTGTCCCGTATTATCGTTTTTCACTGCTCTTTTCATCATGGACATCGGATCCAATGATGATACACGATACACATTAGAGGCATATGATTCCTGTTCAAGGGACTTGTCCGTTGAATGAAAGAGGATGTTTTTAACGGTAATCACATCTGATTCCCAACCTTCACGGGCAAGATACTTCGTCAATTTGACTGGTCTTTGTACGCCTGGACCTCCGAGTGGTGGATAGAAATATGCAAATAACAGCAATCTTCTTTTATCCGGCTCCACCGGCAGCAGAGCACTTATCTTTTGAAGTAGCAGAGGTTCTTGCGTTTCCCAATTTAACTCATTCTTCACCAATTCTCTGCTTCTTTCTCTTGTTTCTGTAAAATATGCTTCATCTTTCTGAAGCAGGAAATCGATCTTATCTGCAAGTATCCTCGAATTATATGGGATTCCAAACCCAAGGTCACGGGTTTCTATAATCTCCCTGATTTGCTGGAAATCATTTGTGATTACAGGCAATCCGGCTTCGAGATATTCAATCACCTTGATGGGGAGTGCCAGTCTGTAACGCTTGATACTTGGGTCTAGAAGACAGATACCGATCCTTGACCTTACCAATATATCCTGTATCTGGCAATGAGGAAGCATCCCTTCAAAAAGAACATGCTTTGTAAGACTGAGGTCATTGATCGTTTTAAAGTATTTCTCTTTGAAATCGTTATTCCTGAAATCCCCTGCAAAAACTGCTGTAAAGCCGGGGTACTTCTTCTTCAGGACAGAGATTGCCTGCAATATCTTCAGGATACCTCTTTCTTCATACAATCCACCAACATACACAATATCATATTGTTTCGGCTTATCCTGGATCATGCACTCACTGATGGTCGGATAATTATAACAGGATATGGAATCCAAGCCACGTCTCTTATAGATATCCCGTAAATGATAATTCACTGCGATGACAAGATCCACATTCCGTATCAGTTTCCTTTCCATTTGAGAATATGCATAAGATGCAAGTTGATTGAACGGGGAAGGAAATCTTTCTCCTGCAGCCATGGCAAAATACTCGTGCACGTCATACACAAGTTTACATCCAATTTCCTTTTTCAGCCTTCTGCCCATATACAGCGTCATGGGCTCGACACAAATAAGAATATCGGGTCGGTAGGTTTTGATTGCCTGATAAGCATTCTGCAAATAGGTCAGTTTTGTGGTACTTTGAAGGATATGAATCGCAGGATTGTTTTCATGGTCTTCTATGCCCAAGGGTGCATAGATATTGACCTGTGCAAGTTTGGCAAGACTGGTTGCTATTTTCCCATACAGACGTACATCATCTGCTTTATGGGAATTCGTGAGAATTGCTATCTTATAGGACATCCGCCTTCTGATTCCTTGATTTGATCTCGATGATCGCAATTTGGTTGGAACGTATATTACGGAATGTCACACACTGGTTGTCCAGGACGGCATCGACTCCACTGATCTCGCCTATCTCGACATCTCCATGGATCTTGACGGTAAAGTATTTCATCGGATTGGGGAAGAAAATACTGATTTCAAATTCCCCTTCCTCAATAGTGACCTGTTTTCGTAAATCCCACCAATTTGCGATTTCTCGGGCTACTGTGAAATAAACGGATTTTGTTTTCAATAACTCCAGAACGTAGGAATAAAGCTTTTCCTGGTACGTTATCTCCTCATAATTTGACAGGCAAAAATCAAGCGAAATCAATCCATTGCATCTTTGGGTATTCTCAATCAGTTTCTTGATATGAGATTTTGCCTTCTCAAGCGGAATTTCCTTGTATTTTGAAATACGCATACATTCGTCTTTCACATTCAGGGGAATTTCTACATGATTGCTGCGCATATTGTTGAAATAGGGATAGAACGGGAAAGCTACACCCTTTTTGAAACCCATGTGATCAATGAAACCAAGTGAAGAATCGAACAATATCCTGGAGTTTTGCTGAAGTTCAAGTTTCTGGCTGTTAAAACTGGCATTCATATGGCG
>Ga0116171_10004885_pt1 | contig 11919 bp, 6 predicted proteins | sample AD_JPNHW2_MetaG_FD_89798 | JGI IMG/M metagenome (GOLD analysis project Ga0116171, IMG submission 89798) | Active sludge microbial communities of municipal wastewater-treating anaerobic digesters from Japan - AD_JPNHW2_MetaG | ecosystem: Engineered > Bioreactor > Anaerobic > Digestate | place...
GCGGAGGCCAACAAGTGGCCGGTGAACATGCTCGTCAAAGGCGACGCTTCGGATCAGATCTGGGAGAACATCCTGACCGTCATCGGCTTGCCGATGGAGTATCAGGAAGAGGTGGTCGACAGCTGGTACGATTGGCGCGACGAGGACCGGACCGTGACCGGACGGAACGGCGCGGAGGACGAGTACTACGACGGGCTTGAAAAACCCTATAAGACGCGCAACGGCGAGATCGCATCCGTGGGCGAACTGGAGATGGTCAAAGGTATCCGCGAGCATCCCGCGATTTTCAACGGCGGGATACTGAACCCGGAAGAGAAGGACAAAAAATCGCAGATCAACATCCTTTATGGCGGGGTCAAGGCTTTTTTTGACATCTATGGGGAAACTGTTAAGATCAATGTCAATTCGGCCGACATGGAGGTTTTGAAAACGGTTCCGGGAATTGACGGGGATGAAATTTTGGCAGGCGCGATTGTCGAGGAACGGACGACAGGAGCCAATATGGCGTCCTCCGGCGACACGGCGTCGGAAAGCAGGCTGTTCAAGGATTGGAACGACTTGAACACGCGCATCACCGGGGTGCCGACAGAAGCCGAGCCTTATCTGTCCTACGCGCCGGAGAAGTATTTCGAGATTAAGGTTACGGGAGAGGCTGGAGGCATTTCCCACCGCATCACGGCCGTGGCGATTGTGGAGAGCGACAAAGTGCGGTATTTGCGGTGGAGGGAAGACCCGTAGGAGAGGTGCGGAAGCGCCTTATAAACCGACAAGAAAGATAAAAAACAAGTTGTTGCACCACGAAGGCACGAAGAGCACGAAGTTTTTTAATGACTCGCCTCTTCTTCGTGTCCTTCGTGGTGAGAATTTCCGGTTGCGGGCTCTGCCCGCGTTAGCGCGGAAGTGCATGAGTTGATATGGCGAAAAGTGAAGTCATTGCGTTGTTGGCCGAAGGCGGCGTGTTGCGCGGGGTGCGGTTCGCACCGCGCGGGCATGACGTTTGGACGCGTACGGGCGGCGGCGTGTGGCCGATCGTGACGGACGGCACGGAGGCCGCCCCCCCACCCGAAGCGGGGCAGGACGGGGACGTGCAAGGGGAAGTCGTCGAGAGCGACAGGCCTTTGGCGCGTGCGATGTCGTAAGCCCGGAACGCGCTGGGCGCGCGTCAGGTGGTGATCGCGCTGCCGCTCTCGCGGCTGCTGGTACGCGTGCTGAAACTGCCGCTGGAGGTGCGCGAGGATCTGGCCGACGCCGTGACCCTGCAAATGGATAAACTCTCGCCTTTCCCCGGCGAAGAACTCTCGATCGGGTATGAGGTTGTGAGCGAGACCGAGACCGGGCTCTGGGTGTTTGCGGCCGCTTTGCCCGCTCCGGTCTTTGATGAAATCGGATCGGCGCTGCGGGCGGCGAAGCTCCAGATCGTCCGCACCGACACGTCGGCGCTGGGCTGGTTCCGGTCGCTGTGCGGGCCTTGCCAGCTGGCGCGGCCTGGGCGGCGGGTGGTGCTGACGGATCCTGACGGCGGGTGGGATCTGATGGTCTTGGATCACGGGGTGCCGGTGCTGGCCCGCGGGCTGGGGGTGTTGCCGGACACGGACGCGCTGGTGCGTGAGGTCACGCTGTCGCTGCTCAACGTGGAGCTGGACGCGGGGAACAGCCCGGTCGCCGAGGTGGTGGTGGTCTCGAAAGACGCGCCGTCGCCCGAGGCACGCGAGCGGTTGGCCGCGCTGACGGGCGCGGCGGTGCGGCATGTGGCGCCGCCCACGGCGGACGGCGGAGCCGAGGGTGTGGCGCTCCGCACGGGCGAGGGCGCGGCGCTCGACCTGACGCCGCAGTCGTGGCGCGACGAGGTGAAAGAGGCGGGGACGCGCCGCCGGGTGCTGACGGGCGTGGGCATCGCGCTGGGGGTATGGGCCGTGTTCATGGGCGTGCTTTTCGCGGGGCCGGCGGTATACGGCCAGCTGACCTCCCGTGTGCGCAACGCGTCGAAGGCACATGCCAAGGCCTACAAGCAGGTTTCCGACACCCGCGAGCGGGTCAACCTGATCCTCTCTTATACGGACCGGACTTGCTCGGCGCTGGAGATGCTGAGGATGACGTCGTCCTATCTGCCGCCGGGCATCACGCTGGCCGCGTTCAACTACAAGCGCGATGACGGGATGAAGATTTCGGGCGAGGCGGATCAGCCCACGCTGGTGTATGATTTCAAGAATGCCGTCACGGAGGTTCCGCTATTCGAATCGGTGGGCCTCTCGGGGCCGTCGGCCAACAAGGGCAAGCACAAATTCGACATCGACGCGAAGTTCAAGGGGGTGACGCGGAAATGAGTGCGGTGTCCTCCAGAGAGAAGAACATGCTGCTGATCACGGTGGTGGTCGTGCTCTATGCGGCGGCGGGGTTGAGTTACAAGAAACAGGCTGCGAACTGGAAAGTGGCGCAGCGTGTCTACGCGACGGCCCAGAAGAAACTGAGCGATGAGAACGCGCTGATCGCGGCGAAAGAAGAGTGGTCGGCGAAATACGCGCAGATGCGCGACCTGATGCCGGTCTTCCCGTACGAGAAGGATGTGGACACGCACTGGCTCAACGTGATGGATTCCGTGGCCACGCGCAACGGGTTCACCATCGCCCGGAGGCAGACGGGCAAAGAGGCGGAGGTCGGCGATGTGTACGAGCTGCCGATCGACTGCAAGGACTGGGAAGGCACGCTTGAGGCGCTGGTGAAATTTTTGTATGACCTGCATCAGGAGGGCGCGATGCTGGATGTGCGGCAACTGTTCATCCGCCCGTCCACCAAGCCCGGTTATCTGAAGGGCACGTTCACGCTCTACTGCGCGTATATGCGGGGTGATGTGGAGAAGGCAGAGGCCGGAGGGCAGAAGACGGCGGCCGGGGTGGTGACGAACAGTGCGGCGGGACCGGTTCTGGAGGTTCCCGCGCCTGCGGCGATACCCCCGCCCGGGGCGGGTGGCGGGGTGACGAATCCTGTGGCAGAGAAGGTTGAGAGTTGAACGTTGAGAGTTGAGAGTTCAAACGTTCAAACGTTCAACGTTCAACGTTCAACGCTCAACGCTCAAGTTACTGATGCGGAAAAGGCTTTTGAGGAAACACGTATGAAGAACATGCGAAACTATGGGGTCAGTTTTGGGGCGTCGTGTGTATTGGCGCTCAGCATGGCGTTGGCTCAGGATCAGGCGGGGCAGCAGCCCGCCGCGCCGCAGCCTGCGGCTGCGCAACCCCCCAAAGGCAACGTGCCGGCGCAGCCAGGCCCGGCGGCGCAGCCGGCGCGGCGGAGTACGCGGCGTTCCCCCCTCGGCGGGGTGGTCAGCCCCCGCCCGTCCGCCCCGGCGCAGCCGTCTGCGGCCGCGACGGCGGAAAGCCCTGCCGGGAAAGAGGGCGGCGAGGCGAAGTCAAAGACCTCGACGCCGTCCCTCAAGTTCGACAACTCGCCCACCGACATCATCCTGCAGGCCTACGCGCAGGAGACCGGCAAGACGCTGCTGATCGCGCCGGATGCGCCCAAGGCCAATATCACGCTCAGGAGCCAGCCGGATGTGGAGCTGACCAAAGAGGAGTACATCGAGGCGATCGAGGTGGTGCTCAGCATGAACGGCATCGTGCTGGAGCCCTTCGGCGAGAAGTTCGTCAAGGTGTTCGCGCGCAAGACGGTCCGCACGGACGGCATCAAGATCCTGATGGAAAGCCCTGAGAAAGGCCATCCGGAAAAGACCCGGGTGGTGAGCCAGATGATCCAGCTCAAGTCGATCACGGTGGCCGAGGCGCAGAAGGCGCTGGAGGGGTTCAAAAAGCCGGACGGGCTGTTCCAGACGTTCGAGCGCACGAACAGCATCTTGGTGACCGACACGCAGGAGAACGTCAACCGGATGCTGGAGATCGTGAAGTTCATCGACCAGCCCCTGCTGGTTACGGAAGAGGTGAATGTGCGCGCCATCCGCTTCGCGAAGGCGGACGACATCAAGAAGCGGCTGGAGGAGATAGTCGCCGAGTCTCAGAAACAGACGCAGGCCAAAGAGGAGATCAAGGCGAACGTCTCGGGCGCGCCGGGCTTCAGCCGCACCACGGGCCGGCTGCTGCCGCCCGGGCTGACCCGGCTGGGGTCTCAGGTGCAGGCTCCGGTGGCGTCGACGCCGAACGAGATCCTGCAGACGCTGGTCAGCGACGCCGACCGCGGCATGATCCGCGGCAAGGTGCAGATTCTGGCGGACGAGCGCTCGAACCAGCTCATCATCGTCACCCGGTCCGACAACATGGCCTTTTTCGACAAGATCATCACGGTGCTGGATGTCGAGACCGCGCCGGACATGAAGGTTGAGGTGCAGCGGCTGGAGTTTGCGGACGCCGAAGAGGTCTCGACCATGCTGAACGACCTGATCGGCAACGTGACCAGCAAGAAGGGCGATAAAGAAGCGTCTGCGGGTGCGGCCAAGAAAACAACCGACGACAAGGCGGGTGAGCCGGCCAAGAGCATGACGCTGGCCGAAACCTTGGCGGCCCGCGCGGCCAGCCGGCCGGAGACGTCGGCCGGCGAGCCGGGAAAGAGCAAGCTGGGGCAGTTGAGCAAAGACAACATCAAAATTCTGGCAGACAAGCGCACCAACGCGATCGTGATGATGGGCAGCCCCAGCGACCTGTTGGCCATCAAAGAAATCATCAAGGGCATGGACATCCAGCTCTCGCAGGTGCTGATCGAGACCGTGGTGCTGCAGGTCGAACTGGGGGATGACCTCAAGACTGGTATGGACTGGGTGCAGCGCGGCAAGCACACGACGCGAACGCCCATTTATGGAGATAAAGATGACCCAACCCGTGTGACAGGGTATACACGGGAGGTGACACGCGATACCGTCTTTAACAATGGTGACCAGATGGGTGCTGGCGGCGGGAGCGGCTCGTCGCTGCTCGGGGGGGTGTTGGGGCTCGGCGCGACGGTGGCGTCCAACGCGACGGATACGGCATCCGGGGTTCTGGGCGCTCGCACGGGCATCAGTTATTTCCTGAAATCCGACAAATTGAACATTGCGGCGCTGATCGAGGCGTCGAAATCCGATACGCGCACCAAAGTGCTCTCATCGCCGGTGCTGATGACGGTGGACAACAAGGAGGCCACGCTGGAGGCGACCTCCATGCGTTATTTGTATAAGGGTGTGCGCTACTCGGGTAGCTCGTACAACGGTACGGAGGTGCCCGATTTCGAACAGCGCGACATCGGTCTGACAGTCAAAATCACCCCCCGGATCAGTCCGAACGGTGCGGTGGTGCTTACGATCGAGGAGAAGTTTGAGACCGTGGGCGCAAACCAGCCTGTGGGTAAGGAGTCCTATCCGACGGTCAACACGCGCAAAGTGCAGGCGGATGTCGCGGTTGAGAACATGCAGACCGTGGTGTTGGGCGGTCTGGTGCAGAATGAGATTAAAACAGAGGAAATCGGTATTCCGATCCTCAAGGACATCCCTTGGATCGGTAAATACCTTTTCGGGAAGACCGCGTATGCCGACAACCGTTCGGAACTCTTGGTCTTTCTGACACCCTATGTGCTGGATAACGCGAAAGAGCTCGGTGAAGAGGCCGCACGACGGAAAGCGTCTCTATCGGATGACCAGCCGTGGATTGATTACGGCTGGTCGAAGAGCAAACTGGCCGACCCCATGCCTTCGGCCGAAAAAACGCGGCGCACGAAGCAGCGCTGGGCCACGGAAGACGCCAATCAAAAAGCGGAAAAGGAATATGAAAAATTGCTGAAAACGCGCGAAAAGCAGTTGGAGGAGCGGACGGAAAAAGATGCCGAGGAGGCGTTGCGTCAGGCCGAAAAGGACGCGAAGGAGTCCTCCTCCAAGGAGCTGGGGGATGACGGCGCGACCGAGGCCAAGTTGCGGGCCGTGCTGGGCGAGATGCAGGCCAAGAAGCGCGCTCGGCAGACGGCGGCTGAGCAAGCCCCGGTCCCCGAGGCGCCCACCGCCATCCGCGTCACGGAATCGACGGAGGTGATCAAGCCCAGCCCGGCTCCGGAGCGGTTGCTTGCGCCGGCTGCTGTGCCGCCGCAGCGCTGACCGGAGGCCGGGCCGCGGAAGAAGGCCTGGCGGCGGCCCTGGTGATGCTGGGCGATGATGGGTGGTGCTGGGTGGGTCAATCCGGAGATACTTATTTTGAGGACACCGAGCGTAATTTGAACGACACCGCCTTTGTGCAACAGGTGTAGAAGAGAAAACCATGATGAAACAGATGCTGTATCGTTTATGTATAACCCTCCTCTGCGCATTTGTGGACATTGCGGAAGGAGGCGGGATCTCCCCCACCGAAGTCACCGCCTCGGCGGGAACCGACACATCGTGTGTGCGTGTGGCTTGGCGTGCGGAAACAGGGACGCTCGGATATTCTGTTTATCGCAGTGAAACCCTAACCGCAGATCATGCGCAGGCGCTTGCATCGGTCTCGACCTGTGCGTATTCAGACGCGACGGCACTTTCTGGAAAAACCTACACGTATTTTGTTAAAGCCCGTTATTCAGCTGGAACGAGCGCGTTTAGCGCGGGGGCTTCGGGGTGGCGGGCGATGCTTGCGCCCATTAACCTTCAGGCTTCGGATGGCACATCGGATTCGCAGGTCAATCTCTCCTGGGGACTTGCGGAAGCGGGGGTGACGCACTTTCAGGTGAGCCGTTCGATTCCGTCTGATAATGACTCAATAACGCATTTTGCTTGGCAAAAGGGAATGACCTTTGCGGATACCAGCGCGGTTCCCGGAACGGTTTATCGCTATCAGGTGAAGGGGGCGATAGATGGCAACGGGACGCATGTCAGTACAGACAGTGTTGCGGACACAGGGTTCCGTGCCGTTCCTGCCATCGTGGAATCACTGATGATTTCCGGCGCACCGACCCTCGCTTCGGGCGATCAAACCACCTATACCTGCATAGCCATCTACACAGATGGTTCCACAAAAGCGGTCACACCAGCGTGGCGGTTAGTGAGCGGCGGCGGTTCGATTTCCGGGGCAGGTGTCTTTTCAGCACCGAGCGTTGCGATGAACACAACGGTGGTGCTGAGTGCAACGTGGACGGGTGAGGGGACGATGGCGGGGCAGAAAAGGGTGACGGTCGTGGCGAAGGAGCCCGATGTTCCGATGGGGCTAACCGTCGCGGAAACAACGGCAACGGGGATAGCGCTACGCTGGTCACCGATGGCCACCGCGAGTTGGTATGAGCTTTGGCGCGGTGCGACGAATGTGAGCGCGTTGGCGCAGCAGATTGATGTGAGTGAAACAGCGGCATACACGGATTGTTCCGTAGCGCCTGGCGTTTTGGCCAACTATTGGGTGAAAGCGGTTAATAGCGTGGGAATAAGCGGGTTCAGCACGAATGTTACAGCGTATCGTCTTTTTGAGGCTCCAACAGGGGTGAAGGTGAATGCTGAACATACGGGTGTGTCCGTTACCTGGGACGCGGTTCAGGGCGCAACGCATTACCGGGTGTCGTGTGCGGCAACGCTGGATGGGATGCCGAGCGACCTTGGCGAGTGGCAGAGTGCGACGCATTTTGTTGATACCTCCTCCGTTGCGCAATCTTCCGGCTGGTATTTTGTTCGAGCTGCCCTAGATGCGGCAGGAACTCAGGAAGGGGCGAAGAGTGAAGGGGTTTGCCTAGGGGCGTCATTAACGTCCATCAGCGTTTTCGGTCCCGATGTTCTCGCTACTCGTGGAGTGGGGTATTATGGTTGTCAGGCTGTGTATAGTAATGGCACATCGCAGGTGGTGACTCCCGTGTGGACATTGATCTCAGGGAGTCCGAGTGCTGACCTCTCGACGAATGGGTGCCTGACAACGGGAGCGGTCTCGAATCAGGACACAAACGTGGTGTTGCAGGCGGCGTTTGGCGGTCTGACCGCAACAAAATCCGTGCGGATTCAGGCCCCTGTGACGGCAACCGCCACCCTCTCAAATGTGGTGGTTCGTTCGCGCTGGCCGTATAACGGTTGGGTGGACATTGATTACATGCTGGCTGTCACACCAGCGGAAAAGGTTGCGACCATCACGGTTGCAGGTTTGGATAAAGATTTAGGCAAGCCATTGGCAGCTTTTACGTTGACAGGGGATGGGGCCACAGGGACGGTTGCCTCTGGGATACGGAGGGTGTCGTGGCATCTGGCGGCAGATTATCCTGAGTTTCATGCGTCTGCTTTTTCCATTAAGCTGGATGCGGTTCCGTACTTCATTGTGAGACCGACTGGTGTTTCGACGGGTGACGGTAAGGATACAGAAGCTGTGCCCCTCACTTGGATTTCCGTTCCGGGTGCCATTCGGTATGAGATTTGGCGTGATGGGGTGTTGCAATGGGAAACCAACAGCACGATGTTCAGTGATACCAATACGTTCCCGGGTGTCTCCCATTCGTATCAGGTCAGGGCATTTGGTGAGTGTGATACCAGTGCTTTCAGCGATACAATCTGGGGGTGTCGTGCCCTGAAGGCACCTAAGGTTGATACAACAATGGATGTGGATCGAGTGATGATCGGATGGGATGAAATTGTCGGGGCCCAGAGTTATGAGGTGTTGCGTGCGCCATCGGATAGTGAGGAGGCACCTCTCGTCTTGGCAAGGGGATTAACTGAACGAACCTTCACCGATACAACGGCGATGACGGGCGTTGACTACGATTATTGGGTCAAGGCTGTCGGCGAGGACAGTAGTACCACGAGTGATCCGTGTCAGGGGGCAATCCAAAAAGATGTGTTTATGATCATTGACATGGGAGCCAACGTTCCCTTTACGGTGTCGTTTGATCAAGAAATGCCGGAAGAGGGATGGACCGGCGAGGTCTACAAGACAACGAGCATTGTGCTTCGTCTCATTCCTGCGGGAACGTACACGATGGGGTCGCCGTCTGGAGAGCTGGGGCGAGATACTCTCTATCCAGAGACGCAACATCAAGTGACGATTAGCAAACCGTTTTACATCGGTGTGTTTGAGGTGACACAGAAACAGTGGGAACTCGTGATGGGAGATCGTCCATCCGGATTTTCAGGCGATACTCATCCTGTGGAAACGGTTACCTATAACAAGGTTGCGGTCAGGGCACAGGGGAATTTTATGGCCACGCTTCGGGCAAAAACCGAAGACTCCGGGTTTGATTTGCCAACCGAAGCGCAGTGGGAGTATGCCTGCCGGGCGGGAACGACCGCCGCGCTGAACAGCGGAAAGAATCTGACATCTAAATCTCAGTGCACGAACATGGATGAGGTGGGGTGTTATGACTACACGTCAACTGAAAATCGAGAGGGAAACACAAACGGTCATACCACCGTCGGCCATTTCCTGCCGAATCGGTGGGGTTTGTATGATATGCACGGTAATGTTTGGGAGTGGTGCAAAGACGCATACCGCCCGTATTCAGCAGCCTCTGTGACGGATCCATTCAACACAGGAACTGCGGATGAGAAGCGTGTGTTACGAGGTGGCGGATGGAATAGCGATGCTGAGCGTTGCCGTTCGGCGCAGCGTCTTCAGTATCTGCCTTATGAATACTCAAATATGTATGGCTTCCGCATCATCTATGTGCCTGAGGACGATTCAGAAATGGAATAGGATGAGTAGACATTGGTGCGGAACGGGATTGACATACGCTTTTTATGACCTTTTGAAAAGCCTTTGACGGGAGCAAGAGTATGAGAACAAAACGCTTTGCCGTTGTTGCGGTAATGATGATCGTGCTGAATGCACCTGCGGTAGAGTCTCCGGAGATCCGTATGGAGACGCGAACCTCATTCGGTGGGCAAGTCGCAACCGGGATTGAGTTGCGGGGTGAGGCCGATGGTTCGGCGGTGACCGAATGGGATACCACCGTTGAGACGGATGGGTGGAAGCCGCTGACCAGCGGTTCGTCCTCAACGAGTCAAGTGTGCTTACTGAATGCAGTTGCGGTCGAGGGGGGAAGGCTGACGAACAACACTACGTGGCATGACGAGCGTGTCCATCTCTTACGTCATCGCGTCATCGTTCCAGAGGGGAAGACGCTCACGGTTAACGCAGGAACCATCGTTAAAGTGACTGAAGGCGCGGGGCTGGCGGTTGAATCCGGCGGGGTGTTTGTCTGCTCGGGGGCGCTCTTTACGGCAAGTGCGGATGACACGCTCGGCGGTGATACGCAGCGTGATGGAACGAATACGCTTTCCAGAACGGACTCCAGCGCATGGATCAGCGGTACGGCGGTTGTCCGAGTGACGTTTGTTTCGGGTGGCGCACAGCAGTATCCCGAGCGGACCTATACGGCCAATCAAACGTATGGTACGTTGCCCGTTCCCACCCGTTTGGGCGCGCTTTTCCAGGGGTGGTTTACCAACTTTTATGGGGTCGGAACAATGATTACCGCGACCAACGTGGTGCCCCTTGGTGCGACTGCGTTATATGCGGTGTGGACAACCCCGAGCCTGAGTCTTTCTCCGTTGTCCACGAATGTAAGTGTAGCAGGGAGCAGTTACACCTTTGATGTGATGGCGGATACAGCATGGCGTCTCTCGCATTCAGAGGCACCGTGGTTGACGCTTCAGACAACGGAAGGAACCGGAAATGGCCATGTTGCCTTTACGCTGGCAGAGAACACTTCCTTAGAAGCGCGTTCAGCAACGATTGTGGTGCAGACAACAAATGGCTGGGTAAGCTGTGATTTTACGGTTGTGCAAGACGGTATGACGGTGGTTGAAACTCCGACGTTTAAGCCAGTGGATGGCACGACGTTTACAGGAAGTCTCCAGCGGGTTTCAATTTCATGTGGGACGGAGGATGCGCGAATTTATTACACGCTGGATGCACATGATCCGGATGAGTCGAGTACACTCTATGCAGACCGGTCCTTCAATATTTCGGGGACAACGGTGCTCAAGGCACGGGCGTACAAGAACGGCATGTTGCCCAGTTCGGTGAGTGCGGTACGATTGATTCGATTGCAAACGTTGCCTGAGGCGTTGAATGTACCGTCATGGACCGTGACAACGAGTGGGGATGCTCCTTGGCGGGTGACAGAGGAAACTTCGCATGACGGGCTGTTTTCGGCGAGGAGCGGATCGATTACGGATCAGCAGAGCAGTACGATACAGACCGCCGTGGTTGGAAGCGGACGCGTCAGCTTCTGGTGGAAAGCGTATGGTGAAGCCGATCCAGATGGCGCGAACTGGGATCATTTCGCCTTTTGGGTGGACGGGGTTGAAAAGGCGCGCATCGATGGTGATCAAAGCGACTGGTCACAGGTGAACGTGCCGATTACGGCATCGGGGCCTCATGTACTCCAATGGGTTTATCTCAAAGACGAGTGGGATGACGATGATTTTGACGGGCAGGATGGAGGTTGGGTGGATCAAGTGGCGTGGCAACCCATGACGTTTGTTCAAGGAAATGTCCCCCAGACGTGGTTGGAAGCGCAGGGACTCCTCAGCGGCGCGGGCGATCCCGAAGCCGCTGCGGCGGCAGATGTGGATGGCGATGGATTGACAGCGGCGCAGGAGTATCTGGTGGGAAGCGATCCTCATGATGCTTCGTCAACGTTTCTGGCCAAAATTGCCGTGAGCAATGGGATTCCCGTGATTTTCTGGACACCGGATTTGTTGGGAGAACGCACGTACGAAGTTTGGGGCAATGAAACGCTCAATCCTGTCAATTGGCATTCGCCAACAAATGGTGTAGACCGCTTCTTCAAGGTGAAAATTCAGAAATAACGGGAAGACCGAGAAAACCGAAGGAAAAAAAAGACAGGAGGCGAGGGATAAGCGGCCGGAGAATTTCTTAAATTGAAACGTTCAACTCTCAAGTTGTCCTCCAAGGAGCTGGAGGACGACGGCGCGACCGAGGCCAAGTTGCGGGCCGTGCTGAGCGAGATGCAGTCCAAGAAGCGCGCGCGGCAGACGGCGGCTGAGCAAGC
>Ga0116171_10004886_pt1 | contig 11916 bp, 11 predicted proteins | sample AD_JPNHW2_MetaG_FD_89798 | JGI IMG/M metagenome (GOLD analysis project Ga0116171, IMG submission 89798) | Active sludge microbial communities of municipal wastewater-treating anaerobic digesters from Japan - AD_JPNHW2_MetaG | ecosystem: Engineered > Bioreactor > Anaerobic > Digestate | place...
AAAATCAGGCGCCTCTTACCATCAGTGTGTATTTTCCCTCGTCAGCAGTAAGTGACGGCGACATAAACACAAGCACGACACGAGAAACCAGTCTCAGCAAAGCTGGAACCAGCGCGTCTACGGCCTGAACCTCGCCTAGATTGGCTGAATAAAGGTAGACAATCGGATAAACAGAAAAAAACAGCGGATGAAAAAAAGTGCGAAATTTCATGTCTGCATTCTCGCAACTCGATTCGTAAAACATGCGAAGCGAAGCATCAGTGCTTCAACAGCCACATTTAAGTATAATTAAACAGAAGCAAAGTTCAGAGAATCTGTATTCCGGCCTTTTCGCAGCTGGCGATGACATCTTCGGGCCAGACGCTGACCTGCACTTCCCCAATATGGCGCTTTTGCAGCAACAGCATGCTGAGACGTGACTGACCAATACCGCCACCGATCGTCTGCGGCAGTTTGCCCGCCAGCAGTGACTGATGCCATGGCAATTTTGCACGCTGTTCGCAGCCTCTGATCTTCAATTGCTTTTCGAGAACTTCTGGGCTAACCCTAATGCCCATAGAGGAAAGCTCAAACGATATATCAAGAACCGGGTTAAAAACAAGAATGTCACCATTCAAACCACGCCGACCGCCGCCCGTTTCAGTTGTCCAGTCGTCATAGTCGGGGGCGCGACCATCGTGAATCTTGCCATCTTGCAGCGGGCCGCCGATGCCTATCAGAAATACCGCGCCAAATTCACGGCAGATCGCATTTTCGCGCTCTTTTGCGGTTTTGCCCGGGTATTTATCAAACAGTTCTTCGCTATGAATGAAGGTGATTTTTTCGGGCAGAAATTTTTTAAGACCGTAACGACTGCAAATATGGTGCTCGGTCGATAAAAAAGCATTGTAAATGGTTACCACTGTCGATTTCAGATAATCGAGATGTCGCTGGCCTTCATCCATAACTCTTTCCCAGTCCCACTGATCGACATAAACAGAATGAATCGCAGTGCTGATGCTTGGTTCGTCAGGGCGCAGAGCGTTCATATCAGTATATAGGCCTTCACCAGCAGGAATACCGTATCTGGCCAGAGCAAGGCGCTTCCACTTGGCAAGGGAATGCACAATTTCGAATCTGGTGGCGCCGATGGCCGGCACCGAAAACGCAACCGGGCGTTCAATGCCATTCAGATCATCCTGCAGACCAGAATCGGCCGCGACAAACATCGGAGCAGAAACGCGATGCAGACGCATGCTGCTCGTCAGAGTGTCTTCAAAGTGTCTTTTAAGATCGAGTATGGCGCGCTCAGTCTGAATAAGGCTCAAGGCCGAAGAGGGTGAAAACATCGTTACCTCACTGCTAAAATTTTTCATCTTACAAAGGTTCTAAAAACTTAATCTCTATATAGACTATTTCGCAACCTTGTACAAGCTCGAAAATTGCAGATTTATCAATGAAATTGCGATATAATCAGCTGGGTTCAATGAAGCAATTACCTGAGGTTTGTCATGATTGAAGCTGCTCTCTACGACCTGCTAAACGAAGCAATCAAAGTCGAAAAACTCCTTTCAGGCAATGAAGTCGATGAATACTTCACCCGCACTGCCACCTTCGATAACCGCTTTAACAAAAGCGGCAACGCCTTTTCTTTTGGCAGCGGTTCTACCAGTTGTCTGTTCTACACATGCGATCTGGCCGGGGAAAGCGCCGGCGGCACCGCGCTGGTCAGTCTGGTCAACCTGCTGCAGCGCGGCACCTGTAATTTTCGCCACCTGCCAGTCAGCTGGCATTTTGCCCCCAACCTAGATCTGAGCAGTAATCTGGCGCTGACCGGCTTCCGAAAAATGTTAAAAGAACTGAAACCTCAACTGGTATGCACCATGAACGCCACTCGCCAAGACGGTGAACCAGGGGTGCGATTTTTCACGAGAAACCCCTTGCCCAACCGGCACAGCAGCCTGATCAGAGCGATGTTCGAAAAATCAGGGGTGGCACTCGATGGGCGCCTGACCGACCCGATCATGGGCGCAGGCTTTAAAGTGCTGAAAACTGCCCAGGAACCGCTGCTGGTCGAGCTATCGCCTGCCTGTCAATTTTTTCGGCCTGAGCTCGACACCAATGCTGAATTTCAGGCTGCTGACCAGGTTTATCTGCTGATGGCAGCAAATCTGGTGGTTGTTGATTCACTGTTAAAGTGTGATATAACTATCGCATAGCGTTCGTAACAAATTTCAAGGAGAAGAATGGTAATGTTTAAAACAGCAAAGGAAGCCGTCAGATACATTAAAGAGAACAACATCGTCAGTGTTGATCTCAAGGCCTGCGATCTTTTTGGCAAATGGCGCCATCTGACCACCCCGGCCCGTTATGTCACCGAAGAAGTGCTTAAAGAAGGCTTCGGGTTTGACGGTTCAAGTTATGGTTTCAGAGCCGTCGATAAAAGCGATATGATTCTGGTGCCCGACCTTTCGACCGCTTTTCTCGACCCGTTCTGGGAACAACCCACCCTCGCCTTCATCTGCAACATTCACGAAATCGACGGCGACGAGCCAAGATTCGACCAGGACCCCCGTTATGTCTGCGACAAGGCAGAAAGCAGCCTGAAAAACCTCGGGGCCGGCGAAGAAATGCTGCTCGGGCCAGAATTTGAATTCTACCTTTTCGATGAAGTCACCTTCAGCGACAACATGAATTCAGCATCATTCAATATTGAATCTTCACAGGCACACTGGAACACCGGCAGTGCAGAGAAGGGCAATGGCGGTTACCCGATGCCGCTCAAAGCCGGTTACCACGGCGAACAACCCGCTGACCGGTTTGCCTCTTTCAGATCAGAACTCTGCGAAGAGCTGTTCCGAATGGGCATTGGTGTCAAGTATCATCACCACGAAGTTGGCGGCCCCGGCCAGGTCGAAATCGAAACCGAATTCGACACCCCAAGACGCATGGCCGACAAAACCATGCAGATCAAATACGCCACCAAGAATTTTGCTCTCGAAAACGGCCTTTCTGCCACTTTCATGCCCAAACCGATGTTCGGCGCCCCGGGCAGCGGCTTTCATGTGCATTTCAAACTGATGAAAAACGGCAAACCAGTTTTTTCTGACCCGAAGGGCTATGCCGGAATGAGCAAACTCGCGATGCAGTTTATGACCGGCATTCTCGTGCATGCCCGCGCTATTTCTGCCTTCGCCAACCCATCAACCAATTCATACAAACGCCTGGTACCAGGTTATGAAGCCCCAGTTTCGATTGTAATGGCCACTGCGAACCGCTCTGCGGCGATCAGAATTCCAGGTTATGCGAAAGTACCAAATGACAAGCGTTTCGAATACCGGGCCGGCGACGCCACCGCCAACCCCTATCTGATGTTCGCAGCCATGATCATGGCCGGCATCGACGGCATCAGAAACAAACTCGACCCGCAAAAACACAATGTCGGCCCGATTGAAGGCAATATCTTCAACCTCAGCGAAGAAGAAAAAGCCAAAATCGGCGCCCTGCCACGCAATCTGCTCGAAGCTCTTGAAGCTCTTGAAGCCGATCATGATTTCCTGAAATATCAGGGCGTTTTCACTGACGGCCTTATCAACACCTGGATCAAACGCAAACGCGATGAAGAAACGCTGCCAGTGATGCTCCGCCCGCATCCTTACGAATTCCAGCTTTCTTACGGTTGCTGAACACTGCCGGGGGGCTGCCATAGCAGCCCCCCGGATTTAAAAAGCGCAAGATCGGAAAGCAGCGGGCAACATTTTATCCGCCTGCCATCGCTTGAAAACCGGAAAGCCAAATTCCAGATTGTCTGTCGTTGAGCCTTAGCCTGGTGTCAAAAGAACTTCTTCTTGAGAAAAAGAACCACGCCAAGCATAGACATAATAAAAGAAATTGCCATGGTAATCAGAAATGCATGCGGCGAATCTTGAAAGGGCAAAGGCACATTCATTCCGTAAATACTGGCAGTAAGCGTTGGAAGCATCAGGATGATCGTAATTGAGGTGAGCAATTTCATTACGACATTAAGATTGTTAGAAATGACCGAAGCAAAAGCATCCATCATTCCGGTGAGAATATTGCTGTGAATCTCAGCAAGATCGTGTGCTTGTTTAAACTCAATCTGAACGTCTTCAATCAGATCCTGTTCGTCCTCAGAAAGTTCAGGCCCCCAAATTCGCCTTAGACGACCCCAAAGTGATTCGTGACCTCGCAATGAGGTAGTGAAATAAACAAGACATTTTTCTAGATTGAGCATGCGAATCAGCATCTCATTACGCATTGAAAGATGAATCTCACGTTCCACAGCATCAGCTTCTGTGCGAATTCGCTGCAAGTGTGACAAATAAAGCCTGGCAATATTCATAAACATTGCACAGAGAAACTGCAGACGGTTTTCTGCCGGTGGAATCAGCAGCCTTGATTTGCCGATTGCTTCAAGAACAGGCAAGTCTACAGAACAAACCAGAACGATATGTGAGCTGGTTAAAACAACTCCAAACGCAACAGTTATAACCGGAATATCCGAGCCAATTTCTTCGTAAGGCACGCGAAGAACAATCAGGCTAACCCCTTCGTCCTTTTCAATTCTTGGCCTTTCGTCTCGGTCGCAGGCGGCCGCCAGAAAGTCATCCGGAGCCTGTGCCAACTGGGATATCTGAGAAATCTCTGACACATCCGGAGCGATAAGGCGAATGATACTGGCCTGATCTGGAGAATCTGCAGAAACCAGCTTTGCATCCTTAACAGAAAAGTATTGAATCATGTGATGTTCCTCGATTTCGAATCAAAAGGCTGTTGTACTGCATTCTATAAAAATACCCGGAAGGATTCTAACTCTGTTGATATTAAAAAACAACCGCGTACGAAGTTTTAAACTGCTAAGATAGCTTTAACAAAGCAGTTTCTCAGAAATTCAGGCTGCCCTGGAAATTTAAACTTTCAGATCTTCCATCTCGCATTCTTTCATTCAGATAACTCACATCAACTGAAATACCGTTTCCAAAGTAGCTGCAATTTCACCTTCTTCAACCTGAACCAATTCCATCAACACCTTGACTACCAGACACCCGATGTGGTTTACTCTGGCAGGCTGGAGGTTCAAACCGGCAACATGAGTATAACCGGCAGATTTCCAGAGTTTGACCAGCCAAACCAGTACACCGCCGGCTTATCCGATAATAAACAGCTGGCTGTAAAACATGAAAAACTTCCTTTTAAAACTCTTCGATAGCTGTTCTGATCTTTTCCGCGCCTGGCGAGGTTTTTTTGCTTTGCAAAGTCTTGAAAGTGACTGGCGGCAGATTGTTTTTTACGCCGAAAGCCGCGCTGACTGGGCGCACATGGAACCGATTGTCAAACAGCTTATCGAGAAACATGCGAAACAGATAACCTGCATCACTTCTGACCCGGCCGACCCGGTTCTCACCAATGCCATGCCAGCAATCAGATCTTTCTATATCGGTTCAGGTTCGGCACGAACAGCTCTTTTTCAGGCTCTCAAAGCCGGAGCCTTCGTGATGACGTTAACTGACCTCAACGCCTATTATCTAAAGCGCTCAAGCCACCCGGTGCACTATTTTTATATTTTTCATGCGCTGGTCAGCACCCATGCTGCTTACCGCCAGCATGCTTTCGACGCCTACGATACTGTATTCTGCGTCGGCCGGTATCATGAAGAAGAAATCAGAGAACAGGAAAAGGTTTACGACCTCAAGCCAAAAACTCTGGTCGAAGGCGGGTATTGCCGACTAGACCTGCTGATCAATGAGGTGCGCAGCCGCCAGGAAAAGCAGGATAACGCAGAAGCGAAGCACACGGAACCGACCGTGCTCGTCGCCCCCACCTGGGGCGATTCTTCGATGGTCGGCAGCTGCGTGGAAAAAATTCTCGACTGTCTGACCGGTGCCAGAATTAGAACCATTCTGCGTCTGCACCCCATGACGCATCGACATCACCCCGAGCTGCCTGACGAGATGCGTGGCCGTTACGGCAGCAGCGGCTGCTTTGAATTCGACGACCGCCTCAAATCAATAGATTCTCTCTTGCAGGCCGATATCATGATCGCCGACCACGGCGGTTCGGGCATCGAGTTCGCGTTTGGGCTCGAAAAACCAGTGATCTGGGTCGCCACGCCGCCCAAAATTCACAACCCCGGGCGCGACCGCATCAGGCTACCTTTGTTCGAAGACAGCATCAGAAGCACCACCGGCATTGAAATCGGCACCGACAGTCTCGGGCAACTTCCAGAAATCATCAGAAGCCTGTATGATCAGGCAGAGACTTGGCAGAGCAGAATTGCCAGGTTGCGCGAAAAAAACATATTCAATGTTGGCAAAAGCGCCGAAGTCATGGCAGATTATATTGCCGGTCATGCTGCTGCAAAATAACGAGGAGACCATCTTGAGCAAAAAAGTTTACGTCGGTATGAGTGCCGACCTGATTCACCCGGGCCACCTGAACATCATCAAGAAGGCCCGTGAACTGGGCGAGGTCATCATTGGCCTGCTGACCGACAAGGCGATTGCCAGTTACAAACGGCTGCCCTTCATGACTTACGAACAGCGGCTCGAGATTGTTGAGAACATCAAAGGGGTTTCACGGGTAATCGCCCAGGAAACCCTTGATTATGTGCCAAACCTTGAAAGCCTTCGGCCTGATTACGTTTTGCATGGTGACGACTGGAAGGAAGGCGTGCAGCAGCAGACGCGCCAGCGCGTTATCGATACTCTGAAACAATGGGGGGGCGAACTGATCGAGATTCCATATACGCGCGGCATCTCTTCGACGCAGCTGCACAACGCTCTCAAAGAGATCGGCACCACCCCCGATGTCAGATTGAGGTCTCTCAAGCGCCTGCTCAGTTCAAAACCACTTGTGCGGCTTCTTGAAGTTCACAATGGCCTGACCGGGCTGATTATTGAGCATCTTTCTGAAGTCACCCCGGGCGGCAAGGCAGAATTTGACGGCATGTGGGCGAGCAGCCTGACCGACGCCACGGCCCGAGGCAAGCCCGACATCGAAGTCGTCGGCATCGCTTCACGACTGAACACTATTAACGACATTCTCGAAGTAACCACCAAACCGATAATCTACGATGGTGACACCGGCGGTCAGCCCGAGCATTTCGTTTTTGCGGTCAAAACGCTCGAAAGGCTGGGCATCTCGGCAGTTATTATCGAAGACAAAACCGGCCTGAAAAAGAACTCACTGTTCGGCACCGAAGTCGAGCAGCTTCAAGAAAACATCGATGAGTTCTGCCACAAGATCCAGATGGGCAAGCGTGCCTGTGCCACCCGTGATTTTATGATCATCGCCCGCATCGAAAGCCTGATTCTCGGAAAAGGCATCGAAGATGCCCTGAGCCGCGCCAGCGCATACATTGCCGCCGGTGCCGACGCAATCATGATTCACAGTCGCCAGACTACTCCTGATGAAGTATTCGCCTTCTGTCGCGCCTACAACCAGCTCGGCGACAAGCGACCGCTGATTGCGGTGCCAAGCACCTACAGCAGCACCACCGAAGACGAACTGGTTGCCAACGGGGTTAAAATTGTGATTTACGCGAACCAGATGCTGAGAAGCGCTTACCCGGCCATGATCGAAACTGCCCGCGATATTCTCAGGCACCGGCGGGCCTTCGAAGCCGAATCTCGCCTGATGCCGATCAAAGAGATCATCAGCCTGATTCCCGGAGGCAGTTAATTGATCAACCCGGCAGAATTCATCGAGTCACTTCAGAAGTTCGGCATCGACTTTTTTGTCGGGGTGCCTGATTCACTGCTGAAGGAACTCTGCCAGACGTTGCAACACGGCCCTCATCGCCACATGATTACCGCGAACGAAGGCAACGCGGTGGCCATGGCTATCGGGCATCATCTCGCTACCGGTCGGCACGCGGCCGTTTATATGCAGAATTCAGGGCTTGGCAATGCGATTAACCCGCTCGTATCACTCGCTGCACCCGAAATTTACCGGGTCGGGATGCTGCTGATCATTGGCTGGCGCGGCGAACCAGGTGTTAAAGACGAACCGCAACATCTGCTGCAAGGGCAGATCACGCCAGAACTGCTTAAAACCATGCGTATTCCGTTTTCTATCATTGACAGCAACAGCAACTCAGCTGAAATCATTGATGAACTGCTGGGTAACCGCCGACTTGCCAATGGGCCGGCCGCGCTTCTGGTTCGCAAAGGCACCTTTGCGGCAGCACCGGCCGACCGCTCAGTTGCGGCACAAGGCGATGCTGATGACCACGAAATTATCCGGGAAAACTTCCTCGAACAGCTGCTGAATATTGTTCCAGGGTCATCGTTGCTGGTTGCTACCACCGGATTTACCTCGCGGGAGCTCTTCGAACTTCGGGGCAGGCGTTCAGAGGCCCAGCGTGACTTTTTAACGGTTGGCGGCATGGGGCACGCTTCTTCGATAGCCCTTAGCATCGCTATTGACCGCCATGACCGCAAGGTCATCTGCCTCGACGGTGATGGCGCGATGCTCATGCAGCTTGGCGCTCTGCCTGTAATCGGCTGCGGCAGCCGGCCCGAGAACTATCTTTACCTGCTGCTGAACAACGGCATGCATGAATCAGTGGGCGGTCAACCAACCATTGCCGGCCAGATCGATATCAGCCGGATGGCTGAAGCCTTCGGCTTCAGGCGTTTCTTTTCTGTGTCGCGCCGGCAAGATGTGGGGCCGATGCTTAAAGATGCCTGCAATACAACCGGGCCGGTTTTTTTCGAAGTGATTCTTAAACCTGGCACCCGAAAAGATCTTGGGCGGCCGACGCAAACTCCCGAAGAAAACAAATATGATTTCATGAGGTTTATCAGTGGTCACTAACTGGCAATTCAATCACCCGGTCAAAGTAGTTTCACAACCGCTAGACGCCTTTCTGGCGACCCTCGATGGCCACAACAGTGTACTGCTGGTCACCACCGCCGGTGGCAGACGACGCGGGCTGACGGCGCGAGTCGCGACCAGACTTACCTGCTCGAACCTGCATATCTTTGACCGGGTCAGCGTGAACCCTGACATTAACGACCTGAACCAGGCAATCAGCGAACTGCGCCAGGCAAATTACGATCTCATCCTGGCTATCGGCGGCGGCAGCGTCATCGACACAGCGAAGACCTTCGCTGCTAGCCTTCGGCTGCCAGACGAGCAACCGCTTTCGACTCTTCTCATCGACAAATTTGCTGGTGAAACTCACGAATCGATACCGCTTTGCGCTGTGCCAACCACCGCAGGAAGCGGTTCTGAAGTCACTCAGTTCGCAACGGTCTGGAACCACGTAAAAGGTCTTAAATACTCACTCGAAGGCCGGCATGTTTTTCCGGCGACCGCCGTGCTCGACCCTGAGCTGACTCTGACCCTGCCAGCCGAAGACACCATGTACACAGGTCTTGACGCAATTTCGCACGCAATCGAATCGCTCTGGAACATTCACGCGAACCCCCTGAGCATAATGTTTGCCGAAACCGCGCTCGACCACGCTGCCGCAAGCTTTTCAGAAGTTATGGCAAACCCCGCCAGCCTGCAGGGTCGCATGGGCATGCAACTCGCCGCTCTTTTTGGTGGCTACGCCATCAGTATTACCAGAACTGCTCTGGCACATGCCATTTCTTACCCGCTCACCGCCAGATTCGGAATACCGCATGGCCTGGCGTGCAGTTTTACGCTGCCTGCAATTGCCAATCTGGTCATGGCGGCAAACATTCTGCCAGAACGGCAGCGACAAAAGCTCGCCGCTGCCATGCAACTGCTGCAAATCCTCGATTTGCCGCAAAAAATGGCACGCTTCACATCCCGAAAAGAAATTTTGCAGCTGATGCCCGAAATGTTCAACCCCTCAAGGGCCGCGAACTTCAGCCTGGCAGCCGACGCAACCATGCTTGAAAGCATACTCGCCGCCAGCATCTAGATTACGGGGTTTTCAACGTGCAGGTCAGATAAAACGAATTTCAAAGCCTGATCAGGCACACCCCAAAGTCAGAAGAGCACACAACCACATTGCCCTGCCTGTTCCGGCAAGTTTTGCAGAACAGATGTTTTACAAAAAGACTTTCGCTGTACCGGGCAGGTGTAAAACCTCTTGTAGAATAGCCCGCGCTGATGTTGAGATTTTTTTCACAAAACTAGTTGACGTTTTTGCCGATATCTTTTATATTGATAAAGAAATCAGGAAATTTTTCTCGATAAATTTTTCCCGATAAGAGATTTAAAAGTTACGGGCAGGCAGGCGGCAGGTTGCAGCGCACAGTCAAAGATCAGAACCTGATAACCGGAACAGAAGAACGACAAGATAACGCGATTCAAGACCGTAAAGCGGAGAAACAAGATGGAAAAGAAACTTGTCCATGTGCCTGAGCCGACGCTCAGAAGACTGCCGATCTATTATCATTATCTAAAATCTGTTCTGGCAACCGGCCGTGAAGCAATTTCATGCACTCACATCGGTAATGATCTTAATCTCGACCCGCCACAGATTCGCAAAGACCTTGCCTATACTGGTATTCGCGGTCTGCCGAAAGTTGGTTACCAGATCGAGGCATTGCTGAACAGTCTCGAAACATTTTTTGGCTGGAACCGCATCGATGAAGCATTTCTGGCCGGGGTCGGCAATATTGGCAAGGCCCTGCTCAAATACGACGGTTTTCAACGTTACGGCTTCAAGATTGTCGCAGCTTTCGATAATGACCCGGCGATGATTGGCCAGTCATTCTGCGACGTCAAGGTATTGCATATTGATAAACTTCCGAATCTTTGTTCCAGAATGAAAATCCGCATCGGGGTGATCGCCACCCCGGATTCTGTTGCCCAGAGGGTTGCCGATCAGATGATCGAAGGCGGCATCAAAGGCATCTGGAACTTCGCACCGGCATCGATCAAGGCTCCTGAAGGGATAATCGTGCAGAACGAAAATCTCGCGGCGGGTCTTGCTGTTCTCTCAAAAAAGCTGCAATTGCTCATGCAGTCAGGAAAATTCAGACAGGAGGTCGTGAAATGAACGGCCAGACAGACACCATGATGCGTAAGTTCGAAAAAGTCTGCGAAATCATCGAGCGCTATCACAATGACAGTTCCAAGCTCGTTCCGATTCTGCAGGCAGTCCAGGAAGAGTACCGTTACCTTCCGGAAGATGTCATGTATTACGTGGCAACTTCGCTCGGCATTCCATCAGCCCAGGTTTATGGTGTAGCAACTTTCTATTCACATTTTGCTCTTACACCCAAAGGAAAGTATCTGATCAAGGTTTGCGACGGCACCGCCTGTCATGTAAAAAAATCAATTCCGATACTTGAAGCGCTCGTAAAAAAGCTCAAACTCGCTGAAGGCCGCATGACTACGCCTGATATGCTGTTCACCGTTGAAACCGTATCATGTCTGGGTGCCTGTGGCCTGGCCCCGGTTCTGGTCATCAACGATGAAGTGCATGGCCTGATGACCCCTGAAGCATCCACCGCACTCATCGACGACATTATCGCCCGGGAGGAAGTCAAATGACCAGTCACAATATCGATCTCAAAAAAATCGCCGCCGACTTCAACGCCAGTATTGAGGAAAGGCGTGTCATTGTATGTGCCGGCACTGCCTGTGTCGCCAATGGCGCCCTTCCATTGATCGATGCTCTTGTGAAAAAAATCACTCAAACTGGTCTGAAAGTTCGTGTTGAAGCCCACAAAGAAGGCAAAGGCGACATTCGCGTTTCAAAGAGCGGTTGTCATGGTTTCTGCCAGATGGGGCCGCTCGTGACCATCATGCCCGAAAACATTCTTTATACCCGGGTAAAAGCTGCCGATGCCGACGAGATCGTCGAAAAGACGCTGATGAAGGGCGAACTGGTTGATCGACTGCTGTTTGTTGAACCGGCGACCGGCAAGCATGCCAAAGGCAGCGATGAAATCACGTTTTACAAGCGCCAGAAACGCACCGTTCTTA
>Ga0116171_10004889_pt1 | contig 11909 bp, 6 predicted proteins | sample AD_JPNHW2_MetaG_FD_89798 | JGI IMG/M metagenome (GOLD analysis project Ga0116171, IMG submission 89798) | Active sludge microbial communities of municipal wastewater-treating anaerobic digesters from Japan - AD_JPNHW2_MetaG | ecosystem: Engineered > Bioreactor > Anaerobic > Digestate | place...
AAATCATCCGCAAAGGTGGAAGTGCAAGATAAGCCGCATTCCCTGATTGAATCGTATAGCTGTTGTACCTTGCCAATGCCAGACCAGTGTGTGGACCGCAAGTGGGATATGTTCCGACAGATTGCTGATCGAAAACCGCAGTCGATGGAGAGACAGGAATATTAAACCAACCAAGCGGAGGGAATAATGTTCCTTCGAACCCCTGGGTATAAGGGTAGGTAGTGATGGTTGGATCGTAACTTGTGCCTGTTACGGTCACGTCATGTGCTGTTTTCGTCAAAGTATCCGTAATTCTAACGATTGCAGATTTTACACCCAGCCCAGTTGCGCTGAAAGCAATGTTCACGGTCATTGTCTGACCGGAATTCAGTACTTTTGGATATGTGTTGCTGTCTGTCAGAACAAAATTCGTTGGATTCGTACCAGCCCTTGTTATTGAGCTTATCGTCAAGGCAGCACCACCCGTATTTGAAATCGTCAGTGTCTGAGCAGCACTGGTAGTGTTGACTATTGTCATACCGAAGTCAATGGAGCCGGGGTTGACATTAAAGGAAGCACCAGTGGGGATGTTACCCATCGTGATCTGTATGTTAGGTCTTTGTGATGATAATGTGCCGGTTCCTGTTGGAGCACTGCTATCAAGTTGCCAGTTTTCAACCATATTAGCTCCTGAAACTGAGTACTGGAATCCTGAACCACTCGAGGATCCGGTACCCGAACTGCCATAATTACATTCAACCAGCACAAGCAGATTGTTTCCTGAATATGGATAATCGGTGATATCCACATTCATCCAGGCATTTGCTGTTGGTGCAGTTATAGAAGCATCATAGACAAGTGTAGCTCCGCTGATCATGTTTGCCCAAGTATCGGCAGATAAACTGGTTGCAGTGACGGTCTTCAAATAAATCTTTGTCGGTATGGCTGCTGTTGTAGCGATTGTCGGATACCATCCAAGGTTATTGACAGTTCCTGATAGAGGCACTTCTGTAGAAAGAAAGAGGTTTGCACTTCTCTCAAACCCGTAGTAGGTTGTGACAGGTCTTCTGGAAGTTGTTGTTTCCGTTCCTATCGTAATGATGGAGCTGTTATGCGGTGTTGCAGATACTGTGTTGGTAGCTGAAGATTCACCGGTTGGACTGGAATATACAGCCGTCACATAATAAGTATAAGTTGTACCGTTGATGACAGATGTATCGTCATAGGCTACACCCGTTTGGGTCGTTAGATACGTAGAATTCCTGTATATTTTGTATCCGGTTAGTGTGGTACCGGCAGCAGGTACGGCTGCAGTCCAACTCAATGATACTTTCGCATTCGTCCCATTCGCAGTTAATGTACCGGGTGCATTGAAAACAGCGTTCGGCCAGGCGATATAATCCACCCAGGCACAATCAGATCCGGATGTGACACTTCCATCCTTCATATATTCCCATTTCAGGATGTGATCCCCACCGGTGATATTGAAAGCAGCCATTGACCAGGCTACTTCCCCTGACCATTGACCTTTTACGACCCCGTCGATATAGAATTTAAGATAATCGTATCCAGATTCTGAAGAGACTTTGTAGAAGAAGCTTACCTGCCCTGTCACTTCCGGAACAGTCAGTTGCATAGCAGTTGATTGGCTATGGGTTATAGTACCTGATTTTGCACTCTTGGCTCCATTAAAATATGTCGATGTATCGATTGACCAGGATGCATTACCCGATAGAATCCATGGATAGGACGCAAAGTTATTCTCAAAGTTCTCATCCAGGTCAAATAAAGGATCCAGATTGCTATAGGTAAAAGTAATGGAATTACCTGCTGAACTGCCTATATTCGTTAAATTGAGGTTTCCATTGGAATCATCATATAAATAAGGCTTGGGATTCGTATAGTTATTGATTAAAGTACGACCTGCTTCCACACTGAAATAGGCACTGCTGACATCGCCATTCACGGTCGTTGTACCGTTTGGACGATATACATACACTTCATCGGGTGGACCGTCAGCATTCCCAGATGCTGCAGTATTAATTCGATAAACAAGCAATCCACTACCGGGCAAGCTGGATTCAAATGTCCCTGTTTTCTTTCTGTACTCCAACACAAAATATTGTCCTGAGTTTGGTGAATTGATTCTATAGCAATTATTCGTGGAAGTAGCCAGGGAATTCAAAGTATAGGTTCCGGGTGTACTGATCACGGGTATGCTGCTGATCCATAGTCCATATTTGTATTTCATATATGCACCCATGTGCTGGGGCGGGTTCTGATCGGATTCCATGATATCCCAACTTCCAACCGGGGAAACCGGTTGAGTAGTATAGTGGTACAAATCAGGTGCACCGAGTGAATGGAACATTTCATGGCAGAGAACTCCCACTCCTCGTGAAGCCATGAAGAGGGAAAGCTGGAAATTGTAATCATAGACTCTCTTGCCGTTGATGTAGGCATACTGGGAATAAAGACTCCAACGATGAGGCCAAAGGAGTTCCGCCCAACCGTCTGAATTTCCTTGAATGATGAAGCACACGTTATCAACCTTGCCATCGCCATCTGCATCAACGGTCAAGGTGGATGGAATACCTGAACTTACACCATTGACAGCATTCACAAGAAGAGTATGCTCCCTTGAAGTGCTGTTTGAACTTGTGTATCCGTCAGGATTGGTCGTTGCATCGTACGGACTATAATAAGCGCGGGGATGACTATCCTGATAACTTAGGACAGTCGTGCTTGGAGCGGGATAAAAGGTAGTGCTGATATTCAGTTGTCCGTAGGAAGCCTCGCTGAAGTAATTCTGCATTGTATTTCCACTCATTCCATTGAACATGGAACTGTATGTTGTGATCGGGTCTGTGAATTCAGATTGATCTGAGAAACGTATGAAGATCACGATGTTGTTAAGTGTACCCGAATGTGGAGCTCTTCCTTCGCCATGAGATATCATCTGCTGATATCGAAGCTTTCTGATCTGTCCAATCGTGTCAGGGGATTTATTCACTTGTGGCTGTATCCCACGGATTGCCGGATTATCTCTCCCTACGACAAAAGGCGAAGGGGCAATGTCTTTGCCCATCTGCATTGCATAAACATACCACCCTTTACTGTCACGCATGATGGTGTAGCCATCCTTATCATGCACCCAGTTATAGAACTCATCACCCGAAGCGAAAAGATTCAGGACAGAACCATCCGGTTGTTGGAGGGTGATTGGTTGATAGGTGACATAGGCTCCAAAAAGCAAAGAAGTACCCAGTAGAAAGATAGATAACAATAATAGTTGTAAAGTGAAATTCTTCATCCCATTTCTCCTTATAAGAAATCAATTTTTTTGTAAAATACCTATTACGATGTCAAGAGAATTGCAGAAATTATTTTTAATCTGAATTTGGCTCATTGATGTGGATATCATTAGGATGTTATTGAGAGCGTTATTGTTTGAATAAATACATGAAGAAAACCAAAAATCGGAGAAGGCATTTCATGAAATTATTGTATATCTACCTTTTTTCTTGCCTATTTTGGAAGAATGAAGCACTTTGTTAAAAAGGAAAATACAGCATTCATATACTAGGAGGAATTATGTTACGTAAAATCATGTTCATCACTATGATATCACTCATCACCATATTCATGCTTGCATCTTGTTCTTCACAGAAGAAGGTTCAGAGGACATCACCAGACACCAGTATCGACTTGAGTGGTAGGTGGAATGATGTGGATTCAAGACAAGTCGCCGAAGAGATGGTCAAGGACGTGACCCAGCGTTCATGGCTGATGGATTTCGTACAGAAGGAAGGCAGAAAGCCTGTGGTCATTGTTGGGACGATCCGTAATCTTTCTACAGAGCATATCGAGATTGGGACTTTTGAAAGCGATATTGAACGTGAACTCATCAATGGTGGAAATGTCAAATTTGTAGCATCGAAAGCTGAGCGTAGTGAAGTCCGTTCCGAAAAAGAAGATCAGCAGACCAATGCATCCGAGGAAACCATGAAGAAGATGGCACAGGAAGTTGGTGCAGATTTCATGATGCAAGGTTCGATCAAAACAATATTCGATTCCATTGAAGGGAAACAGGTCAAATTCTATCAAGTTGATATGCAGTTGGTCAATGTTCAATCCAATGAAAAGGTTTGGATTGGCACAAAGAAGATCAAGAAACTCATATCCAAACCATCGACAAAGTGGTAATTAACAGATATTTGGGCTGAAATGCATATGAAAACTCAATTGCAGTATTTGTCTCTCATACTGCTTATGATACCGATTGTTTTATCATTAGGCTGTTCCAGCATGATGACATCCACATCCCAATATAATGGGACTGCTGCCATGCTGGAGCAGCATAATTACCAGGCTGCGATTAAACAGGTTGAAAGATCCAAGGGAAAGCAGTACAAGAAGAAAGATAGGGTGCTCTATTATCTTGATATGGGAATGTTATATCATTATGCTCAGGAATACGAGAAGAGCAATGAAATGCTGACCCTGGCTGAGAACAGCATGGAAGACCTGTATACGAAAAGTGTATCCAAAGCAGCATTGTCGATGCTGCTGAACGATAATGCTCTTGAATATTCCGGTGAGGATTATGAAGATATCTATACAAATGTCTTCAAAACCTTGAACTATTTGGAATTGAATCAATTTGATGATGCCTTTGTGGAGATCAAACGTATCAATATGAAGTTGGACCTTCTTGAAGATAAATATGGTAAGATTGCTAAGGAACTAAATAAATCAACATCCAGAAAGGTTACGATATCACCCGGGGATAATCGGTTCTTTAACGATGTATTGGGAAGATATCTGAGTATGTTGATTTATGAGGCAGAAGGGAAATTTGATGATGCAAGAATTGATCAGGAAAAGATACAAGAAGCGTTTGTCCTGCAAAAGCATATCTACAATTTTGCAAATCCTATACCTTCTGATTCACTCAAGACTGAAGATGGGAAGGTAAGAGTAAATTTCCTGAGTTTTATCGGTAGAGCCCCTGTTAAAAAAGAGTATGATATGTTCCTCACGACGGGGGAGGATATGGTCATGTTTACGGGGAATAAGCCCGACTTCTTCATGGCGCCGGTCTTAATGCCCGTTGGAGAAGGATATCATTTTCGCTTTTCCGTACCATATATCGCCCCAATCCCTTCCCAGATCAAGAGTGTTCGCGTCGTCGTAGATGATGGTGATTCATATGAACTTGATAAGATTGAGAGCATTGATCAGATAGCAACGGAAACTTTCAAGGTGAAAGAACCGATAATCTACCTGAAAAGCCTGACGAGGACAATCGTGAAGGGTATTGCGGCTGAGAAGCAGAAAAAAAGAATGAGGGAAAAGAATCCTGGATTAGGAGGCATGCTGATGAGTCTGGCTACTGATGTAGCTGTTGATCTCACCGAAAATGCAGATTTGAGGATATCGCATTTTTTCCCATCAACAGCAGTTATCGGAGAAGTCAGTCTACCCGCGGGTAACCACTTTTTCAAAATCAATTATTACAATGCTTCCGGATTAATAATCTACAGCGAGAACATTGGAGTTCGAAACATTCAACCGAACCAGTTGAATCTGGTGGAAACGGATTATTTACGTTAAGTCCCAACGCGAGCATATTTATTACATAGTCTTTTTACATTCTATTCACTCATCCAAAAAAATAAAAAATATGAGTTTTATGTTGACGGATTGCAACATACTAACTTATATTATTTCTATACAAATTGCGCATATCAGGAAGGGGAAGATGGCTGATTATTTTCTTGAGACACATCATCATGAATGGATTCTAACAAATATGAAAGGTGGTTATGCCCTTGGAACCGGGAATCTCGTTAATCAGCGAAAATACCATGGGCTGTTGGTTGCCAGTGATTATAATTTTCAAAGAAAACATCTGGTATCAGGCATGGAAGAACTTGTCGAATGGCGAGGTGATTCCTTCTTCATGGATAGCAACAATTACAGCAACTGCATTTATCCCGAGGGATTTCTCCATCTGGTGAAATCATGGCTGAGACCTTATCCCATCTTTCTATTTTCTTCCTTACCTCATAATGATGACATCCTCATCAGGAAAGAGATCATGATGGATGAGAAATCCAATTCAGTCATGATCAAATACACCAACCTTGGTAGTCATAAACTCCATTTATGCCTGCGTCCCAAGTTCACCATGTGTAACCATCACCAGATTAATGCTCCAGGATCGATGCAAGCTGAAGATTTTGAGCACAACATATTACCAGCAAGCCGGGGAGTTCATTTCAGAACGAAAAGGATCTCCAATTTCATAGAAGTGTATGGCGCTATTTCAAAAGGTGAAGTAAGCCAATATACACAGTACTATTTTGATGTTTTCTATCCCTGGGAGGCAATGTCAGGTTATGCTGGAGTAGGGGATCAGGCAGCATTCTGGCAGATCCAATTTGATTTGGGTGTGAATGAATCCAATTATATAATCTTCTCTGATGAACCTATCAATGACCTGACTTCATACATCAAATCGATAGGTGATCGATATGCGATGCTTCCGCATCCTGTTGATTATCCTGAAAGAGTTGAAGAAGAGATGATCTTGGACAAACTCGATTATCATGACCAACAGCTCTTTACGGATCAAGAGTATTTGAAAATATTGAAATTTGCACTATGTGACTTCATAGCGAATGATGATATCGTTGCAGGATATCCATGGTTTGGAGCTTGGGGGAGAGATACCATGGTGTCCATCAATGCATTTTTCCACATTCCTGAGATGTTGGGCTACTGTGAACAGATCCTAATGAAATATAGTCAGTATATTAAAGATGGAAGGATTCCCAACATGTTCCCCGAATCAGGATTGGAAGGGAATTACGATTCCATGGACGCAACCTTATGGTATGTCATTCTCTTGAATAAACTTGGTAGGTATAAGAAGGATTCACAACTGTGGGATATTCTCTTACACATCGTAGAAGAAATCTTCAAGGGCATTTTGGAACATAAGGGTGGTTTATTTGAAATTCGCGATGATGGGCTGCTGAACCTGAATCGTGAATTCGCACATGCCACATGGATGGATGTGAGGATCAACAATGTGTGTGTGACACCAAGAGACGGCGCACCTGTCGAGATCAACGCACTTTGGTATAATGCAATATGCAGTTACGAGGAAATGATCGGGCAATCAGGGAAGAGTCCATCCAGAAAAACGAAATTGATGAAGACGTTGTTCGAGATACGTGATAAAATTGGAGTGTCTTTCCAAAAATTCTGGATAGGAGACTATCTGGCTGATAGGCTTGTAGGGGATGAACCTGTTCTTGAGTTCAGACCGAATTCCCTTTTAGCCGTTGCCCTGCCGAAGATGCTGATTTCAAAGCAGCAAGCACAGCAATTATTCGAAAAAGCAAAAGATGAATTATATACTCCGTACGGCATTCGGACTCTTTCACCAAGGGATTATAAATTCCATAAGAAATATTATGGAACGCAAACTGAAAGGGATATGGCATATCATCAGGGAACAGTATGGGCCTGGCTTATAGGTCCGTATTGCGGTACTTATTTGAAAGCATATAAGGGAATTAAACCGAACGAAGAAATCAAGAACGATCTTTCATCCTTTATTGCAACTTTCCGAAACAGTTTTATGAAAGGACACATTGCATCCATTGCTGAAGTGTGGGACGGTGAGTCACCTCATTTCCCGAAAGGAGCTCCAGCCCAGGCATGGAGCGTTGCTGCATTATATAATATCGAATCATATATTCAGACTTTAGATTCAGAGGAATCATGAAGATATTGATGTTTACATGGGAATTCCCACCGCTCATTTCCGGCGGAATGGGTATGGCATGTTATGGAATGATAAAATCCCTCCTGAAATTGGGAATTGAGATCGATCTCGTATTACCAACAAAAGAACTGATTTATTTTCCACTCGTAAAAGTAGAGGATGTTGACTTGTTACCGGTGGTCTATCTTGACCCTGTTCGCCAGAAGGAATTTGCAAGGATGGAATTTTTGACAATGCAGGAAAAGATGGAATATATGGGGATGACCGTTCATCCTGAAACATATCTTCAACTTGCTGAAATTCAGAAATTCCAGGGCTTGAAGTATTTTTTCTCAGAAGCAAGAAGTGAAACTGTGGTAGAGAAGGTCTGGCAGGAAGTAGCTTTACATTTAATGGGAGATGAAGATCTTTTCCAGAAGGTACAGGAGTTCACCTATCGCGCTGAAAAAATAGCCAAATCTTTGAACTATGACATCATACATTGCCATGACTGGCTCACATATCCGGCTGGCATGATAACGAAGAAGATTAGTAATAAACCGTTGGTGGTTCATATTCATGCTACTGAATTCGACCGTTCCGGGGGAGCGGGGGATGAACGTATCCATAAGATTGAACATGCAGGAATGGTATATGCAGATCGTGTGATCGCTGTATCGAAATATACATCCCAAATGATCATGTCGAGATACAGAATCGATACGATGAAAATTAGGATCATACACAATGCCTATTCAATAGACGATTCAGTTGTATTCCAGAGAAAAAGAATATTTAGTGGACCGACCATATTGTTTCTTGGGCGTATCACGCTACAGAAAGGTCCAGATTATTTTCTTGATGTTGCTGAAAGAGTGTTGCAATCACATCCTGAGGCGAGATTTATCATGGCCGGTTCGGGTGATATGGCGAGGAAAATTCTGAGGAAGTCAGCATCAATGAGGTTAAAGAACCGCTTTCTTTTTGCCGGTTTCCTTAATCGGACACAAGTAGAGAAGATATTGGGTGCCTCTGATATCTATATGCTGCCATCTGTTTCTGAACCTTTTGGCATTGCACCTTTGGAGGCAATGGCTTATGGTGTGACTGCCATTATATCGAAGCAGGCTGGAGTAGCAGAAGTCGTCAACAATGCATTCAAAATAGATTTCTGGGATATCGATCGAATGACTGAAACACTGAATTACTTGTTGGATAATCCTGATGTATGCGAAGAAATGGGTAGAAAGGGGAAGCTGGAAGTACATCAGATTGAATGGGATGCGGCAGCCTCTAAAATCAACGAAGTCTACACGGAACTTGTTCAATAACGAGATGCAGGAGATATTCCATGCTTAATTTTGTATTTTATTTTCAAGTTCATCAACCCTATCGTCTCAGGCATATTAATGTGCTGGATATTGGAACGGGTCAAGATTATTTTAATGATGAACTCAATCGCATGGTAATGAAAAAGGTAGCAGAGAAATGTTATCTACCAACAAATTCACTTATGCTTACACTGATAAAGAGGTTCTATCCAAAATTCAAAATCTCCTATTCCATCACTGGTGTTGCTATTGAACAGTTCAAAAAGTACACACCTGAAGTTCTTGAATCATTTCAGGCTTTATCAGAGACAGGATGTGTTGAATTTCTGGGGGAAACATATTTCCATTCTCTAGCATATCTCTATGATACGAATGAATTTCTTGATCAGGTCAATATGCACAGAGATCTTATGAAGCATGAGTTCAATGCTGAAACCGAAACATTCAGAAACACTGAATTGATTTACCAGGACCGATTATCTGATATTATTTACGAAGTGGAAGGTTTCAAAACGATACTCACAGAAGGCGTTGATCGGATCATGAAGTGGAGAAAACCACTTTATGCCTATAAAAATTACACAAAAACTATGAATCTTCTGTGTAAATATTATAAAATGTCTGACGATATAGCATTCCGATTTTCCAATAAAGGATGGGAAGAATTTCCATTAACGGTCGATAAGTATGTCAACTGGGTAAATCAATTGACATTAAGCGAAGATAAGAATAGGAATCTATTCTTGAATCTATTCATGGATTATGAGACTTTCGGAGAACACCAATGGGCAGAGACGGGGATTTTTCAATTTATGGAGAAATTACCGGAAATGGTGCTTGCATTACCACACTTGGGTTTCATCTTTCCGAAAGAGGTTTCTGATTATGCAAATTATCAACAGGAGGCACTCTCGATTCCTGACCCAATTTCATGGGCGGATGAACAAAGAGACTTATCTGCTTGGTTGGAAAATGACATGCAGAAGAATGCGATTGAAACTCTGTATGAGTTATTCATGAAAATCAAAATGAAAGGTGATGAGAGTTTACTCAGGCAAGCAAGACTGCTAAGTACTTCAGATCATTTTTACTATATGTGTACCAAGTATTTCCAGGATGGAGATGTTCATAAATACTTCTCACCATACGATTCACCAGATCAGGCTTATATTTACTTCATTAATGCATTGGCAGATTTAGAAGAAAGGTTGAGTTAATATGCAAAGAGATTTAAACGCACGCGTCATGATCCTTGAAGACGATAAATATCTTGCAAACCAGATGCGCAAGATCATCGAAAGTTATGGTTATAAGGTACGTGTATTTCATGAAAGCACAAGTTTCATCAATGAATATCAAGATTTTAATCCGGATGTCGTATTATTGGATATTCACCTTGTGGGTAGTCCACATGATGGAATATGGGTTATGCGACATTTGTGCAATGACTTTGATACAACATCAAAGATCATCGTGATTTCCGGTGAAGCAAGCACTCTCCAGGTGGACGAAATACGCCGACTCGGTGCTTATACTTTCATGGAAAAGGGTGCTAACTTTAACCTGAATCAATTGCTTCTAAATGTTGAGAATGGAGTTCAACTACGCAGACAGGAAAGTGAGAACCTTCATCTTCAAATCGAGAACCTCAATTTAAAAAAACAACTGATAAAGCGATACCCTTTTATTGGAGAATGCAATTTAATTAGAGAAGCAAGGCAAAAACTCGAGAAATTTGCAAAAGCTGATGAAGATATTCTAATATTTGGTGAAACCGGTACAGGTAAAGAAATAGCTGCTCATTATTATTACCAGCTTTCACCACGGTTTGCGAAAACTTTCCACACGATTAATTGTAGTGCTTTAACAGAGACCCTCATTGAATCAGAACTATTTGGGCATGTAAAAGGTGCATTCACGGGTGCTGACAGAAACAAGATAGGATTCTTTGAGAAATGTGACAAAGGAATCCTATTCCTTGATGAAATCAGTAACCTGAGTTTGATATCTCAGGCAAAGATACTCCGTGCTATTGAATACAATGAAATACAGGTGGTTGGTGGCGCAACGAGAAAAGTCGATACCAGGCTTATTTTTGCATCGAATGAGAAATTGGAATCATTGATCAATGATGGTAAATTCAGACAGGATCTGTTTTATAGAGTCGAAGGAAATGTCATCATACTACCTCCCTTACGTGATAGGGGAGAAGACATCTTACTCCTAATGCAATTCTTCCTTGAAATGTATTCGCAGAAGTATCCAATCCCAAGCAATCTTGATTTACATGCTATAAAGGGTGATCTCCTCAAATATCCCTGGCCTGGTAACATTCGGGAATTGCGGAATTTCTGTAAACACATCATGATCAACGAATCGCAACTCGATAATAAGGTGATTTCGAAATACATGGCATTGAAAAGTTCAAATTATCGTGCAAATAGTTCCGACCAAGTACAGAAATACCTGGATTTGGAATCGATCAAAGATAGTGTTGCAGCTTTTGAAAAAGACTATCTCATCTATCATTTGCAGAAGAATGACTGGAAAATCAATGAAACTGCTACGAATGTAGGTCTTGAGCGTACAACCCTCTACAAAAAAATGAAACAGTATAATATTTCGAAAGATGAAATGAAAAACTCGATCAGACGATGAAAAAGAATCTTTCATTAAAGGTCCTTGCCTTAGTTGTATCCATCATCATTTGGATTCAAGCGATGTTGATCAAGCATCAGGGGACGGATATTAGTCTCCCGGTCAAATTGATCAATGTTCCTGAGAAAATGACATTTAGTGAGCCTGTATCTCAATCTGTA
>Ga0116171_10004890_pt1 | contig 11909 bp, 6 predicted proteins | sample AD_JPNHW2_MetaG_FD_89798 | JGI IMG/M metagenome (GOLD analysis project Ga0116171, IMG submission 89798) | Active sludge microbial communities of municipal wastewater-treating anaerobic digesters from Japan - AD_JPNHW2_MetaG | ecosystem: Engineered > Bioreactor > Anaerobic > Digestate | place...
AATCAAAAGTTATCTATTCGATTTTTCACAAACAGCCCAAGAGGGCAGATACCTACTGGCTTCTTCATGTCGACAGGGTACAGGAACCGAACAGCTTCAACTACCAGGTGAAACAGATAATTCCGGGAATACTTATAAGGGTTGATTTTCATCTTGGCTTCAAAGTTGAACCCAGGATAAACCTTTATTTCAAGGAGGTACTGGAAGATCTTGAGAAGTCGGGAGAGATAAGCCTCAGCAGCTGTTACGGCTCACTTCAGAAATATAAGATAAGAGGTGATTTTAAATTTATACTCATCGACAGGATCATGTCGAGGGATTTCAATCTTCCGAACTGGGAAAATTTCGTCCTATCGCTTCATTCGCTGGTGAGAAGGATGAGCATAAGTGATATACGTACGCTTAATCTTGACTCAACAAATACGATTGAGGAACAGGTCCCTATAATTATTGATCAGCCGATCAGCAACAGGATCGAAAGGATTAATTGACCAGTGATAATTACTGGTTCACCGAAGGTTTTTTCCTGATTATGTTGAGGGCACACATATAGCCTCCGTAGATCGCTCCGGAGAAGCCACCGCCTGTCCTTCCCCATGCTGAAGCAATGTGCAGATTGTGGAATATTTTTGTGGTATCGACGCTGCTCCTGAATGGTCTTTGCTCAAAGCCATAGACTGCCCCGTCAGGGTTCAGAGTATAACGCTTAACGGTTTTTGGTGTACCAACCTCAACATATTCTGTCGCGGCTGTTATCCCCGGAATTACCTTCTCGAGCCTGGCAAGGTAAGTGCGGGCAACCATATCTTTTTTTGTTTTGTACTCTTCGTCAGACAGGTTCTCCCAGTCGCAGAGATAATCAGTGCAGCAGAGGGCACCGGTACTTTTTCCGGCAGGCGAAAGATCAGAATCGAGCTGTCCGTATTCAACGAAGGTAAAATTTCTTTTGCTGTAGTCTCCCCTGTTATTCGGGAGTATATCTTTCTGGTCTTTCACCGATTCGTCATACACGAATATGCAATAATGATTGTGGCCGAGATCTTTCAGGCACTTCTTAAAACCGAAATAGACTGTAAGAAGTGATGCTCCCGGTTTCAGGGTGCCTATCTCATTCTTCAGAACCGATCCTTCTTTTTCAGGCAGAAGGGTGGTCAGGCCGGGCAGCGATGAGTTTACAATAATTTCATCGGCATTGGCTGTCATCTTTTCACTGGTTGCTTTTCTCTTCGGGGTATAGGTAACGCCCGACAGTTTTCCTTCTTCAACAATAAGGCTTGTAACAGTGTGGTTCAGAAGCACTTCTCCACCATGTGTTTTTATATATTCTGCAAGATGATCGGAAAGCTTTTGTGAACCGCCCTTTATGAAGCTGGCTCCGTTATTAAGGTACCTGACCTGTGCTGCAGAATAATATCCAAGTGACAGGGAATAGGGATCGTCGTGGTAGTAGCCCAGGTTTCCAAGGAGTACGAGCTTAAGCTCCTCATTATGAATGATTGAATCGAGGTATTCTCCAACGCTCATATCTTTTGGAGCATCCGGGTCAATAATTCTTTTTTTCGGGAAGAGCAGGTAGTTATAATATGCGTCGATGCCATTCTCCTCGCCCGGGAATCTGTTTTTGAGTGTCTCTGCCGCTTTGACCGGGTCATGTGGTACGGTAATCTCTGTCGTTCCTCTTATGAAATGAAAGAATTCCGGGATCGGAAGAAAGGTTACCTTATTAAAGGCATCGAGTTCGTTAAATAGTTTTGTCTTAATGTCGGAAGGAGAGGGGCCGTCCATCTCATGTAGTCCCACTTCCATGATGAAGTCTTTCCGTTTAAACGTTGTAGCGCATCCCCCGGGTTTGTCGTGCTGTTCAATAAGGAGTATCCGTTTTCCTTCCTTTGCCAGTTTGGCTCCGGCAGTAAGGCCTCCAAGGCCACCGCCGACAATAATAATGTCATACTTCATCCGGAATCGGGTATCGTTTAAATTCTTTTGTTCTGTCAAAGAGATACCTGTATGTAATATAATCCTTTACAGGCTGGCAGCCAACTGCAATAAATATTTTTCTCATCTTCGGATTGAAATCGGCAACCCAGGAGAATTCTATTTCAGTATAATGGTCTTTCCGGTCGAATACGCTTCGCAGGTTGTAGATGAATGCCGATTCAATGCCATGGTTCTGGTACTTTGGGATTACACCCATCAGCAGGCCTTTTGCGCGTGTCATTGCTTTTCTTTCCCTGAGCCACAGAAACTTCAGTATACCTGTTATTCCAAGTTTTCCGTTGAGATGTTTCAGGATCATGTTGAGATCGGGGAACATAAGATAAACGCCTATAGGCTTCCCCTCGAAATATGCTATCCAGATAAATTCCCCATCAAGGATTGGTTTTGCTTTTCTCAGCACTTCGCGTATATATGCCGGTTCGAGGGGTTCAAAATTCTTCTTGAATGAAGCCCAGGCCTCGTTGAATACAGCAGCAAAGTCGTTGACCAGCTCGATCTCGTCACTCCATTTGAAGTGACGGAATGAATACCCCGGCTTTTCAACCACCCATTTTGCAATTTTCATTACCCGTTCAGGCATTGGTTTGGTTATGTCGAGGTGAAAACCTTCCATCTTATAATATACCTGAAAACCATAGGATTCAAAAAGCTGCTGATAGTAGGGCTGGTTATATGGCACTTCGAAAGAAGGGTGTGTGAAACCATTAACAAGAAGACCCCAGTATTTATCTGTCTCACCAAAGTTTATCGGTCCATCCATTGCCTCCATTCCCTGATCGCGAAGCCATTCCTTTGCAGTGTCGAAGAGCAAGAATGCAGCTTCCTGGTTGTTTATACATTCGAAGAAGCCAATGCCGCCGGTCGGCTGGTCGTATGTGTTGCAGAGATTATGATCGACGAAGGCTGCTATCCTGCCGGCCAGGTTATCATGTTCATCTTTCAGTATCCACCTTTCTACTTTGCCATGTTTAAAGTAGGTGTTCTTTGATGGATCGAAAATTGAATTGATATCATTATCAAGCGGACAGACCCATGTTTTGTCATCTTTATAGATGATCCTCGGGATATTCAGGAATTGTTTTGCGGTACGTTTGTCTGTTACTTTCAGAAGCTTCATAAGCTATGATTTTGAATAAACCTGTTCTATGAGCTCCCTGTATTTTTCCTGGATATATTGTCTTTTAAGCTTTAGCGTCGGAGAGAGTTCTCCTGTGGCAGGGCTCCACTCCTCATGGACAAGCCTGAAGCGGGAGATCCTTTCATAGCTGTTGAGTCTTTTATTTATCTTCTCAATTTCTGAAGTGAAATAATCCTGAACTTTTTTCTGCTTTATCAGGTCTTCATTGTTTTCGAATGTGATTACATTAGAGCTTTTCCAGTCATCGAAGTATTTGAAGTTAGGTGAAATAAGTGCGCTGGCGAATTTCTCATGTTCGCCGATCACCATTATCTGGTCAATGATGGGCAGTTCCTTGAATACATTTTCGATGATCTGGGGAGCGATGAATTTCCCGTTTGAAAGCTTGAAGATCTCTTTTTTCCTGTCGGTTACCATCAGGAATTTTCCATCCTCGATATGTCCTATATCGCCTGTATAGAACCAGCCTTCACTGTCGAATGCCTGTTTTGTAAGCTGAGGATCTTTATAATATCCGGGAGTCACACATGGTCCTTTGCAGAGTATTTCACCATCGTCGGCGATTTTTATTTCAACGCCTTCAATTGTCAGACCGACGGATCCGAGTTTCACCATTCCCTTTTCTGTTCTGTTAATAGTGATTATTGGTGATGTTTCAGTCAGGCCGTACATATTAATGATCTTGATTCCGGCGGCCCAGAATACTTTTTCGAGCCTTGGCTGGAGGCTTGCCCCGCCGCAACCTACAATACGTACTTTATCTCCGAGGGCCTGGCGCCATTTGCTGAATATCAGCTTGTCGGCGATCTTAAGTTTCATTTCGTAGAACCAGCCGTTTTCCCCGAAAGGCTGATACCTGAGTCCCAGCTTCACTGCCCAGAAGAAGAGCTTCTTCTTAATGCCTGTCAGCTTGTTGCCTTTTGAAGTTATTACACTGTAGAATTTTTCCAGTACACGGGGAACAGCGTCGAAACCATCGGGTTTCAGTTCTGCCATATTTGCGGCAATGGTACCCATGTTTTCGGCGTAATAGATACTGGCGCCGCTGTATTGTGTCTGGTAGTTCCCCAGGCGTCCGCCCACATGGCACAGTGGCAGGATACTCAAATACCTGTCGGATGGACTCAGATTGAAGACCTCTGCTGCAGCCAGGAAATTGCTGACCATGTTCCTGTGCGTCAGCATAACGCCTTTTGCTTTTCCAGTGGTGCCGGATGTGTAAATCAGGGATGCGAAATCTTCGGGACGGATCGTTGATTTGTTTTTTTCAACATTTTCACGGTGCTTGTCCGAGTTTGCTTTTCCGAGGTCGGTAATTTCTTTCCAGCTCCGTGCTCCTTCTGATTCATCGAAAGAGAAAACCGGGATGTTCCTGCCTGAAAGTGCGATGGCAGGACTGATATTTTTCAACAGTTTTTTGTCGGAAACTATTATCATTGCAGCCTCGCAATGGTCTATGATATAATGGTAATCGGAAATTGACAATGATGTAAATACCGGGACATGAATAGCTCCAATCATTGAAATTCCCAGGTCGGTGAAGTTCCATTCAGGCCTGTTGTTTGACACGGTAATTATCATGTCGCCTTTCTTTATACCGAGCTCCAGCAGACCGTAACTGACATTATGTGAATAATCGATGTAGTCGCGCGAACTGTATTTCACCCATGTCCCGTTGTGCTTCCCGCAAAGGACATCATCTTTCTCAATGTATCTTTCCCTGTACCTGTCGAGCAGGTCAAATGTACGTTCCACTTTCATAGCCATATGTTTTTATCTGTCCGGATTTATGCCGTTTCGTGCAATTTACAAATTAAATGCGATAAACAATCCAGTCCGTCAGTTACTATGTCAACGGCCGGTTTTATTTTAAGTATTTTTACCTATACGTCATTTGGACAGGCAAGGGGAAATGTTAATTTTGTATAGTTCAATTAAAAAAATATATTTTTTGTGAATGCGATGCCAGTAGTTATCGGTACTGTTGTGCTTTTTGCACTGGCTTACCGGTTCTATTTCAGTTTTGTTTCAGCCAAAGTTGCTGTTAGTGTCGATCTTGGCCCGACGCCGGCACATAAGTTTTTCGACGGTCAGAATTATTACCCCATGAACCGGTGGGTCCTCTTCGGTCACCATTTCGCTGCCATTGCCGGTGCGGGTCCTCTTGTTGGTCCTGTACTTGCAGCACAATTCGGATTTATGCCGGGATTTTTGTGGATGCTGGTCGGCGCAGTAATGGCAGGAGCGGTACACGACCTGGTAATACTCACCGCATCGGTGGAGCATGATGGAAAATCGCTTGCCGAAATAGCAAAAGCAGAGATAAACAAGGCCAGCGGGATAACCACGACATTTGCAATTATACTGATTATCATTGTTGCACTGGCAGGCCTCGGACTCGTTGTGGTGAATGCCCTTGCAGAAAGTTCGTGGGGGACATTCACAATAGCTTCAACAATTCCTGTTGCAATCATCATGGGGATCTGGATGTTCAGGATCAGGAAAGGAAAAACAGCCGAAGCCACCATTTTCGGGATAATAATGCTTGTTCTTGCAGTTGTAATTGGCAGGCATATTCCTGATTCACGTTTTGCAACATGGTTTACATTCGATCACAGGACCCTGACCATACTGATTGCCTCCTATGGATTTCTTGCTTCAGTATTACCGGTATGGCTTCTTCTCTCGCCTCGCGATTACCTGAGCTCTATAATGAAGATTTCAGTGATAGGAATGCTGGCTGTAGGACTGATAATTGTCGCACCTGAAATTAAGATGCCATCATTCACCGATTACATAAAAGGGGGAGGGCCTATTATCCCCGGGAAGCTTTTTCCCTATCTGTTTATCACGATAGCATGTGGCGCTATCTCGGGTTTTCATTCCCTGGTAAGCTCTGGCACCACACCAAAGATGGTGATGAAGAGATCCGACATCAAGCCGATAGCCGTAGGATCAATGCTGGTTGAAGGAGCTGTAAGCATTATGGCTCTTATAGCTGCAACAAGCCTGCTGCCTCTCGACTATTTCCAGATAAATGTACCTGTCGATAAATTCCAGGCGATACTTCCACAACTGCATGACATGGGGTTTACAGAAACAAACCTCGAACAGCTCTCGGCAAGCGTAGGTGAAAAGATCGCAGGCAGGACCGGGGGGGCCGTATCATTGGGTGTTGGCATGGCGTATATTTTTTCTTCTATACCGGGGATGAAGCACCTGATGTCGTACTGGTATCATTTTGCCATAATGTTTGAGGCTCTGTTCATCCTCACAACAATAGATGCCGGTACGAGGATCGGACGTTTTCTCCTGCAGGAAGCATTCGGTAAAGTCTGGAAGCCGTTCCGCAAGACAAACTGGCTTCCCGGCAACCTTATCACAAGCGGAATTATTGTCCTTGCCTGGGGTTATTTTATCTATACAGGCACTGTCTCGACCATATGGCCTATGTTCGGGACTGCCAATCAGCTTCTTGCGACGATAGCCCTGGCCATCGGAACCTCATATATCATTAATCGAGGAAGGGCAAGATATGCCTGGGTTACAATAGTGCCGATGACGTTTGTGGGTGTGACCACCATGACTGCGGCGGTTATGAACATCATTAATATCTATGTGCCTCAACTTTCTGGAAAGGAAAGCTTTGTTCCGGGACTCATAAATCTTTTTCTTACGGGAGCTATTATTATTGCTGTAATTGTCATTTTTGCAAATGCTGTTCCCGGCTGGATAAAAGGCTTCTCACAGAAGAATGAGGAATGACAGGTGGATTATACCCTCAAGCAACCTGTCATCCTGAGCAGAGCGAAGGATCCCCTGATCAATTATACAAGATGTGTATAAAGGGTAGCTCCTGGGAGAGGGGGATTGAGGGGGTGAGGTCAAAAATAAATGAGAGATCCTTCTTTCCTTAATAATATGCCTCTCCCCCCTTCATCATTTGCCTCTCCCCAACCTCCCGCTACGCTGAAGCTACGCGGGACAAGCTCTCCCCCCAGGAGGGAGGGGCTTGGAATTTGAGACATTGAGGGGGTGAGGTAAGGAATATATGGCCGGGGGAAAGAGGTCAGTAAGTAAAGAGAGCTCTTCGCCTAAAAGAAGGGCTTTTGTCTGGTAATTGTTTGAAAAAGTATTTTACCTAAATTTATATTATGGCATATATGGGTAAATCAGTAGAAAGGGATATGTATTTTGGGGCAAAATCATATCTTTTTGAACTGTCGGAAAGGATGAGAAAACACCCTACAAAAGCAGAGCAAAAGCTTTGGCAACATTTAAGGAGTTTCAGAAAAGAAGGATTCGTCTTCAGGAGACAGCATCCGCTTGATTTTTTTATTGCAGATTTTTATTGTCATAAGGTGAAGCTTGTAATAGAAGTAGATGGCGATGTACATCTGATTGAGGAACAGGCAGCATATGATGACAGTCGATCAGGTGAACTTGAAAGATTTGGAATACGGGTGATACGTTTTGACAACAAGGAAGTACTTGAAAATACAAATACAGTAATTAACCGTATAAAACTAATTATCGACGAAATGTCCTCCCCCTCTCTCCTGGGAGAGGGGGATTGAGGGGGTGAGGTCAAAAATAAATGAGAGACCCTTCTTTCCTTAATAATATGCCTCTCCCATACCTCCATCATTTGCCTCTCCCCAACCTCCCGCTACACTGAAGCTACTCGGGACAAGCTCTCCCCCCTTCATCATTTGCCTCTCCCCAACCTCCCGCTACGCTGAAGCTACGCGGGACAAGCTCTCCCCCAGGAGGGAGGGGCTTGGAATTTGAGACATTGAGGGGGTGAGGTCAATAATCAAAATGTGAGAAGATCCGTGGGAACAATGTAATACGCAGAAGATCCGGAGGTATGTGATGAGGCCTGAAATGTAAAATTACTTCTGTGCGCTATATCCCAATCAAAAAAAGATTATTTTTATTAATTGTAGAAATAACAATTATTAATTGATCATAAACCAACTAACTATATGAAGAAGAGTATATTAATGCTGCTTATGATTTTATTTTCAGGCAGTTTTATTATTGCACAGACGACAGTCTGGAAGGTTGCCGGAGACAAGATAACCACACCCTGGGCAGAAAAGGTTAACCCAATGAACCCTCTCCCGGAATACCCGAGGCCGCAGATGGTCCGCACAGAGTGGAAAAACCTTAACGGCCTCTGGGATTATGCCATAACATCATCAAATGAACAAATGCCCAAAACTTTCCAGGGAAAGATACTTGTTCCCTTTGCTGTTGAATCAGCATTGTCGGGCGTTAATAAAACGGTAGGTCCTGATAATATCTTATGGTACAGAACCAGGTTTACTATACCGTCAACATTTAAAAAGAAAAATATCCTGCTTCATTTTGGTGCAGTCGACTGGTCGGCGGAGATATTTATAAACGGTGTAATGGCCGGAGCGCACAAGGGAGGATATGATCCGTTCTCTGTTGACATCACATCATTTGTGAAGGGCAGCGGACCACAGCTTCTTGAGCTGAAGGTTACTGATCCCACCGACAAGGGGCAACAGCCGCGGGGAAAACAGGTGGCCAATCCTAATAGTATATGGTACACTCCAGTTACAGGAATTTGGAGAACAGTATGGATCGAAGCTGTTCCAAAAACATATATCGAATCATTTAAACTTGTTCCAGATATTGATGGTCAGACGCTTGCAGCCGATATTAAAATAAAGGGACAGTTACCAGGAGATATGATCCATGTTTCTTCATGGGACGGGGCGACGATGGTCTCTGAGAAAGAGGTTGCAACAGGAACGGTGATCTACCTGCCGGTAAAAGAGCCAAAGCTGTGGTCACCCGAGAACCCGTTCCTCTACGACCTGAAAATAGCAGTTACAAGAAATGGTAAAACAGTAGATGAGGTGAAGAGCTATTTCGCTATGAGAAAAATATCCCTTTCACCTGACGAAAATGGAGTTCTCAGGATGATGCTTAACAATAAATTCGTATTCCAGTACGGACCTCTCGACCAGGGATGGTGGCCCGACGGATTATATACCGCCCCGACTGATGAGGCTCTTCTGTTCGATGTTGTCAAAACCAAAGAGATGGGTTTCAATACAATAAGAAAGCATGTAAAAACAGAACCTGACCGGTGGTATTATCATTGCGACAAAACAGGCATACTGGTGTGGCAGGATATGCCGAGTGGCGATCTTGGCGGACACAGATGGAATACAAATCCGGGTATGGAGGGAGGCAACGACAAGACACGAACACCAGAGTCAGAAACAATTTACCGTACAGAGTGGAATTCTATAATTGAGTCACTCTTTAATCACCCTTGTATCGTCGTATGGGTTCCTTTCAACGAAGCGTGGGGCCAGTTTAAAACTGTTGAGATCACAAAATGGACAATGCAAAAGGATCCCTCAAGGCTAGTTAACAGCGCCAGCGGCGGAAACTTCCACCAGGTAGGGCATATCCTCGACATGCATAATTATCCCGGACCGGTGATGCCCAAACCTGAAATTTTTGGCTCAACCCAGGCACTGGTGCTTGGTGAGTTCGGCGGACTCGGGCTTCCGCTGGAGAAACATACATGGCTTGATAAGAATAACTGGGGTTACAGATCTTTTGCCGACGCCGACACTCTTTTCAGAACTTACGACCGGTACATCGACCAGATCGTTCCTTTTATTAAAAGAGGCTTATCAGCCGCAATTTACACCCAGACAACGGATGTGGAAATAGAATGTAACGGACTAATGACCTACGACAGAAAGGTTATCAAGGTTCCGGAAACCAAGCTCAGGGATGCTGCCGGGAAAATGTATAAATCTGCAGCCACAGTTAAATTTGCAAAGTAGGTCAGGCATTATGTAATATCAATAAAACAGATAAATATCATGAAAAAAATTTTCCTGCTCCTGGCTGCCATAGCCCAGCTTTCACTGTCAGCCCAGCAATCACAGGTAATATCAATAATCGCGAACAAACCTGTATCTGAAATTCAGCCAACAATGTGGGGCGTCTTCTTTGAGGACATTAACTTTGCAGCCGACGGAGGAATATATGCCGAGCTGGTGAAGAACCGTTCATTTGAGTTCGACCTTCCGATGATGGGCTGGGAGCTGGTGCGGAAGGAGGCTTCAGGACGCGCAGTGCCTACATTATATTCCCCTGCCCGTGAAGGGAATCCACATTATGTAACCGTACACGCAGATGCCGCGAAAGGTTCATTCGGACTGCTGAACAAAGGGTTCCGCGGAATGGGTATCATGCAGGATAACATCTATAAGTTTTCTGTGTACGCCAGGGCAAATGTGGGTACGGACCTTAAGATGAAAGCAGAGATTTTAAACTCAAAGGGCGAACTGATTGGTGCTACCGGGAGTATCAGCCTTACCGGTGAATGGCATAAATATGAAGCATCAATAATGGCAACATCGACTGATCCTCAATCAGCTTTGAGATTAATGTTCTCCGGCACAGGATCAGCAGATATAGATATGGTATCACTGTTCCCTGCCGACACATGGAAAGGAAGGCCCGGCGGACTCAGGAAAGATATTGTTCAGATGATAGCCGACCTGAAACCAGGTTTTATAAGGTTCCCGGGCGGCTGTATTGTCGAAGGCAGGAATCTCGAAAACAGGTACCAGTGGAAGAACACGGTGGGTCCCGTTGAAGACAGGAAGCTGATAATAAACCGGTGGAATATGGAAATAAGGAACAGGCAGGCGCCAGATTATTTCCAGAGTTTCGGAATGGGATTCTATGAATATTTTCTTCTTGCTGAAGACCTTGGAGCTGAGCCATTACCAATCCTCAACTGCGGTATGTCGTGCCAGTTCAATGCAGGGGAAGTTGTTCCTCTTAATGAGCTCAACCCCTTCATACAGGATGCTCTCGACCTGATTGAGTTTGCCAATGGAGCACCTGCAACAAAATGGGGAAAAGTAAGAGCCTCGATGGGACACCCTGAGCCTTTCAACCTTAAATATATAGGTGTCGGTAATGAGCAGTGGGAAGAGCAGTACATCGAGAGATATGTTCTTTTCGAAAAGGCAATTCTTTCGAAGCATCCCGAAATTAAAATTGTTTCCGGTTCAGGGCCCTCGGCGTCAGGCGCTTACTTCGACCTGGCATGGAATGCACTCAGGAAGCTGAACCCTGCTCTCATTGATGAACATTACTATATGCCTCCCGAATGGTTCCTGAAAAATGCTGACAGGTACGACAGCTACGACAGAAACGGCATTAAGGTGTTTGCCGGTGAATATGCAGCACATGGTAAGGACGATCAAGCCTCTGAATCGAGAAATACGTGGATGAGCGCCCTGGCTGAAGCTGCTTTTATGACAGGACTGGAAAGAAATGCTGCTGTGGTACACATGGCCTCGTATGCTCCTTTGCTTGCACATGTCGATGCCTGGCAATGGAGGCCGGACCTTATCTGGTTCGATAATCTCCGAACCATCGGGACTCCTAATTATTATGTTCACAAAATGTATTCGACACACAGGGGTACCCATGTGCTTCCTGCCCTCAGTGCCGGTAAGCCGCTGACAGGATCGGACAGCATCTACGCATCGGCTGTGGCAGATAAGAGCAGCTCGAAGATCTGCATCAAAATTGTAAATGCTTCCCGGTCAGCGAAGCCGGTAAGCTTTATAATAGAAGGGGCTTCACTTTCAAAGGAAGGCGAGGTGGAAACACTCAAGTCGAAGGGATTGTATGATTTCAACTCCATTGCAGAACCGGAAAAAATAGCGCCTGTTACCCGGAAGGTGTCCCT